>Ga0209417_1006127_pt1 | contig 12609 bp, 21 predicted proteins | sample RifGroF2_FD_184002 | JGI IMG/M metagenome (GOLD analysis project Ga0209417, IMG submission 184002) | Groundwater microbial communities from Rifle, Colorado, USA - Groundwater F2 (SPAdes) (version 2) | ecosystem: Environmental > Aquatic > Deep subsurface > Groundwater | place: Rifle, Colorado... | reverse complement strand
AAGAAGGGAATGTTTTTAGTTATAAAAAAGATGGATTAAAATTTTGGTACCGGTATCAACGGGTATTAGATTTCTCTAAAATTTATGGTCTTCATCAAATCCGAAAAACATTTATCTCAAAATTGGTGAATAGTAATTGTTCGTTATATGATGTGGCGATTTTGGCGGATCATAAGAGCATTAGGACAACGATGAATCATTATACGAAGGCGAATATAAGCCGAATCCGTGAACAATTGAATGAAATAAATATCGAGCGAAAATCGAGCGAAATGGCGAAAAGATAGGGTAAAATAGAGAGTTTTTGTTTGAAAAAGTTTCGATTTAGCGCGAAAAACAAAGAATAGTGATAGGAACATGTTTCTGTCACGCAGGAGGTCGCGAGTTCGAGCCTCGTTGACCCCGCCACTTAAAACCCTTATAAGGTAATAACTTATAAGGGTTTTGTGTTTTATGTTGGGAAAACTTATAAGGCTTTATTAGGAACACAGGAGGTCGTCCCGATGAGATCGGGAAGCCTCGTTGACCCCGCTATTAAAGAGCCTTATAAGCAAACACTTGTAAGGCTTTTGTATTTTTATGGAACGATGGTTTGTATACATATTATTTTCAAAGAGCCTCAACAAATATTATGTTGGGTCAACTTATGATGTTGAGTGGAGATTAGAGCGACATAATGCCGGGTGGGGGAAATATACCAAGACTGGTGTCCCTTGGGTGTCTGTTTTATGCGAAGAGTATTCGACAAAAACAGAGGCGTTAAAAAGAGAGAGCGAAATTAAAAACAAGAAAAGTAGAAAATACATAGAAGGCATAATTATCAAAGCAGGAGGTCGTCCCGATGAAGTCGGGAAGCCTCGTTGACCCCGCTTTTAAAAAGCCTTATAAGTTAAAATCTTGTAAGGCTTTTTTGCTTTGCGTTAGTACCTTAATAAAAAAGTTCGAGTAATCTGCCTATATTTGTGTCATATGGCAATTTAGTGTTTATTATATTATTGGTACAATTGAATATTGAACTTTGAACAAGCCTACCCGACTCGGTCGGAGAATAATGGATAAAGAAGTTTTTGCCGTTCGATATTCTACATTTCTTGTTCGATATTCATTATTCCTTTTTGGTTCTGGCTCTGCAAGGTTAAGGATGCTTTTAAGGCTTAATTAAGAACGCAGGAGGTCGTCCCTATGAGATCGGGAAGCCTCGTTGACCCCGCCACTTACAAAGCCTTATTAGAAAGAATCTTGTAAGGCTTTCGTGTTTTAAAGAAAGTTGAAAAATATTTTGCCCTTAACACTTCAAAATCCAAAAATAATTTTTGTTTGAACATGTGAACCATGAGTTCAAGGTATAATCAAATCCGCACTAACGATGGGAGAATGAGATGATGGAAAAAAACTTGGTTTATTAAATTTATGTTAAAAATCACATTGCGCTCCCAAATTATTTCCTGAAAAGTGAATTATTCCTATCTTTGTAGCGCTGATTTTATTTATTTAAGGGTTTCGCTTCGGGAAGATTTGCGTTTATGTAGAAGAGAAATAGTTATTTACTGTGACGAGTTCATTGGTGATTTATATTTTAAATAATACATTTCGACGAACCGCTTGTTTGATGGTTGAGTTTTAATGGATGATGGGAAAATCAATCCACATATTCCCGCAATGGAGGATATGTTTGCCCCAAAGAATAAAAATTGAACTACAATAATTTAAGACTTAAAAAGTAAAAGACGTTGTGAAGCTCAATTGTACCAAAATCTCGATTTTCTTTAGGTAATGGAGTTGAGCAAGAATATGATTATGATTATGAGTACGATTATGAATACATTGACGATATATGAAAAGAGTCGTTGAGAGTAATTTTACTTTTGATGATAATAGCTAAAAAGAATTTAACACAATCGTGTTATAAATCAATTTGCGCTAAAGTAGTATTTTTGCCGTATTAATTTTTCTTTAGAATTGATTAAATTAAGAACTTAAAAAGAGGATATTTTAGCAAGTCATGTAACTGACGTGGCGAAGCTGTGGGGAGAAGTTGGAAGTAATTAGTGATCAGATAGTTTGGTCTCATTCCCTACTCACTCTTGTCTATTTACTTTTTACTTATGATAATACTCGAGAACACATTTTGGCAAATACACATCTTTGCTCGCTTTTTAATTATCGGCAACAGTAAAGTTTGTTAAAATCATTGGAAACTCACGACTAATTTAACAGATCTTTAGAAGTCATTGACGCCCTCGAAAGAGAGAAAGTTGATTACATTCTTATCGGCGGTTTTGCAGTTGTTCTTTACGGAATGCCGAGATTCACCCAGGATTTGGACTTGTTTGTGAGGGCACAAGAAGAAAATATTGTTAAGCTTCAGCTCGCTCTTTTTTCCGTGTTTCAAGATAAGAGTGTTTTTGAAATCACAAATTCGGAATTACAGAATTACCCGGTGATCCGATTTGGTTCTGATGAAGGTTTTTTTATTGATGTTTTGTCAAAGATTGGGGATGCTTTTTCTTATGACGATTTATCGTTTACCGAAATGAAGATTGAAGGACATACAGTAAGAATAGCAACTGTGGATACTTTGTACCGGTTAAAAGAAAAAACGCTTCGTACGATTGATCAAAATGATTTAATTTTTTTACAAATGTTAAAAAAGAAAAACGATGGTAAAGAAGTTTAAAAGTTTTGAAGATGCTGAAAGAGATTTATGGAATTTTTCACCGGACTCACTTTATTATAAAAGAATCGCCGGCTTTTACAGATTAGCTTCTACGTTTTCCCATTTCTCCTATATTCCGGGAATTTATAAATTTAAAAACCTCAAAGAGGCAAACGAAAATAGGTTAAGGCAGAGTTTAGATATCAGTAAATAGTTAATAAAAATATTCTATGCAAAAAGGCAAGAATATTTGTGCGATAAAAAAACAATGATTGAATAGAAGCATGAAGATGAACGGATGAATGTTTTTCATTCAGTCTTAGCGCGGCGAAGCCGCCAACCAATACTTTTTGATCTCAGAACAAGGATTAACGATTTTTGATTTTAGAAGTTAAAAAAAAATCAAAAATCGCAGTTCGTTAATCCTTGTTCGTAAATCGTGTCCAAGAAAACAATCCGCCGCGGCGGATAACTGAGGATACTATACAGCAATTCAATCATCCAAATGATGATTACTAAGTTATTCGTTCAGGCTTTGCCAGTTTAGGCAATAGGCAGGCTCCGACGTGGTTGTCGGTTGTGTGGGACATGAAATTTGAACTCAGCATAATCAAGTGAATATTTTCGGAGAGTAGTTGCTTACTAAGGTGATGAGCTACAAGTTCAAAAGTCTAAAAGAGAATAGTCAGTTTATCACTCGTCACTAGTTCTTTGATCTTTTTAATTTTTCAGCCAAAGGCTGATTCGCCCCTGGCGGATTATTTAGAATTTTTAATTTATCATTCACCTATGCTCCATACCATCAAAATTTTATCTCGTACTCAAGAAGAAGAAGACACCGTCAACTTTTGGAAAGTAAAGTCATTTGAAGAAAAATTGGAAGCAGTACAAACGTTAAGAGAACAATTTATAGATCTTTTTAATAAACATAAAGAATATGATGCGAGCAGAGAAGGACTTCGTAGATTTTATAAAGTGCTTCAACGATAATAAAGTTGAATATCTTATTGTTGGCGCCTATGCGGTTGCTTTGCACGCGGCACCTCGAAATACCGGAGATATTGATTTCTGGATCAACAGAACTCTTCCAAATGCAGAAAGAGTTTTACTTGCATTAAATGATTTTGGCTTTTCTCAGTTAGAAATAACTAAAGCAGATTTCTTGAAAGAAGATGTCATAATTCAAATTGGATATGAACCCGTAAGGATCGATATCATAACCTCAATAACGGGAGTCGAATTTGAAGAGGCTTTTATCAACAAAACAGTAACAAAAATTGGTGATCAAACTGCATTTTTCATTTCAAGCGATTTGTTACTCAAAAATAAATTAGCCACTGGACGAAAAAAAGACATTGCCGATGCTGAAGTCTTAACGAAATATTTGAAAGATAAAAATTAAATTCCGGTCAAAAACAATTACACAGTTACACAGATAAACAATTAAACTCCGCCAAAGGCGGATCAACAACTCAACATGCATATTCGTTTACATAACGCTTGTTCCCAAATGACTCGTCACTATGTCTCACTTTTTCAGCCAAACCCGCCCAAGGCGGGAAAGGCTGATCCGCCTCTGGCGGATAATTTATTCTTTTGTCACGCGTCTCAAAGTTATCTTGATTAGCAATTTGTTCTCTTCTTTGTTTTCATTATATTGTAGTGAATGACACTACAAATTTATTAAAAGAATGGATAGATGTAAATAACTGATGGTAAGATGAAATTAGATTTTGATTGGGATCAATGGAATGTTCAGAAAAACGAAATTAAGCACGGGATTTCACGGTTGGAAGCAGAAAGTGTCTTTTATGACCCTAAACTTTCTATATTTGAAGATATTATCCATTCTGACAATATAGAAAGAAGGTGGATTGCTTATGGTGTTAGTTTGAATAAGAAAATTTTGATGTGCGCATTCACCATTCGGAATAAGAAAGTAAGAGTAATAAGCTGTAGACCAGCTTCCAGGAAAGAGAAGGAAACATATGAAAAAACCAAAGACAGAAGAAATAACTGATTACGACCATAAAGAGACAACAGCATTCATAAACAAAAATAGACCTCTTAAAATTGTTGATCTAGGTTTTGAGTTACCTGCAGACTTACCGACAAAAGTAATTAGTTTGAGGCTGCCTACCGAATTACTGAACAAAGTAAAGGCATATGCAGCGCAACAAGATGTTGGTTACACGTCTGTAATCAAAATGATATTAGCACGAGCAGTTAAAAATTATTGATCAGACTAGTTTTATACTTTTGTCATTTCGATCTGCCTCAGGCGGAGAGACCTGTGAGTCTCAGGCGACCTGTGCGCCTCAGGCGCAAATCTTAAAAATAGCAGAATAATTTTTTCGCAAGGACTCTGATGGTTTTTGCCCTAAGAATTATTGATGAAATCAAAACCACTGATAGTGAGCTTCAATCTTTAATACAAGAGTTATCTGAACTAATGAAAATACTCGGAGCGATAAGCAGCAAAGCGAGTAAATGATTTTTTTTAATTTTTCACCCGCCTCTGGCGTGGTTAATTTTTCAGCCAAACCCGCCCAAGGCGGGAAAAGCTGATCCGCCTCTGGTGGATAATTTATTCCCTTGTCACCCGTCACTCGTCCCTTGTTCTTTGATCTTTTTAATCCTCCAAGGGCGGACAGGTTTAGAATTTTTCATTTTTAATTTAATTTTCCTCCTCCATGCGTCTGAACGAAAAATATTATACTACCATAAAAGAAGCAGCCAAAAAGTATTTTGGAGTGAATACAACTGTTTATCTTTTCGGGTCGAGAGTTGATGATTCAAAAAAAGGAGGGGATATTGACCTTTATATCGAGCCTGAGGGTAAGGATGATCTACTTAAAAAAAAGCTGAAGATGATTGCTGAACTACATAAAATACTAGGCGAACAAAAAATTGATATTGTTGTAAAAAGATCAGATGCTTTTAGGTTCATAGAAGAGGTAGCAAAGTCCGAGGGGAAACTACTTTGAAGAAAAGTAGCGCAATACTTGCTTCTGTTATAAATGAATGCAATAAGCATGTGCAAAGGATGAACAGCGCGTATAAAAAGATAGAACCTTCTTTACCGATCACCTCCGAAAAAGTTTTTAAGTTGGATGAATGGGAAGTTGAGCACCTCGATCAGTATATTTTTCGTTTCTCGAAATTACAAGATGCAATCGGGAACAAACTCTTTAAGTCAGTTCTAACAGAATTAGGTGAAGAAGTCTCAAACAGATCAGCTATTGACATTTTTAACAGAATGGAGCAGCTGGGAATTATTTCCGATTATGATCTCTGGAAAGAGTTTCGTGACATAAGAAATGAACTTGCTCACGACTATGAAGAAGACGAGCATGAAGCCGCCGAAAAGATTAACTTGATCATCTCAAAAAAATCCGAACTCGAAAAATACCTTACCAATATTGTGAATTATTTGAATACAAAAAAATTAACTTAGCGCACTTTAGACTTTTTATAAACAATTAAACTCCGCCGAAGGCGGATCAACAACTCAACAGCGCAAATTCATATACTTGATACTTGTTACCAAACGACTCGTCACTCGTCACGTGTTCTCGCTTTTTCAGCCAAACCCGCCCAAGGCGGGAAAGGCTGATCCGCCTCTGGCGGATAATTTATATTGAATTGCTTTCTGCGAAAATCAGACAAAAATCATAAACAGATGCGAAAAAGAAAATCCCTAATAATAACTAATCGGTTTAAAAATTTTTCACCGGAGAAAAAACTTGATTTATCAATGCAGCTTTATTTTTCTGCTAAAGAATTAAAGCGTGCTGCTTTAAAGCAATTTCATCCTGATTGGAACGACAGCAAAATAAACGAAGAAGTTAGAAAGGTTTTTTTGAATGCAAGAACATAGTTTATTTAAGCTATTTACGGATAGATTGAATAAATTAGGGGCGCCTTATATGATCACAGGGTCAGTTGCTTCAATTATTTATGGTGAACCAAGGTTAACGCATGATATAGATATAGTCATTACTATGCCCGTTACGTTAATTGAAAATTTCAAATTTTTATTTCCGGCAAATGAATTTTATTTCCCTCCAATCGAGGTTATTAAAAACGAAATATTAAGAAATAGTAGAGGGCATTGTAATATTATTCACCATCAATCCGGATTTAAAGCAGATATTTATTTTTCCGGGAATAATGATTTCCAGCATTGGGCATTATCTCATGTAAGAAGTATTGATTTTGAAGGTGATAAAATACCTATTGCACCCATTGAATATGTTATAATTAAAAAACTTGAATTCTATAGAGAAGGAAATGCTCAAAAACACTTAAATGATATTAGTGCAATGTTACAAAATTCAAAAGATTCGATAGATAATAAATTGTTAATGGATCATATACTTGTTTTCGGATTAGAAAAAGAATGGCAGCTCTGTTTATTATTGTAAAAATTCCCGGGGCATTTACCAGTAAGGTAAGAAAATGACTTTTTTTTAAATATTTTTCACCCGCCTCTGGTGTGGTTAATTTTTAATTTATTCCCTTTTTACTTAAAACCATAAACAAATACACGATTACACAAATAACCGTAACTTAACCTCCTCATGGATCAAAAAGAAATTATTCGAAAACTGAAAACTTATAAAAAAAAGTCAGTATATAGCAATAAGATCAAGGATTTGGGACTCTTTGGTTCTTATGCAACCGGAAAAAACGTTAGAAAAAGCGATATTGATATTTTTGTTAAACTTGAACCTGCAAAAATGTTTGATTTAATCAGCATCAAAAATGATCTAGAAAAATTGCTTGGCGGAAAAGTCGATATTATTGCTTTAAGAAATTCAATGAATGAATATTTGAAAAATCAAATTAAGCAAAATGGTATTTATGTTTAATGATGATTTGGTAAAAGAAGTATTGAACCAAATATTTACTGCTACAGAAACGATTCAAAAACGAATCAAGACAATAAAATGCCCGGATGATTTTTTGAAGAATGGGAGAAGTTTAGAGAAACTTGACGCATTATGCATGCAATTGATCGCAGTTGGTGAAAGCATTAAAAATCTTGATAAAATAACTAACCGTACATTGCTAAAAAAATATCCGGAATTTGAATGGAAAAAAGCGATGGGGATGAGAGACATTATTTCTCATCATTATTTTGATTTGAATAGTGAAGTGGTTTTCCAAGTTTGTAAAGAGGAAATGCCTAAACTGAATAAAATCATTAACAAAATAATTATAGAACATCGCTTTTAACCACAAAATAAAAAGATCAAATCCATTCGAGTAATTTGTTCACTACTTTGTAATACTTATCGATCTTGAATTGGATAAATTTATTGACAAAAATCCCTCATCACCAAGGGAGAGTGTCCATTAAAAATGTTTTTCCTTTGCGCTTACCCGTTCGCTCGCGTATTGAAATAAATACTCGGAGCAAATTCATATACTTAATGCATGTTCTTTGATCTTTTTCATTTTTCATTTTTCATTTTTCAGCCAAACCCGCCCAAGGCGGGAAAGGCTGATCCGCCTCTGGCGGATAATTTATTCCCTTTTTAATTTTTAATTTAGAATTTTTAATTTATTCCCATGTCACCCGTTACTCGTCACTACTTCTTTGATCTTTTTCATTTTTCATTTTTCATTTTTCATTTTTCATTTTTCATTTTTCATTTTTAATTTTTAATTTTTAATTTAGAATTTTTAATTTATTCTCTTTTTAATTTTTAATTTAGAATTTTTAATTTATTCCCATGTCACCCGTTACTCGTCACTACTTCTTTGATCTTTTTCATTTTTCATTTTTAATTTTTAATTTATTCCCTTTTTACTTAACACTATACACAAATACACGACTCCACAACTCATGAGAATGTGAGACTTTGGGAGAGAATGTCCCTCAACATCGCGTAAGATGAATTATTTAATTACCACCAGGCAAAATTAAAAAAGATTTTTAATTTCAAGTATGAAAAAGACATTACAAAAAATTAATGATTTAGTCGAAAAAAAAATCATCGAAAAATATGCTATTGCGGGTGGCATGGCGCAGTTCTACTATATCGAACCATCTGTTACGTACGACCTGGATTTGATTGTCCACATTTCCGGTGAAGAAAATAATCTAAATCCTTTATCACCAATTTATTATTGGGCAGAGGATAATGGATACAAAACAGAGGGGGAGCATATCATTATTGAGGGGATGCCTGTTCAGTTTTTGTTAGCATATAATGAACTAATAGAAGACGCATTACTGAATTGTGCCGAAATAACAATTTTTGATGAAAAAACTTTTATTTTGAGAGCAGAATATTTAATGGCTATTATGCTCCAGACCGGGAGAATGACTGATAAAGAAAGACTTGCAAGATTTTTTGTTGAAGCGGAGTTTAACAAAGAGAAGTTTCTTGAGCTTATAAAACAATTTGGGTTGCAAGAAGTTTATGAAAAATCTTATGGTGATAACAATGGATAAAAGTTATCTTTTACAAGTAGCAGAATCAAAAGTTTCTTATCATAAAAAGCAAGCGAAAATGGCATACGAGGAGAAAGTAAAAATTATTATTGAACTCCAAAAAATAAAGAATGAATTTTTACTCAAACATGGAAAGAATACCACCTCAAACATGAACGTATGGAGAATCCAGCTATAAGGAAAATTTGGAATGAAGGATCGCCCCTCGACTTCGCTCGGGAAGGTAACGAGTGACCACGCCTGAGGCGGGTGAACAAGTAAAAAGTAAAAAGTAAAAAGAACGCGGACATAACCAACACTTTTTCACCTCAATATGAAAATCGAATTTTAATTTCAAATAATAACTCTATAGCAAATTAATTAGGGGACTTGTTGAATTACAAAGAAGGACTGTTAAATAAAATATCCTCCCACTCCGCCAAGATCGGCATCATTGGACTCGGCTACGTTGATTTGCCGCTGCTGTTGAGTTTGGGAAAAAATTTACAATAATTGGTTTTGATTCACACGCGATTGGGAAGCAGTAAAAAAAGAAAGAAATATTCAAAGAGACAAAATGAGTAAAAAAATATTAATAACCGGCGCCGCCGGATTTATCGGTTCCCATTTAACAGAATTGTTAGTAGTAGAAGGTTTTAATGTAAAAACATTTGTACATTATAATTCCAAAAATAATTGGGGATGGTTAGAAGCTTCTGATTACTCTAAATGAAATCAAAATTAGATAAAATATTGTATTGGTTTGAGTTGGCAGTTTACGATATGGAGACCGCCCGTGCAATGCTGAAAACAAGAAGATATTTATACGTAGGTTTTATGTGTCATCAAGTTATTGAGAAAAGTCTAAAAGCTTATTATTGGTATCGAAAAGGGGCGGAACCTCCTTATAGCCATAATCTTTTGTTACTGGCTGGAAAAAGCGGTATTGATCCGGTGATGACTGATGAACAAAGAAAACTACTTTATACGTTAATGCCTTTAAATATAAAGACCCGTTATCCGGATGACAAAGAAATACTGCTTAAATCTTTGACGTATAACCGTTGTCGTTCCATTGTTAAAGAAACTGAGGATTTAAAAAAATGGATAAAAAAACAACTACTGCTTTAAATAGATTTTCTAAAAAAGTTAAAGAAATTCTCGCTGTTGAAGAGATTATTCTTTTCGGATCTTTTGCTAAAGGGGAGCAAAAATATAGTAGTGATATAGATATTGCAGTGGTAGTTTCAGACTTTGAAGGTGATTTTTTGGAGTTGAATGCCAAATTATTTTCAATAGTCAGAAATATCGATCTTCGGATTGAGCCTATTATCTTAGATAGGAAAAATGACAGAAGCGGGTTCTTAGAGAGTATTGAAAAATATGGTATTTTAATTTGATGTTGAAGCAATGGAGAAGAAATCGGATATTGAGATGATGAGAAGATGGGTAGGCAGTATTCAGTAACACCGAAGCCACGTAAGGCGTGTTAGACTGTGATCTCCGCTTCGCTGCGATAGGTAGTTGTGAAAAGGAGAACGTGAGGAAAAGGTTAAGATTAAGGATAAGGTTGAGCATTGTATACAAGTTTTAGAGAGATGCCGGTTTGGCAAAAAGCTATGGAATTATCAATTCAAGTTTTTAAACTTTCAAGTTCTTTACCAAGATCTGAAGACTATGGATTAACTTCTCAATTGCGACGAGCTGCAAATAGTGTATCAGCAAATATTGCCGAAGGATTTGGAAGAAACACAAGTAAAGATAAAAGTAACTTTTACATTATTGCCTGCCCTGTGAAATAAGTAGAACATCATTGATTAAAAATTAATTTGCAAAAACATAATATAGAATTTGCCCTACAATACTTACTATTTCACGGGGCAAGTGGCTCAGCGTTTGAAACACAAAATCACTTAATTTATGGAAGAGAAGTTGGCTATTTTGAAAGTGAAATTTCTAATAAGATAATTTCAGATTATGATGAACTAATTCACGAACTAAATAAATTATTAAAATCGCTCGGAAATTAATTTTCTCAACCTATTACTCAACCTCAACCTTAATATCATCCCGCACCGCAAAGATCGGCATCATTATGCTGGGCAAAGTTACAACTAGGGGGTACAAATTATGAATTTTGAAAAGAAAATATTGTGTATCGGCGCCGGCTATGTAGGCGGACCTACCATGACGGTTATCGCAGACCACTGTCCACAATATAAAGTAACCATCGTTGATATCAACAAAGAGAAAATAGCTGCCTGGCAGACGGATGAGTTACCTATATACGAACCCGGATTATTGGATGTTGTTAAACGAACCCGCGGGAAAAACCTTTTCTTCTCAACCGATATTGCAAAAGAGATTGATGAAGCGGATATTATTTTTGTTTCGGTTAATACACCAACAAAAACATTTGGTGAAGGAAAAGGGAAAGCTTCTGATCTTCAATATCTTGAGAAAACCGCTCACGCAATTGTTGCTGCTTCAAATTCACCCAAAGTTATAGTTGAAAAAAGCACGCTTCCGGTACGCACTGCCGAAGCGTTAGAAAAAATTCTGAACAGCAACGAGAAAGGGATTCACTTTGAGGTGGTTTCCAATCCGGAGTTTTTAGCTGAAGGAACAGCGATACGTGATCTGGAAAATCCCGACAGAGTTTTGATTGGCTCCCGCGAAACGGAAGAAGGGTTAAAAGCCCGTCAGGTTATCGTTGATATTTATAAACATTGGGTCCCGGATGAAAGAATAATAAGAAGCAATGTTTGGAGTTCGGAGCTATCGAAACTTGTAGCGAACGCTTTTCTTGCCCAAAGGATATCTTCAATAAACTCAATTTCCGCTTTATGCGAAAAGACCGGAGCCGACGTTAAAGAAATCAGCAGAGCTATTGGCGCTGATTCTAGAATAGGGGATAAATTCCTTAACGCTTCAATAGGATTTGGCGGCTCATGTTTTAAAAAAGATATTCTTAATCTGGTTTATATCTCTGAAACACTTGGACTCACTGAAGTCGCGGAGTATTGGGAAAATGTAATTAAGATGAATGAGTATCAAGAAAAACGTTTTGTTAAGCGGATGTTGGAAACGATGTTCAATACGCTTGCTAATAAAAAGATAGTCTTATTTGGATTCGCCTTTAAAGCGGATACCGGTGATACAAGAGAAACTCCGGCTTATTACGTTGCCAAAATGTTACTTGAAGAACACGCCAACGTTTTTATAACAGACCCAAAAGCTTTGAAGAACGCAAAAATGGATTTAGCTGAATATGGAAATAAAATTAATTTTATTGAAGATGCTTACGAAGCTGCAAAAGACGCCGACGCTATTGCAATAATGACGGAATGGAATCTGTATAGAATATTAGATTACAAAAAAATATACGATAGCATGCAAAAACCTGCTCATTTGTTTGATGGAAGAAATATTTTAAATCAGGCAGAAATTGAAGCAATTGGGTTTGACACACACGCTATTGGGATGAAGTAACCACGCCTGAGGCGGG
>Ga0209417_1006124_pt1 | contig 12616 bp, 7 predicted proteins | sample RifGroF2_FD_184002 | JGI IMG/M metagenome (GOLD analysis project Ga0209417, IMG submission 184002) | Groundwater microbial communities from Rifle, Colorado, USA - Groundwater F2 (SPAdes) (version 2) | ecosystem: Environmental > Aquatic > Deep subsurface > Groundwater | place: Rifle, Colorado... | reverse complement strand
CTGTCTATGAAATCTTTGACGAGGATTAATCCTAAACCGGTGCTCATTTCACCTTCAGTACCGTTAGTATGAAGTGTGTTGTTTATATTAAAGATTTTTGAGAGCGCAGATTGTTCAATTCCAACCCCATTGTCTATTATGCGAATAGATGCGTTATTCATGTCTTTGACATCAGTTTGAATGGTTACCGAACCACCTTTGTGCGTAAATTTAATGGCGTTGCTAAGAAGATTTCGCACGATGGTCTGAATCATGTTGGGGTCAGCTAACACAAAAATTTGATCATTTAATTCAAACTTGATATCAATCTGTTTGGTATCAGCAGATTGTTTTAATCCATGTACTGAATTCTGAATAACATCAGTCAGTTTTAATTCCTTCGGACTGAATTCGATTTTGTTTAATTGTGATTGCGCCCATATGAGCAGATTTTCAAGTAATACACTTACATTTTCTGCTGATTTATATAAAGACAGTAGAATCTTTTTCAATTCTTTTGGACTGTGGTCATTAAACGTGTCATTCAGGTGCTCCAGAAATGCAGCAAGATTCCCGGTAGGTCCCCGTAAATCATGTGCGATAATGGCAAAAAGTTTATCTTTAGCAGTGTTGCTTTCTTTTAGTTCGAGATTTTTATGGCGGATTTTGCTATAAAACCAATAAATGGATACAGATATTAGAAATGCTATAAAGATTCCTATAATCATGAGTAGTTGTGAAGTCTTATGCTGCTTGATTATTAGAGAGTTAATTTCATTTTGCTTTTCCAGCTCTATAATCTGTCCATTTTGTTTATCAATCTCGTAAATCGCCTGCAACTGCTCAATTTTTATTTTTGCAGCGCCAGAAAGAATCAGATCCTGAATTTCGATTTGTTTTTTCTGGCAGCTAATCGCATTTTTAAGATCGTTCATGCTCAAATAGACTTCGGTCAATTTGGAATAAATGTTTAACTGTATCTTTTTTTGGTTGTTTGATATGGCCAATGTCAACCCACGCTTTAAACTGCTAAATCCTTCATTTGTATGGCCTTTCCCAATGCGGCACAATCCGAGGTACTCATATATAGTGGGCAAACTAAGTAAATCGCCTACTTTATTCTTTATTTTTAGTGACTCATTTAAATATTTTTCAGCCAATTCGTAGTTACCCATTGAATATTCAATCATACCCAAGTTCTTTTGGGAGTTTGATAGTCCATATTCTGATCCATTATCGACATATATTTTCATCGTATTATCGATGTACTTATGCGCTTCATTGAGATTTCCTGATTCTAAATTGATTAATCCAATTTGCTCATAGCAAATAGCTAATCCATCTTCATTTCCATCAATTGAAGCCTGTTTCGTGTATATTTCCAATGCTTGCTGAAAATTTTCGAGTGCTTTCAGAGGAAGTTTTAAATCTGAGTAGATGCGTCCCAATAAATACGCGGACCAGGCTTTTCCCTCCAAAAAATTTGCTTTTTCATAATTTAACCTGGCATTAACAATGTATTCTATTGCCCTGTCGTACAATCCATTAATTCTGAATATTGTCCCCATCATGGAGTAGGAAGAACCCATCGTTTTGAAATTTTTTGATAAACGACAGGCCTGAAGCGAGGCATTAAAATATTCGAGCGCATTTATTTCTTCTCCGCGGTTGTGCTTAATTACACCTTTCCGGTGTAAAATTTCTCCTTTGTACCAATGATCACGTAAATTCTCTGCGATGGTTAATGCAGTATTGTAATGAGTCTCAGAAAGATTCTTGTTATTTAATGCCTCACTAATTCTTCCCAGCACAAAATAAGTACGCATTTCAAGATTTTTGTTATTCGCAGCCTTGGCTGCCGACAGTGCAGAATCTGCCAGAATCTTCGCATCATGTTGGTCCTTTCCCATGATTAGAAGGGCGAGTTCCAATTGAGCGGTGATTTTATCGAGTCCTTTTTTATTATTTAATTCTTTTCGGAGACTGTCTGTATGATTCATGCCAGATTTTTCCTCCGAGAAGGAAGGGTAAGTTGCTACAACTGATAATAAAAGCAGAAAAGACCAGAGAATCTTTTTATTCATTTTCCAATTCACTTAAAAATCTAAAACAAACCATGATAAGAGAGTTGTGAGTTGTTTATAATCAGTCAATTGCAAAATGGAAAGCCAGATAAAACAACAATTACTTTCAGGCTGAAAATACGAAGAAAAAGTCGATAAACCAATCAGGAGTTGTTCATGTATTTTTTAGTGAAATAACCTCGCCAAATATTTATGACTTAACATAGTTGCAGACTCATATATTTTCGGCAAGTAAAATTCGTCCCAATTTGACCATATTTCGTCAGTCAGATAATACTTAACTGGCCAGACTAAACAATACATATTTGACTTCAGGTATAAAAATATTTTTTATTGATTTAAACCTGCATTGCCCAGTTCAATCAAATTCAGGCAGTTTTTGTAGTTGCGTTTGGTCAGGTCAACGTCCCAAATCTGTAAATCCGGCATCGAAACCGCAAAATAATCCAGTTTAAAATCATCGTTCAGATGTAATTTTCCGAAGTTGACCAGCTTCACGAAACGTTCGTTGGCTTCCTCAATTTTCTCTAATTTCAATAAAGCCAGTCCTTGATAATAAATAGTGTCAGGTTGTTGGTCGTTGTAAAATATAGCCGATTCCGGTTCTTTCAACCCACTTGATGCCAATTGCCAGCATTCATTGGCTTTTTCGTCCATTCCCAACCCTTCAAACGCACAGCCCAACCAGTAGAAAATACTATTTTCCTGTGCCCCGTACAATTTTCCTTCACCCAAATTATCAGGATAATGCTGCGCACGGCTCAGCAAATCAACCGCTTTCCCGTAGGCCTTCATCTCGATGGCTTTTTTCGCCATCTCGGTCAGGCTGAAAACATACTGTCCGGTTACTTTTCCCTCGCCACCTTCCCATGGATGGAACTGGCGCGCCATGATCAGTTCGAAAGCCTTTTCATATTGGCCAAGAACGTTGTAAAGCGTCGCGCGTTCGAGGTATAAATCATCACGAAGGGCAACCAATTCAGAATATTCTTCCAGCTTTTCAAGTCGTATTTCCGGAGCAAAGTTGAGCCGTTTGTACAACTGGTCGAGTTCCATCAGGATTCGGGCATCGGTTGTATCAAGGATAAACGCATTTTCGAGTTCGGCCAATGCTTTTTCTGAATCGTTTTGTTTGTTGAAATAAGCGAGCGCCAAATTGCGGTGAACAGTTGGAAAGTGATCGTCAAGTTTTGCCGAGAGTTCCCAATTGGCAATGGCTTCGCTGTATTGGCGGGCATTGTACCAGAAATTTCCCAAATAATAGGGTGCTTTTGCATCAATCTGATTTTGCTTTTTGACCCATTCCAAAACCATTACTGCTTCGGTTTGGTTCGGAAAACAATAATCGGGACAAGCTACGGCAGCTTCGTTCAAAGTCTTCATCGACATTTCCAAATCGCCTTTCTGAGCTTCGAACCAAGCTTTGTAATACAGGGCCATTGGGTAAACCAGTTGATCTTTTTGCTCGCCAATTCCGATTGCAATCAGTTCAATGGCTTCATCGAAAAGTCCGGCAAAAGAGTAATCGAGCGCAAATTCGATGAAAGTATGGATGTTGCCGCGAATGAGCGCTTTTAGTGCTGACAAATCTTCGATACTGTCAGGTTTGAAAAGCAGTTTCTCGAACAAAATTCCGAAGTTGAATTTATCCAGTTTTAGCGATTCTTCAATCAGCAATTCGGCTTCGGCGGCTCGGCCCAATTCCCGAAGAATACTCACCTTCAGTTGCCTTGCCTTGTGGTTGTGCCAATTTTTGATCAGAGAACGGTCAATCACATCCAGCGCATCGTCCCAATTCTGTCGAGTACATTCCAATTGCGCCAATTGAAAATAACCGGTTGCCATAAATGCGTCGTTCCAAACCGATTTGTAAAACGCGTCAAAGGCTTCCTGATTTCTCCCTTGAAACCGTAATGCAAGTCCCAGGTTGTAAAGAGGTTCGCCATTGATCGGGTTCGGGTTCCGATCGGTAATCGTATCAATGGCTTTTCTGAAATAAGCTTCGGCCTCCTGAAATTTGCCGCGTCGCACTAACCACAAACCTATCGCGTTATTGCAACGGCTGTCTTTCGGGTCGCGGCGCAGCGCTTCAAGGTAATAGTCGCACGGATTGTAAGTGGCATGGCGGTATTGCTCCAGATGCAACCCATTCAGGTACAATTGCTCGTTGCTGTCAATTTCCTCCGGAAGTTTGGCTGCCTTGGCTGCTTCCGGAATTGCCTTCTTCTCATCCGGTTCAGGTTGCCAGTCAACCAGAATTTTTCCTCCGGAAGTCTGAATCGAAATTTCAACCGTTTTCGGGTCGATTCCTTCCTGAAGCACAATCGTTTTTTCGTACGAAGTTTCCGGATGAAAATCGAATGTTTCATCGAGTAGAATATTTTGTCCGGATTTCATGATTATTTTTCCGGCAGGATAAGCGGCTGTTGTATAGGCCTTTATAATCGTGTTTTTATCCTGAAATTCGAGATTGACCATCGCTTCTTTGGTGGCATTCTTCACGACACCCAAATCGCGGTAAGGCATAAAATACTGGGAGAAAGTCTTTTCTTCGCCGGGCATGATCCACGAAAAGTCGGGCTGATTGTCGGTATAAACACCACACATTAATTCAATATAGGGTCCGTCTTCATCGGTCAAGTTGCGGTCCCAGGCTTTGCCAAAATTGCTGTGACCCCAGGTCCACTGCTTCTTTCCGGGCGATACATGGTGATTGGCCACATGCAACAGTCCGCCTTTCGTGTCGTTTTCGTAACCACCTACAAAGTTGTATTTCGAGTTAACGGCCATGTAGGATGTTGGTACCGGAATATTCTTGTATCGCGAAATGTCGGTTCCGGGCGAATAATCGACCTTGTAATAAGTTCCTTTGGCAATGGGAAATTCGGACACGTCGCGTTTGCCATGATCGAACACGGCATTCACATCAGGCGGAAAAACCGACTGATAATCGTCGTTCACCTTCACCGCCGGATTGGCCCACCACAAAAAGGTTTGCGGATGGTTGGTGCGGTTATATAGTTTTACTTTTATTTCAAGGTAAGCTTTATCGGGATGCAGCGTGAACCCGGCCATTCCGCGGGTACGAAACATTCGTTCTACCTCGCTGCACCAAATGGTTACACTGCCATCGGCATTTTCTTCGATACAATGATCGACCGCCTCGAAAGTAGAAGGGCGGTGATGTTGCGGCCAGTTAAACTCTATTCCTCCCGAAATCCAGGGGCCGGTCAATCCGACCAAAGCCGGTTTAATTACCTGGTTGTAATACACAAAGTGGCGCTGTTTGGTTTTATCGAAAGCCATCTGGATCCGTCCGCCCAATTCAGGCAAAATCATAATTTTCAGGTACTTATTTTCCAGGTATACGGCATTGTATTCTTTGTCTGTCTTTTCGTCCAGAATTTTCTCAATTACCGGGTGCGGATAAACCACCCCACTGCTTCCCTGATAAACACGTTTTTCCAGGAATATCGAATTTTTCTCAGGTTTCCCGATTCCATAGGTCGGGATATTTACTTTTTCATACCACGCTCTAACAGTCATCTTTTGTATATTTTATTGAATTATTTCCGGGATTCAATCTCTTCCAAAGATTTCCCTTTGGTTTCAGGCAGTTTCTTCATGATAAACAGAAAACCAGAAAGGCAGATAAACCCATATAACCAGAAAGTCCCGCTGGCATTCAGTAATTTATTCAGGATCGGAAAAGTATAAGTGAGTACAAAGCAGGCAATCCACAAAGCGGTAGATGCCACAGCCATAGCAGCCCCAATTGCCGCTATGGTAAACATGGCCGCAGCCACTATCAGTCGGAGTTTACGTCCGTAACGATCGCTGAACCATCCCGAAAACATTGCGCCGAAAAGGCAACCAATTAGAGCGCTGCTCATAGACCAACCTTGCAGATAAGGCGAGCTGGTTATTGCAAAAAACCGTTCGTAAAACGGTTTGGCGCCTCCCAGCCGTATCCGAACAACAGTCCGTCCATGGCCGAAACCAGCGTAATTCCAAGAATAAACTTTTTGTTGATATTGATTTGATCTCTCATTGTACCTGATTTAGTTTTGTCTAAATTACCTAGAAACAAGCTCATTGAAAATGAACGATTTTACGAAAACATGGACAATCTTATTTTTTGGAAACTACATTAGAAATTCGGAACAAACGATAAATCTGAAATATTTCATCCTATTTATGAGCACTTTCCAAATCATTTTATACTTTTCCATTTTGATTCTATTTTTTCGAATATTGACAATACCAAACATTTAAGCCAACTGTATATGAAAAAGCAAGAGGGTTTTCCCGGTCAATTGAGTTATGTAGTGCCGGCAAGAATACTGGAGCTGGTTTCATGAAATCCGCTCATTTCTGATCTTTACTTTACCGATATTGGCTATTACCCGGAAGCCAGATATCACTTTCGCGAAAGAGAGAATGGCGTACCCCAAACAATTCTTATTTACAGTGTCGAAGGAAAAGGACTGATCAAAATCGGACAAACGAATTACGAAATTCCTGAGGACCATTTCTTTTTCATTCCCTCTGATGTGCCACACGCCTATTATGCTGATGATCAAAATCCATGGTCAATTTACTGGATCCATTTCACAGGTTCAAAATCACGATTGTTTTCAAGAATGGCACTTCAGCCAATTCCGATTGAAAGGGGTAAAAACTCACAGATCAATGAACGGCTTGAGATGTTCAACGAAATCTTCAAGAATCTTAACCGGGGTTTTGGTATTGAAACACTTGAATATACGAATCTTTGCATGAATCATTTGTTGGCCTCGTTTACCCATCCCGGACAGTTCTGCCTGATAATTGAAAGCAAAGAAAAGGATCCGGTTGAATTGTGTATTAATTTTATGCTTGAGAATTTAGGCCGGAAATTGAAACTGAACGATATAGCGACCAAAGTAAACTTATCGGCCTCGCATTTTTCTAAGCTGTTTACAAATCGGACCGGACACTCACCCATTGATTATTTTATTTTATCCAGCTAAAAGTTCAGCGTGCCTGCTGTATGCTCGACAATACGACATGGAGCATTGCCGATATCGCAAGGGAAATGGGATTTGAGGATCAATTTTATTTTTCACGCCAGTTCAGGAAAGTGATGAACATGTCGCCACTTGAATATCGAAAGAGATAAATGATTTTGACCTACAATATTTCGCAGTCTTTTAGTCTAATGTAAGGTTATTTGACTCCAGATAAATACCCAATAATTAATCAAGTATTATAGCTTATCTACTAATTGATATCCAACACTAATGTAAGTTGTGTGCAAATAAAGAAAAAAGCAATTACAAAAATATTTTGTAACTGCTTCTGTTTCAATTCGTGGGCCCAACTGGTCCACGGACATTTTATATTTAATTGATATTCAATCTAATAAAAAATTGAAATTTAAAGTAGAGGCTAATTTTTGATATAAAATGTTTGACACAATTAAGACTGCACTTGTTTTTGGGTTAATCATCGTGAAAAATATCTTCAATGGCTAATTCAAACAATCTGGAAATCTTAAAAGCAAGCGGCAAACTTGGATCAAACTTCCCATTTTCAATAGCATTTATAGTCTGTCGGGAGACCTGAACTTCAATCGCCAAGTCCTCTTGGGTCATGTTACGTTCTGCACGAAGTACTTTGATTCGGTTCTTCACTTGTATCTGATACTTCCAATTATGAATGCGATAAAATAAGTTATCCCAGTAAGTAAGATCAGGTGACCTATTTCAGCATCGATTGATATGACATTTGCTATGTCAAACATAGAATAACTCAAGCCGCCAACCATGCTAACTCCAAATGCGATGGCCATTGCCTCTATATTAACTTTTCTATGCATTTCGTCTAATCCATTGATATACTTTCTGTTTACCAGGATCATGCCCACACCAATAATTGTACTAACCAAAATAGCTACAATGGAAATAGTGGAATTGTAATCCCAAAGAAATATCGGCCCAAAAGTAGCTATGGCTATAGTTAAACACCATCCCGCTGTCCAATAAGCCACGTGCCATACATTCTTTCTTTCAGTGGTTTCGTACTTGTTTGATTTTGTCTCCATAAGTTAAGTAAATTAAAGTAAAGTCAACTTGATTATATGTAAAGTTTTATTGACACAAATATAAATAAAATTTATAAATGTCAAGTTTTATTTACATTAAATTTTTAAGCCATCACCAGGATTTCTGATTTCAAAAATGCAACGCTGGATTTAATTAGAGAAACTGCCTGACACATTAAGACATAAAAAAAAGCGCTAAGAGTTGATATACAACTCATTAGCGCTTTGTGAAGAGTGGGCCCAACTGGGCTTGAACCAGTGACTCCCTGATTATGAGTCAGGTGCTCTAACCGACTGAGCTATAGGCCCTAAATATTTTAATCTGATCAGAATAATTTAATGACTCCCTGATTATGAGTCAGACCCGAGTACTCGGGATAACCGATTGAGCTAAAGACCTTGAGCTTTTGATGTTTATTTTTATTCAGGTCGTATTTCGAAAATATCTTGAACGCGTTTTTTCGGAGTGCAAGTTTACTGAATTCATCGAGATTTAACAAACAAAATAATCAATTTTCACTTTGGTTGAAAAACCACGTTTTACGTCAATTCTGCCCCATTTTAAATTATTCTAGAACAGAATCAGATTTCTGTGCTATATTTTCTGCTGACATAACCATTGTTTCTTTATCTTCCACAGTTTCTTCAACTTCGGGTTTGTGTTGCCTTATATCCAGATTATTAAACTGTTTACGGTAAAAAAAGATGATGGAAAAAATCCCTATTGAGATGGAAGAGTCGGCAACATTGAATACCGGACGGAAAAATTGAAAGTCACTTCCTCCTAAAAGGGGAACCCAATCTGGGTATACTCCTGAAACCAATGGAAAATAAAACATATCAACCACACGACCATGCAGAAAGCTGGCATAACCGCCACCTTCAGGAAATAAACTGGAAACTTGGCCATAGCTGTCGTTAAAGATAAGGCCGTAAAAAGCGCTGTCAATAATATTCCCGATTGCTCCGGCAAAAATCAAAGCGACACAGGCAATGAAGCCCATTGGTAAATCCTTTTTTACCAGCTTGGTGATGTACCATCCTATTCCAAAAACGGCAACAACCCGAAATAACGAAAGAAATATTTTACCGTATTCTCCACCAAACTCAAATCCAAAGGCCATTCCATTGTTTTCGACAAAATGAATCATAAACCAATTTCCCAAAACTGAGAATTCTTCTCCCAAAGTCATATGTGTTTTGATCCAAATCTTCAGAATCTGATCAATCAGTAATACCAAAACAACGATTAGAATTGACTTTTGTAATTTTGACATGGTTGATAGTGATAAAAAAATGATTGGAAGAATCGCTCCTCCAATCATTCAGTTCTATATTTTAAAATAAATTATTTCTGACTGTTTTTTGCATCGATGCTAAGAGTAGCGTGTGGTACAGCACGTAACCGTTCTTTCGAGATTAACTTGCCTGTTTCACGACAAATTCCGTACGTTTTATTTTCGATACGAACCAAGGCGGCTTGCAAATACTGAATAAACTTTTGCTGGCGCTGAGCCAATTTTCCAGCTTCTTCTTTCGACAGGGTGGCTGCTCCTTCTTCCAGAACTTTAAAGGTTGGAGAAGTGTCCTGAGTGTCATTTCCATCGCTCTGGGTAATGGAGCTTTTGTACATTTCGTAATCTTTCTGAGCCTTCCCAAGTTTGTCAAGAATTAGTTGTTTAAATTCCTGTAACTCATCGTCCGAATATCTGTTTTTTTCACTCATAACATAAAAGCTTTAATTTTTTCAGCCTGAATCAAGTTTTGATTTCTTGACTGAGGCTCTAAAAGTATAAAAATATTTCTAATTCAAACAGGCTTTTGTGCATTACAAAATCATTAAGAATCAGGAATTCCTGGTCACTAGAATCCGCGCCTCAACATCGGTATCAATCTCAACCAGATGTGAACCTTCTTCTTCAAGATGATCAGTTATAACTAATTCAGATGCAAGCGTTTGGTTGCTGATGTATTCCTTAAAATTTTCAATGGCCTGATTATAATATACGTGATTCTGAATTTTTAAAACAATACGGTCAGTGACTTCAAAGTCACTTTCTTTACGAATATTCTGAATTTTGTTAATGAACTCGCGGGCAATTCCTTCTTGTTTCAATTCTTCGGTCAGATGGATGTCGAGAGCAATGGTCAAACCGCCCTCACTGGCAACCAACCATCCAGGTACATCTTCGGTCTGAATTTCAACATCTTCCAAACTCAATGTTACTGTTTCACCATTGATATTTAAATCATGGCTACCTATTTTTTCAAGATTGCTGATATCTAGCTGGCTAAATCCAACAATCTCACCTGAAATTTGTTTCATCAGTTTGCCGTATTTCGGACCAAGAGTTTTGAAGTTTGCCTTTATTTTTTTACTGATGATTCCCGCAGCATCGGTCAGATATTCAACCTCTTTTACATTTACTTCTGAAAGAACAATGTTTTTTACCGAATCAAATTGTTCCTGAAAATCATTATTCAAAACCGGAATCATAATCTTTGCCAGCGGCTGACGAACTTTCAGTTTTTCCTTCCTGCGCAGACTCAAAATCATGGATGAAGCTTTTTGAGCAAGGGCCATCTTTAGTTCCAGATCGCTGTTGATGAGATTTTCATCGAAACCCGGAAATTCTGCCAGATGCACACTTTGATCGGATTCTTTTCCGGTGATTTTATTCAGGTCGGTATAAAGCAAATCGGCGTAATAAGGTGCGATGGGCGCCATAAGTTTAGCAACTGTATTCAAACAGGTATAAAGAGTCTGATAGGCTGAAAGTTTATCCTTATCGTATGAGCCCCCCCAATATCTTTTCCGGCTAAGACGAACAAACCAGTTGCTCAGGTTTTCCGAAACAAATTCAGAGATAGCACGTCCCGCGCGGGTTGGTTCGTAAGTTTCATAACTTTCAGATACATCTTTCACCAATGAATTCAGCAATGAAATAATCCAACGGTCCAGTTCGGGTCTTTCTTCAACCGGAATTTCAGCTTCTGAAAAAGTAAACCCGTCGATGTTGGCGTACATCGCAAAGAAATTGTAGGTATTGTATAAGGTTCCGAAGAATTTGCGTTTTACTTCGTCAACACCACCCAAATCAAATTTGAGGTTATCCCATGGCTGCGAGTTGGTCAGCATATACCAGCGCAACGGATCAGAACCATATTCTTCAATCGAATCAAATGGATCGACCGCATTGCCCAATCGTTTCGACATTTTGTTGCCGTTTTTGTCGAGTACCAGTCCGTTTGAAATGATATTTTTGAATGCCACCGATTCATCAATCATGGTAGCAATGGCGTGTAAAGTAAAGAACCATCCACGGGTTTGGTCGACTCCTTCGGCAATAAAATCGGCCGGGAAAACCTCATTGAATTTTTTCTGGTTTTCGAAAGGGTAGTGATTCTGAGCATAGGGCATGGAGCCAGAGTCAAACCAAACATCAATCAGGTCCGGCTCGCGGAACATTTTTTTGCCTGAAGCAGAAATAAGGAAGATGTCATCAACAAACGGGCGGTGAAGATCGATCTTTTCATAGTTTTCCTTTGAATTATCTCCGGTTTCAAAACCATCGTAAATGTTCTTTTCCATTATTCCGGCAGCTACGGCGGCATCAATTTCGTTCATCAACTCCTCGGTTGATCCTATACATTTGGTTTCTGTGCCATCCTCAGTTCTCCATATTGGTAGCGGCGTTCCCCAGAAACGGGAGCGGCTAAGGTTCCAGTCAACCAGATTTTCGAGCCAGTTTCCGAAACGACCGGTTCCGGTTGAGGCAGGTTTCCAGTTAATGGTATTGTTGAGGACAATCATTTTATCTTTTACCGCTGTGGTGCGGATGAACCATGAATCAAGCGGATAATAAAGAATTGGTTTATCTGTCCTCCAGCAATGCGGATAGTTGTGAATGTGTTTTTCTACTTTAAAAGCCTTGTTCTCCTTCTTCAGCATCACACAAATATCAACATCTACGGTTGCATCGTCCTCTCCGAGTTTCTCATCATAGGCATTCTTTACAAAGCGTCCGGCAAATTCAGTATATGTTTCCAGGTTCACATATTCGGCGACAAATGCGGGATCCATGTTTTCGATCAGGAAAAAACGTCCATTACGGTCAACCAAAGGTTGGCGTTTTACATCTTTGTCGTCAACAATCAAAGGAGAAATTCCGTTTTGTTTGGCTACCCTGTCGTCGTCGGCTCCAAAAGTTGGTGCAATGTGAACGATTCCGGTACCATCTTCAGTAGTTACAAAATCGCCTGTAATTACCCGGAATGCATCGCCTTTTGGCTTAACCCAGTTGATGAGTTGCTCGTAACTGACCCCTTCAAGTTCAGTTCCTGAATATTCAGCCAATACCTGGTATGGGATTTTCTTATCTCCCGGGACGTAATCTTCCAGTGGAATTTCTGCATTTTTCAGATCAAAATGAGTAGCCAAAAGATTACGTCCCGGGAGATAAGAAAA
>Ga0209417_1006123_pt1 | contig 12621 bp, 19 predicted proteins | sample RifGroF2_FD_184002 | JGI IMG/M metagenome (GOLD analysis project Ga0209417, IMG submission 184002) | Groundwater microbial communities from Rifle, Colorado, USA - Groundwater F2 (SPAdes) (version 2) | ecosystem: Environmental > Aquatic > Deep subsurface > Groundwater | place: Rifle, Colorado... | reverse complement strand
CATTCTTGAACAAGGAGGTATCATCTTTTACGAAACTCCCGACGGCCTTACCCCTATCGATAAGGTATAAAAAACCGACGAGTATAGCTCGCCTGTGACAGAGCTAATCAGCAATTGACAGTAGCTCTCTCCTGACCTTGTATAGCTTCCTTGCATATATCCTATATAACTTGACTATTACCGGCCTAAGTGATATAATCCCCTATAGTAAAGCAACTGCACCTTAAACCTTTCCTGAAGGAGATTTTATGAAAAAAGCTCTAACTCTACTTGGTTCATACGCCGCCACGGCAGTTATTCTCACCCTTGGCTTCCCCGGCCTCAGCCTCACCCAGGTACTAGTGATTGCCCTAGCCGTCGTTTTTGTCGGTAGTCTGCTGGTAGGACTAATCATCGCCATCCTATTCCTTAAAGGCATTAAAGAATTCGATTAGACCTATCACCCCTCGCCCCTCTCCTGAGGGGCTTTTTTTATATCCTGCGGCTAAAAAGGTATAATCAATCATGCTCAAAAACCTGGTATTCTTTGGCTCACCCGATTTTTCGGCCAAAATCCTGGAATCAATTTTAGCCTCAGCAGAGGTAAGCGTTGTTGGTGTCGTCACCCAGCCGGATAAACCGTTGGGTAGGAAACAGATCCTCACTCCCTCCCCCGTAGCTCAAAAAGCCGCTGATCTCGATCTGCCTGTCTACAAACCTTCCAAGTTGGACGAGGCCAACCTTGCCCACATCAAGCTGCTCAAACCGGATATTTTTCTGGTGGTCTCTTACGGCAAACTTATTCCCCCATCTTGGCTGAATACTCCTGTCCTCGGTACCTTCAATATCCATTTCTCCCTTCTACCCAAATACAGGGGTGCCTTGTGTATCAGTGAGGCCATTAAAAATGGTGACTCAGTTACCGGAGTCACTCTGATGAAGATGGATGAGCAACTGGACCACGGGCCCATCATTTCTCAACAGGAAATTCCTATCGAAATCACCGACGATGTCTCTACCTTGACTACAAAACTTACTCAAGCTGCCCAACAACTATTGGATAAGAAATTACCCGAAATTTGTGCTCAAAAATATTCCCTAAAGGTCCAAGGTGACTCACTGGCCACCTACACACTCAAGACAGGATCCCTCACCAGAGAGAATTCATTCATTCCCTACGAAAAGATCGACTCCGCCATGTCGGGCATTGATGCGGGGAATACCTCTGCCCTCTTAAGGTCTCTCACCCCGGAACCGGGACCATGGACCAAGATCGGCAAACAGGAAGTCAAGATCATACAAACCACTTTGGAAAATGACCGGCTGGTGATAAACTCGATTCAAATTCCCGGCAAATCTCCCATATCCTGGAAGCAATTTGCAGCCGGATACATCAAATGAGCAAAAAAGAAACCCTTGAGACTGCCAGAAATCTGGTTCTCGGCTTTGAATCGGAATATTTAAGACTTCTCCAGCACGAAATCGATACTCTCAAAGGTTGTGGCTGTCATCACTGCCTGATCCAAGCCCTTTACTGGGAAGAAAGATATCTCATCGAACTCCACCGCCAAACCAGCCGCAAAAAACTACCTTCCAAACCGGTCGAAAAACAAACTCAAAAAGACCAGGGACAAGGTGGCGCTGTCTCGATTCCCGAAGAATACTGGGCCATCCCTTTGGACGATGAAATGATCGGCTTCAATCTAATAAAATACATTGAAAGCTTGGACATCAAAGACCACTGGGTCTTATTCCATTTTTCTGCCTACAATATCTGGACTTACTACGACAAAAAAGGCATTCCTCACTACTACGACCAGGACGGTGACCGTTTGATTCCCGGTTAATTCAGAATTATTTTCCTGGCCAGCTTCTGCAATCTACCGTGATCTTCGCCGAATACGTCGTCTTCAAAATCAACAAATAGGCTCGACTCAACACTCACCATAGATGCCTTTTTTCCCTTACGCTCTCCGAAAGCCATAAATAGGTCGTCCCCATATCTTGTCACTTCAAAGGAAATTGAATGTTCCTTGATCCCTAAGTCTCCGGTTATTCCCTTGGTAAAATCAACTCCATCCACGTCTTTAGCCACCTGTTGTTCGCCATTCTCATCCATCACCACAACGTTAAAACGATTTAATTCCCCAAAAGTTATTGTCAGCATCATCGCCAATTTCTCCGCTCTCAAATGCTCCAGAAGGCCAATGACGCTAAAGCCACCGTTCGGCATGGTTGCCACCTTGTCAATAGGCAGGCTACTCAAGTATTTACCCACGTCAACTAGGGCCATTAATATTGGTCCTTCTTGTTCGTAGATGTACATCAAACCTTGATCAGGAAACGTTGCAATCAACTCACCCATCTCACTTATCTCAACTCCGAATTCACCAAAACGGGTAAAGGCTACTTCACCATCCCAACCTTCGGAATAACCATATAAAGTATCACCCTCATTAGGATCAAAAGACTCGGGCAAGCCAAAATACCACTCTGATCTATCAGGCATTTAATTTCTGAGCTGAAGCTTGAGCTTCTCTTTCGGTTATACGAATACTTCTTTTGCAAGTAGTGCAAACCTTGATCTTCAATTTCGATCCTTCCACTTTTAGGTGGTGAACATGAAGATTAGGCTTACGTACATGCTTGATTCTTCTCTTTGAAAAACTAACTAAATTGGAGTGCTGTACTCCCTTGCCGCAAATTGCGCAACCGTATGTGTAAGATGCCTGTTTCATGACCGTTATTCTATCATAGAATGGCCATGCTCGTGTATACTCACTCATATGCTCCGGACACTTTTTGAATCGCCAATCACTTTTGCGCTTTTTGCCCTTAGCCTCATTGTTGCTGTCACAGTCCACGAATTCTCACATGCCCTGGTTGCAGACCGTCTTGGAGACCCTACACCCCGTTCACAAGGGCGTCTATCACTCAATCCCCTAGTACATCTTGACCCACTCGGTACCCTATCCCTTTTCCTGATTGGTTTTGGCTGGGGAAAACCGGTCGAGTTTTATCCTCCCAACCTTAAATCACCTCGTCGCGATGCTGCCCTCATATCCATCGCCGGACCAATAAGTAACATACTTGTCGCCACTGTCCTTTCCATTATTGGTCGTACTCTTCTTGATCCGGGTATTTCCACTTTCTTGCTTCCCTTTATCTATATCAACGTCATTCTTGCAGTCTTTAACCTCGTTCCCATCGGCCCCCTTGATGGCCAAAAGATCCTTTTCGCTCTTCTTCCCAGAGACTTGGCTTATGAATACCAGGCAATCATGTCCCGTTACGGCACACTCATCCTCATCTTCTTCCTCTTACCCGTCATGGGATCAACTGCTCCCATCCAAGCTCTAATCGGCCCAGTAATCAGCTTCGTTCTCCGACTAATGTTGGGGTAATTCCTCTCTTAAAGACTTCTTCTTCTGGACATAAAACTGGTCACACCTACAACTACCAGTAATGCTCCGAATCCCAGCAACACGATCTTAAAGATGGTTGATACTGTACCCCCAAGACCACCTTCTTTGACCTGAATATCTTGATTTTCCTCAATTCTGGTCACTTCTGGTTTGGCAGCAGTAATCTTTGTTGGGGTTGGTGTGGGTGTCACAATCGCTTTTACCGGCTCTACTCCTGCACCGAAATCAATTTCTCTGACATTACCGGACAATAAGATTTCGTCCGAGGGTTTGTTGGCAGAAGGGTCGCGCTCCGCAGTCACGAATAACTTGACGAATTTCTGATCCACCTGGCCATAATATTTACCGCTGACGATCTCGCCCAACCTTCTCTGCTTCATAGCCTCGTCTTCCATCCACAAAACATATTTATTTCTCTCTGGTGTCAGAGCGATCTTCAGATCACGGCAAGTAGCCATGATCTTATATCCGCCGTCTATATAAATGCTGGCTGCAAAACACGAACCACTGGCTCCAGCGCCTCTCAGATCGACCAGTCCCTCACTTGCGTTTACACCTCCGGGAAGAGCCATCAAGGCCCCAATCCCCAAAGCTCCACCAACAATGTATTTCTTCATGGCTCTATTTTATCACCCTCCGACCCTCAAGCCATAAAAAACCCCACCATTTCTGGTGGGGTAGATCTCCCAGGTAGGAGCTAATTTCCTTCGCCGCGGCGATTTTCGTGCTGCTGGCGCTTCATGCGCTTTTTTGCGCCATCGCCTTTACCCTTGTGGGTCTCGGCTTCGAAGCCAGCCTCGTCTTCACGACGTTGCTTCCCCTTACCTTTCAGCTCAAAGCCGTTGGATTGGGAGTGACGCCTCTTGGCAGAGCCTGGCTTTTTAACAATCCGACGGTGCAGACCTTCCGGAACTTCAACCTCCTTCTCAACAGAAGCCGACTCCTGAGAAGCGAGGTACGCCTTATAGCACACCTCGCAATAGGCGAACTCGGAATTGGCGAGAGGAGCCCGGCAGTTCCGGCACCAATAAGGCGCATCCGGACGCAAAATCTCCAGTAGCCTCACGGCATTCCCGATAGCAGCCTCAACTCGGCTGGCCTCGGGAGACCGCATGCAAAGTAAGCGACCCATCAAACTGGTCACGTAATCGAGGCGGCCCAGGTTATGCCCCGGACTGGGGTCGATAAAGGTCTGCTGATAGCGCTTGGTCGGCCAGACCTGCTTGCAAGCTTCGGCCTTGGCTGTGACCATCGCATTCAGCTCGGCGAGCTTGTCAAGCTGAGCATATACTGGACCCATTTCCGGGTCCAGAGCGCTGAGAACCTTCTCGGCGTTCTCAATTGCTCGGGCAAGAGCCTGACGCTCGAAGGAATTGAGGGATACGGCATTCTCTCGCGAGTCTGCCCCGACCTCAATCTGCTCCTTCTCGTACTCGGCAACTTGCACGGCCACCTGCTCACTGATGTAGGTCAGCCAACCCTTTTCGTGCCCCGGCTTGGGGTCGATGAAGGTTTGCTGATATCGCATGGTGGGCCAGGTTGCCTGGCAGGCTTCGGCCTTCTCCGCCAGTTCCACCGCCAGCTGTCGCAGGTAAGCGACATCTACGCGGTTGAGCAGGTCGAAAGCGGACCAAAGAGCCATAGTCTCTTGAGCTTGCGAAAGCTGCAAATCGAACAGCTCAGCCAGCTCCTGATCGTTGATGAAGCCAATAGCCCTTTCGGCCCAACCAACTACCTCCCCAACGGTGATACGTGGTTTTACCAAGAGATTCTCAGTCATTTCAAACTCCTCCTGCCCCTTAGGGCATTCTTGGGAAATTAAGGATTTAAAGAACTGCTGGGAACACTCCCAGCGACGAGCGCAATATTAGCACAATAGGATAAACTTGTCAAGTATATAGGCTCAAGATTTTGACCATAAAAAACCGGGGGTATTTCTCCCCCGGTCACGAACTAAGGTAAATTCTGCCAGTCTCTGTCCTCCGGCAGAAGCCCATACGATTTCAAAATAAATGAGATTGCCCGATAGGCTCCTGGGTGATCCCATCTCTGGTCTCCGTGGATATATCCACTGATGCTCAGGTCAGGGTTCAACCAAACGTAGAACTTGAAACCTGCACGGTTGAGACGGATCTCCAGATGATTATTGAATCCGGCCACCATCATTTCCTTAACCAGCTCCTCAGCATACTTTTTCATGCTGCCATAAGTGCGCTGGCTATCAATTAGCCCTGAGATCGAAGCAGGATCGATAGGCTCAAGTACAAAAATCGACAGAGCTAAGGCCCAACATAATTCGTGCTTGGCGCGATTTACCTTGTACCTTTGCGTTTTGGTTGTTAATGAAACCATCACGTCCTCCTCTTGAGGTGAAAGTAGGTTGAAGAGAATGATTACGCACGAAGAATAACATATTACAGGACATGCGTCAAGTATATAAGATACTAGATATAGGCCTAAATAATGAAATTCGAGCGTAATTTACCCCCGGTAAACCTAGTTTGACCTAAATCCCCTTCACCATATACTCACCCTCCAAGCGGTACCCCAGTTTCTTGTAGTATTCTCTCGTTCCCACGGCTGAGATTACGGCAATCCTTTCAAAACCCTTTTTAGAGGCTATCTGCTCAGCGCTAGCCATCAATTTCTTCCCCAAACCCTTATGCTGTGTCTTGTCGACCTCAGTTTCGTCAATTCCCTGTACCTGTCCGTATGTGTGCACTTCTCTGACGATCGCACATCCTTCCAATTCCGGGAAAAGCATTCTCTCTCCCTTCTTCGGCAACCTCAACCTCAACATTGAATAAAGCTTACCTTCGCCCTCAAATGATAAAAACAACTCATCGCCACCCAAAGTGGCTCTCTTCCTCTCAATATATTCAACTCTATCCGTATACACCCCGGCTCTTACCTCCCGACATCTGATACAACGGCACTTCTTCCCCACTTTCAGTAACTCTGCCTGCAATATCTGTCTCATATTGGTCTTTGCCTCACCTGCCACTACCCATTTTTTACTGATGTCTCTCACTAATCTGTCAATCCTGCACCACTCGGGGGTCAAAGCTTTAACTTCCTTCAGTACGTCTTTTAGCTTTTCCTCTGAGTATGGAATATATTCTCCGCGCTCCCACATCTTGTGCATCTCGGTTCCGGGAATAGTCATTGCCGGGTACACCTTAAGATAATCAGGCATGAATCGTGGATCCTCGAACATAATTTTTGCCATCTCAATATCTTTCTCGGGTGAACTCCCGGGTAGGTTCGGCATAAAGTGATAGCAAATTTTAAGTCCAGCGTTGCGACACATCCGTGTGGCCTCGGCTACCTCGTCCAATGAATGACCTCTCTCAATCTTCCTCATGATCGCTTCATCGAACGCCTGTACTCCCAATTGCACCTTGGTAACGCCCATGCTTCTCCATAATCTGATCTCCTGCTCACTCACCCAGTCGGGTCTGGTTTCCACCGAGATGCCTACAATACGTCTCCTAGCCGTTTCGTTGAACCTGATCGCCTCTTCCAAAGTCTTTGAAACAAAACCATTTACTCCATCAAACATGCCTTTGAAAAACTCCCGCTTGTATTCATCCGGGTAGGCCGAAAATGTCCCACCGATCACAATCAGGTCAATCTTGTCGGTCAGGTGCCCGGTCTCTTTTAGCTGTTTTAACCTTCCTGTAACCTGCTTGAACGGATCGAAGTTCAAGAGTTTTGCCCTCTGTGCCGCCGGTTCATCGGAAAGATAGCTTTTAGGCATCCCTTCTTCCAGCGGGCAATAAACACACTTTCCGGGACAATAAAAAGGTTTTGTCATGACAGCAAAAGGTGCCACCCCACTCTCGGTTCTCACCCCTCTGGTCTTTAACATTTCGATCAATTCCGGATCACTCAACAACGGCCATATCTGAGAATTCTTGGGCACGTCTTTCAACACCTTAGCCCAAGAACGACGGTAATCCTCCAAATTTTCAGGAGTTAATTTTTCCTCGTCCGATCGCACTAAATCTTCCAACTTCATTCCCTGTATTGTATATGAACCACAGCCTACTTTCCCAAAAAACCATAAAGTATCCTCGCATTTCTACCGAGATACCACTAAGACACTTCTACCAACTCGCTTGCCTCTACCGGACTTACGTTGGATAATGAACTCATGGTCACTGCCCGGGAAAAGATAAATGAAGTCAAAATGGTTTATGAAGAAATTGCCAAAGACTTCTCCGACACCCGCGGATACATCTGGCCGGAACTCAAACCCTTTATCAAAAAAGTCGGATCAAAAGAGTCCCTTCTCGACGTAGGTTGTGGCAATGGTCGCCTACTCCTCGGCTTACCCAAAACGATCAAGTACACCGGGCTGGACATCAGCCCAAAGTTGCTTGAAGAAGCCCAAAAGAAATATCCCAACAACAATTTCATCGAGACTGACATCACCAAACCGGAGATCTGGAAACACCTGGGTGAATTCGACCATATCTTCTGTGTTGCGCTCATGCATCATCTTCCAGACAAAGAGTCACAACTATTTGTCCTCAAGCAGATCAAGGCACACCTTAAACCCAAAAGCTCTCTCCTCGTCACTGTCTGGAATCTCTGGCAAAAAAAGTACATCAAGTACCACGTAGATCCAGCCACTAAGTGGCAAAACCCCTACTGGGTCAACATCCCCTTCAAGGGTAAAAAGCGTTTCTGCTTTGCCTACACTAAACCATATCTTGAATCCCTCCTCAAGGAAGCCAAACTCCCTCTGAAAATCAAAAAGACCGAGGGTAACTATCTCCTCTATAAATAGACTGACCAAGCTCTACCTCACCATGGGGCATTTAATTGACATTTAACTTACTATGAGATAACATCTGGCTACCTTAATATAGACAGGAGTTACTCATGGGAGATCTGGATCAAGATGATGCCCGCAAGAAATGCCCGAAATGCGGGTCCCGTTACCATTTCGTCTACATGAAAGTTAATGAACTTGGCCAACTTGAATATCACTGTCCGGACTGTGACACAGTTCTAGGTATCAAAGTGTCAAAATAATCGAGACTACCTCCGGAATCAACTCCGGAGGTTTTGTATCCCTTGAAATACCAACCATTTTTTGCCATACTAAATACATGCCAAACGACGACCTCGGCCAGTTTCCCGCGCCCGCCCCAGTTTTACCTGTCGCACCCATTGATCCCGACACCCATCTACCTACTCCCGAATTTGAGGAAACACCCGATGTAATTCCCTCTCCTGTCACAACACCCCAAGAAACAGCGACTGAGGCACCACCACCGGCCTCACCGGAAACTCCTTTTACCGTATCCGCTCCTGAAGCCGTCCCATTCGAAGCCTCCCCTGAACCGGAACCTTTGCCTACCTCAGCCATGCCACCTGAACCTCCATCCCCGGCCTTCGCCCCCCAACCTTTACCTGCCGTCGCTCCTACAAGCGGAGGGTCAACTTTTCGCACCATCATCTTCTCCGTATTATTTTTCGTTGCTCTTGGTGGCCTTGCAGCCGCCGCCTTCCTTTTTCAACAGACAACTCAGCTCAGAACTCAACTCTCAGAAATCACCCAAACCCTAGATCAGCAGCGTACCCAACCTCCCATCACTCCCACACCAACGATCATTGAAATTCCCACAGGCTCACCCACACCCGGCTCCACTATCTCCGCTACTCTCACGCCCAGCCCCACCGTAATTCCCGTACCCGGCTCACCACTCAAACCACTTTCCGTCTCCTCCATCGTTCTCAAGATCGGCATTGACTACCAGCCAAATGCTCAATTTATCCTCCTCAAGACCGATAATGCCAATAGTGCCCAAGGTGCCATCTCCAAATACTTCTTCCGTCAGGACCTCAACACCAAAAAATATTTCTATGTCTTGGTCAGTGGTACATCCCAACCGGAAATTATCGATAGGAACATCCAGGTTACACCTGACAACAACATTCCCTCGCTCAATAGCTTGGTTCTCGAAGATAAACTCGGCATCGATCTTGATGAAGCCCTCAGAATCGTCTACTCCAAATGTTCCGACCAGACAGCTTGCCAGGGAGCAGATACCAGAGCGCAGTACATTCAAACCTCCAGTGGTGTCATCTGGCAGATCTCCCTTTTCATCCCCGGAAAAACTCAGCCGATGGTCATGCAAATCAACGCTCAGACCAAAAACATCGTCTTCCGTACCTCAGAATTCATCCAGGATTAGGGCTTGACTTCGTCAACGTACAGAGTGGTTCCTGAATACTCTCCCGTAACCGTCACTTGCTGACCCACGTATTGTTTCAAATCCAATTTTCTACTTGTAATCTCAATACTTTTTTTACCAGAAAGGATCAGAAACTTTTCTCCGCTCTCACTGACCACCCCTTGTATGCTCTGTACTGGAGATGTTTCAAAACTCACGTTGGTCGGAGTCGAAACAGCACAACCACCAAGTAACAAACTTATAACTAAGAAGGTGACGACTGATCTATTATTGTTCACACTTAATACTAACATTCACCCGAAAATATTTTCCCGCTTCTCATCATCAAAACATTAAAAAGACTGGAGTAACCCAGTCTTATTTTTGTGCCGAGGACAAGATTCGAACTTGTGTAGGCTTGCGCCGCGGGTTTTACAGACCCGAGTATTTGTCCACTCTACCACCTCGGCAAGTGTCTTCATTTTAAATCCTGGAGCCGCCGTTGGGGGTCGAACCCAACACCTCGTTCTTACCAAGAACGCGCTCTGCCAGCTGAGCTACGGCGGCAAACAACTACAAGGAACACGTTATATTTTACCAAGGCTGACCATACTTTGCTATTGGCTACTTTTCCGATATAATATTATAAGTTCAAGATCATTAAAATCACATTCTGATTCCAGACAATTACTCCACCGGAGAACATTAAGACATCCAAAAGGAGATCCATGTACTCAATCCCCATCCTTCTTGTTTTATTTTTTCTCTTTCTTCCCCTTTTTATCACTGCCCTTATGAACCGCAAGGTCGCAATCAGTCCATGGTACGACATAACCATGGCTGTCATCGCCCTCACACTGTTCATGCTCAACTTGTTGCAGTTCAACAGTGGGTCAGGCACAGGATTCGATCAAATTGCCGCCTACGCTTGGCTATTCAACGCTGTTGTTCATATGATTTCCCTCCCGATCGACATAAACCGTCACAAAAACGGCTGGTAACAAGCACACGCCCACCTTACGATAGGTGGGCTTTTTACTCGCTTGAGCCACCTCTGGGATTCGAACCCAGGACCCCCTGTTTACAAAACAGGTGCTCTAGCCAACTGAGCTAAGGTGGCAACAGCTATATTTTACCTCAACCCGACCTCACCGACGGATAATTTATTTGAAATTTTCCCCTATCACCACCAATACATCGGCGTTTGGCCTTATCTCCGAAGACTCGGTAGCCACTTCACCATCCAATAGTTTCGCCAGGGCTGCCACTTGTTCCGCTTTCTTTCCTGTCAAATCGATTATCTGCGTTTTCTGATATGTAGTGCTTGAAGCGTTCGCTTTGGCCGTTACCGACAAACCCAGAACTTTCTTCTCCACAATTCTTTTTTCCAACTCCACCGTTAGTCCGGCGCTTTTTGTCCCGTTGTACAGTGCCAATCTCAGCGGGTTCTTCTCATCTACTCCCGGAATGGTGATCGCTGTTTCACCGATGTTCACCGGTATCACATCAACCACTACATTCTTACTCGGACTGTAAATATATGCTTTCTTGGCGTTTCCGTAAATCAAGATTTTGTCTCCATTCTCTGCCTTCTCAAACACGGGCTGATCTTTTAACTTCTCTTTATCCGTCACTGTCGCTACTACAGGCTCTTCTCCGGTGGGCAACACAACCAGTTTGGAAACCTGTGCCACCAAAGCCTTTGTTTCCGCCTTCGCCTTTTCCTGAGGATCCAATTTCAACTGGGCCACTTCTGTTTTCAGCGAATGATAACTATTATAGTAATACCGCAGTGCGAACGTCTCCAAAACGACCAGAAGAACTATCCCATATTTGACATTTAATAATCCTCTTAGTGAATTTTTTATCATACTGTAGCAATCATTACAAACATTCTTTAATATATCAAGTGTTACGTTTGCAACGTGATATATTTGTCATATGGACTCGGATAATACCCTTCAAAACGCTCACGCTACCGGTCCCACGACACTTGAGACCTCGGTCTCCAAATACCTCCCCTATCTTCAAGATATTCAGCGTAAATTGACTACCCTCCTGGTGGTTATTTTGATCTCCGGTCTCTCAGGCTTCTTCTATTACCAGAAAATACTTAGCTTCATTCTCAAGATATTTAATCTTGAAGGCATCACCATCGTCCTTTCTTCTCCTTATCAGTTCATTGACCTAGCCATAAACACCGGCATAGCCACAGGGGTCGTCGTCGCTTTCCCCTTGCTAATTTATTATGTCCTCCAGTTTCTCAGGCCGGCACTCGCCGTCAAAGAATTCAAATTATTGCTCAGACTCGCCCCGCTTGCCCTTGTCCTCTTCATTCTGGGTTTCGCTTTTGGCATATGGGTAATGCAATTTGTTATAAATATATATTCTCAAACGGCTCTAGACTTCAACGTCTCCAACATCTGGGACATTAGCCGCTTTTTCTCCCAGACCATCATCATGGGAGTCAGTCTTGGTCTGGTTTTTGAACTTCCCATCGTCGTCACTCTCCTTATAAAAGCCAAACTGATTAAAAAGAAAACCATCTCCAATAACCGCCGTTTCGTCTATGCTGGCATTCTGGTACTGGCCGCTCTCCTCCCCCCTAATGACGTCATTTCACTCTCAATTCTCACCATAGTTCCCTTGCTTCTTTTTGAAATTGCGCTACTATTAAACAAACAATATATATAGCATGTTTAGTAATATTGGCATCGGAGAAGTAGTCGTTGTCGTTTTGGTTCTGCTCTTCCTCTTCGGTGGCAAGAAACTTCCCGAATTGGCCAGAGGCCTGGGAGAATCCGGAAAAGAGCTCAAAAAAGCCAAGAAGGAAATCGAACGCGCCTTATCTGATATTAATAGTGACATAGACGAAGACCCAAAAACGAAAGGGGGTGACCAACAATAATGCCTAATTTAGGTTCAACAGAAATACTTGTAGTCGTCGGTGTCCTACTCGCCCTGTTTGCAGTAAAACAGATCCCCGGACTCATAAGTGGTATAGCAAAAGCTATCAAAGAGTTTCGCAG
>Ga0209417_1006122_pt1 | contig 12625 bp, 8 predicted proteins | sample RifGroF2_FD_184002 | JGI IMG/M metagenome (GOLD analysis project Ga0209417, IMG submission 184002) | Groundwater microbial communities from Rifle, Colorado, USA - Groundwater F2 (SPAdes) (version 2) | ecosystem: Environmental > Aquatic > Deep subsurface > Groundwater | place: Rifle, Colorado... | reverse complement strand
GGTAAAAATGGCAGAGAAACTTGAACAACTTGTAAATGAAGCGGCTCTTGCGGTCAACACGCTGGACGCGAGCGATAAAAAAGATTTACAAAATCTGCATAAGGTACTGGTGGAAATTGATTCTTCAGCCGAAACCGATGGACAGAAAAACAGCGTGGCCGATGCCATTGGAATTATCGAATCCATACTTGAGCAGACCGGCGAAGCCTCATCCGAAATTATAGATAAACTTTCGCAGAGCATTTCATCTATTCAGCAATTACTCAATCAGGCGGAAAACGCAGCAGCCCCGGCAGCAGGGCAGGCGGAAACATCAAAACCCGCAACGCCTGCGGCGTTCAGCGAAGACGATTTGCCGCTCGTATATGATTTTATAACCGAATCGGGCGAACACATCCAAACCGCCGAGGCGGCAATGCTCGAAATTGAAACAAGCAATAATCCCGAAGCGATAAATAAGGTCTTCAGGGCGTTTCATACGGTAAAGGGATTGGCGGGATTTTTGAATTTGAAAGAGATAAATTCGCTCGCTCACTCGGCGGAAAATCTGCTCGTTCTGGCTCGCGACGGGAAAATAAAGCTCGATGCTGAAAGGGCGGATATAGTTTTCGAGTCGATGGACACTCTCAAAAAAATGGTCGCATCCGTAAAGACTGCCGCTGATACGAACTGTCTGCCTGAAAAATTCGCAGGCCTTGACAGCCTGGTTGAAAGACTTGGCGTTATAGCTGCAGGCGGTTCGACAAAAAATAAAGTTGAGCCTGAAAAAAAACTTTCTCCAAAAGAAGATAAACTGATAGAAACCATTTTATCCGTTCAGGACAGCGAAGACAAAAGGACGGTTATAAGAAGAGCCGAAGACCAGGCGAAAATAGTCGAAACCAAATCCGCCGAAGAAGACAGTATAAGAGTGAGCATTGGCAGACTCGACAGGCTTGTTAATCTGGCAAGCGAGCTTGTGATTTCGCAGCTTATGGTTTCCGAGCAGGTCAAAACCGAGCTTCCGCCCGAACATCCTCTTGCCCGCAAAGCGGCAGAGCAGAGCAAAATAATCAGGGATTTGCAGGACTTGTCGATGTCGATGCGAATGGTTCCTGTTCGTCCTGTTTTCCAGAAATTAGCTCGCCTTATCAGAGATTTGTCGAGAAAGGCCGGCAAGACAATCGACCTCGTTACGACAGGCGAAGATACCGAACTTGACAGAACCCTCGTTGACAAAATATCCGACCCGCTGGTTCATATGGTTAGAAACGCCGTTGACCACGGAATCGAAAACGCCTCGACACGACAGGCATCCGGCAAAAAACCGACAGGCAAAATAGAATTAAGAGCATATCACAAAGCCGGCAGCATAATCATCGAAATCGTTGATGACGGCAAAGGCCTCGACAGAGACAAAATTCTGCAAAAGGCCGTCTCGCAGGGGCTCGTACAGGAAAATAATAAACTGTCAGACGATGAAATTTATAAACTGATATTCCATCCCGGCCTGTCAACCGCTGAAAAAATTACCGATGTATCAGGCAGGGGAGTCGGAATGGATGTTGTCAGAAAAAACATAGACTCCATTTCCGGCAGAGTCGATATAACCACCACAAAAGGGCAGGGAACTGTGTTCACCATTAGCCTGCCTCTGACGCTGGCGACCATAGAAGGACAGGTTGTGAAAATCGGCTCCAGCAGGTATATCATACCGGTTAAATCAATAGTTAAATCATTTCGACCGCTCGATGGCCAGATTTCAACCATTCAAAATAAAGGCGAAATGGTTCTTGTGCATAACGAACTTATAAGAGTTGTAAGACTGCACAGACTTTTTGGCATAAAAGACGCCAAACAAAATCCGCAGGAAGCGTTGTTTGTTGAAATTGACCAGAACGGCTGCAGAGGCTGCCTGCTCGTCGATGAACTGCTAAGTCAGCAGCAGGTAGTCATTAAAAATCTTGGACATACGCTCGGCAGCATCAAAGGCATATCCGGCGCCGCGATTATGGGCGACGGCAGGGTGAGCCTTATTATAGATGCAGGCGGAATTCTTGGAATCGCGGACTAAAATGGAAACTATTATTACAAATTCGCCGAGCTTGAAAGAAGAAGATTTCGTCAGAATAAGCGATTTTATATACCAGCACTGCGGTATAAATCTTCACGACGGCAAAAAAGAGCTTGTTCACGCAAGACTGTCCAAAAGGCTTAGAAACAGCGATTTCAACAACTTTTCGGATTATATCGACTATGTACTCAAAAATCCCGACGACAGAGAATTTTCTCTGTTTATCGATTCGCTAAGCACAAATTTAACATCATTTTTTCGAGAAGAACAGCATTTTGATTTGATGAGCGAAAAATTCCTGCCCGCTCTTCTCAAAATAAAAGAAAAAAATAACGATTTAAGGCTGCGTATCTGGAGCGCGGGCTGCTCATCGGGACAGGAGCCTTATTCCATCGCGATAAAACTTAACGAAGCGGTAAAGAACAATAAATGGGACATTAAGATATTAGCCACCGATATATCAAAAACTATGCTTGAAACGGCTCAAAACGGGCTGTATGACGAGGATAAAATTGCGAAAATACCAGCCGAGCTGCGAAATAAATACTTTTCGAGACAGACGATAAAAGGCCACAAATACTTTCAGGCGATGGGTGAACTGAAAGATATGATTATCTTCAAACATCTTAATCTTATGGAAGACTGGCCGGTCAAAGGGCCTATTGATTTTATTTTTTGCCGGAATGTTATGATTTACTTCGACAAACCAACCCAGCAGAAACTTGTTGAAAGATTCTGGAAACTGCTTGCAGGCGGGGGGGTGCTGTTCACCGGCCACTCGGAATCTCTTACTGGAATAAAACATTCCTTCAAATACATAAGTCCGACAGTTTATATGAAAGCGTAATATGCTAAGCGACATCATCGTTCAAATATCAGACGCGAAAGTATCAGCAAATGCCGCTGACAGAATCGTTACATATTCTCTCGGCTCCTGCATCGGACTTTGCCTGTACGACTATTCGCTGAAAGTCGGTGGAATGCTGCATTTTCAGTTGCCCGACTCAAAAATGGACAGCCATACCGCCGTGAGCAACCCTTTTAAATTCGCTGATACCGGGACGGAATTGCTTTTTGATAAACTCGTTTCAATGGGAGCCCATCCCAAAAAAATGAAGGTGGCGATGGCCGGCGGAGCGTCTATGGACGCAGGCCCAAAAGGTTTTGACATCGGCAAAAGAAATATCCTGGCGATTAGAAAAATGCTCTGGAAAAAAGGCCTTTTTATAGATGCCGAAGACCTCGGTTCAAACGGCTTTAGAAATCTTTATCTATCAATCAACGATGGAACGGTAACTGTAAAAACCGCTGAAAGCACCACAACGCTATTATCGCCGAGCGGTTTTGCCGCCGCCAGACAGGCTGGGTAATCGCTATGGAAAACGCCAGAAAAGTCAGGGTGCTGATAGTCGATGACTCCGCGATGATTCGCAAGATATTGAGCGAAGGGCTTGCCGGGCATAAAAATATCGAAGTTGTCGGCACTGCCGGAGACCCGTTTATCGCCCGTGATAAAATTATCAGCCTCAAGCCTGATGTACTTACGCTTGATGTCGAAATGCCGAGAATGGACGGCATAACATTTCTAAAAAAATTAGCGAAATACTATCCGCTGCCGGTAATAATTTTAAGTTCGCTCACCGAAAAGGGCGGTTCACTCGCGATGGAAGCTCTTGCCAGCGGTGCTGTTGACGTTTTCTGCAAACCGCAAATTCAATCTGGCGTTAAACAATTATGCAGCGAACTGGCTGAAAGAATTATAATTGCCTCCGGTGCCAACGTAAAAAACTGCATCAGAGAAGAACCCGCAGAGCGAAAACCCGTTGCCGAAAAGCAATATTTAGAGAAAACCACTCTAAAAGTCATCGCCATTGGCTCATCAACCGGCGGCGTACAGGCTATACAGGCTGTGCTTGAAAAAATGCCAGTTGATTCGCCCGGAATCGTAATAGTTCAGCATATGCCGGCAAATTTTACCGCGTCATTTGCCCAGCGGCTAAATGGTATGTTCGGATTGAACATTAAGGAAGCCGCATCCGGCGACAGAGTTTTGTCCGGCAGAGTTCTTATCGCCCCCGGCGGAAAACATATGGTTTTGCAGCGTTCAGGAGCTGATTATTCGGTAGCTCTTAAAGATGGGCCGTTAGTTTGCCACCAAAAGCCGAGTGTCGATGTTCTTTTTGAATCGGTTGCCAAATACGCAGGCCCAAACGCCGTTGGCGCGATATTAACCGGAATGGGAAACGATGGCGCAGCAGGCCTCCTAAAAATGAGACAAAATGGAGCGCACACGGTCGCACAGGACGAAAAATCCAGCGTCGTGTTTGGTATGCCCAAAGAAGCTATAAAAGTCGGAGCAGCCGAGCAGATTGCCGGCCTTTCAGACATCTCCGCTGAAATCCTCAAAATGGCGGGATACCAGAGCAGTTTGCAACTACAAACCGTTTAAAGGAATGCAAATTATTCAGAGCCGCGACAGTAATGGAGCGGTCATAAAAATCAGTAATGTTCAGAGCCGCGAGCGTAAGCGACCGGTCATAATATCATCGCCGCAGGCGATTCCACAGTTTTTCACTTTTTTAATTTTTCACTCCATCTCCAACGTCCTATAATATATGTTATGTTTCATTCGAGTTTGTTTCTACGCCAATAGGGCTATATTTGGAATTGGAATTTGTTTAGGATTCTTGTCCGTCCGTAGCTTTAGCAAAGGCGGATAGAATATTCGTATTTCGGATTTTGGTTGCGGCCTTTTGACTGCGGTTTATTTAAATTCCATTCCTCCGTAGCTTTAGCGAAGGAGGAAGCCCACGCGGTCGTCTAACTTCTCACTTCTACCTTCTAAATTCTAATATATTCCCTCTTCTAACCAGTAGCTCATAAACTCCGAAAGGTCGTTCACATCTACATCTCCGTCGAAATCCATATCTGCAAATTCGCAGTAGTAGTTATAAATCGCGCAATCTTCTCTCATCCAGTACCCCGCGAACACCGCCCAGTCTTTTAAATTATTTTTCCCATCTGTATAAATATCCGCATCCGATATCTGCCACGGCAATATCGGATAACCATCAAATGCCATAAACCAGTCCGCCTCATCGCCGTCTCTATACGAAAAATCCCAATCTACATAACTATCTACTTCTTTCATTTGGGATTCGAACAACAATTCACCTGCCCCATTATCCAATCCAGCATACAAATAATAACTACTGCTAATGCCGCCCATATTTTCTCCACACAGCCCACCGATATAATAACTGCTTCCACTCACATTGCCGGTCGCGTAACAATTGGTAATGCTGCCTATCCCATTGTTGTATCCACATAGCCCGCCAGCATAATAATCTCCGTCTACCGAACCTGTTGAATAACAATCGGTAATGTTGCTGCTACCATTGTATCCGCACAGTCCGCCAGCATACGAATTTTCGATGCATGAGAAGCAACTTGTATATGACGAAACAGAACCTTGAGAATAACAACTGGAAATTGTTCCTGATTCCGTATATCCCACTAGTCCGCCAGAGTATTGAGTAAAATTGGGAGAAAATGAGGAAGCAGAACTTGTTGAATAACACTTTGAGATTGTTCCAGAACTTAGAAACCCCACTAACCCACCGACAATATTCTCTCCACTTACGGAACCTGTTGAATAGCAATTGTAAATTATTCCTGAATCTAAGAATCCTATCAGCCCACCTGCATGTGAAAATGTGAAGCCTGCGGATGATAAAACAGAACCCGTAGCATAACAATTAAAGACTTTTCCAGAACTTAGACCAACTAATCCGCCAGCACACGGAAATGAGAATCCTGATGTGGTGTCAGAAATTGAGCAAACAGAACCTGTAGCATAACAATAGGAAATTGTTCCTGAATCTGAGAATCCCACCAGACCTCCGGCATACGAAGAATCGAATATTGAGGATGAGAAAACAGAACATGTAGAATAACAACTGGAAATTGTCCCTGAATCTAAAAATCCTACCAGCCCGCCAGCATATGAAGAACTGAATATGGAGGAAGGATTGAATACTGAGGATGCAGTAACAGAACCTGTTGAATAACAATTGAAAATTATTCCTGAATCTAAGCATCCCACCAGTCCTCCGATGTGGTAGGAATATCCTCCGGCAATATTTACATCTTTTATACCAAGATTCTTTACGAAACCACCTGAACCAATCTTTCCGAACAACCCAAGGTAATCACTATTATTTACCTCTACTGCAAGCGAAATAATTGAATGCTCATTACCGTCAAAAATTCCATCAAATACCTTACCTTGAAATTGACACTCTGCGTCTGTGTTGTTTATATCCGGTGCAATCACAGCCTTATCAAACGTATATCCAGCCAGATTGATATCGTTGACCAAAACAAAGCAGGAATTGTAATCTGTTGGAGTATTGCCTAACGCGATCAGGTCGTTTGGATTTGCGATTTGGTATGGATTTCCTGACGAACCTTCTCCGCCGGAGTATTTAGCAAAACAGAAATTTGAAATTAACAAAACCGCCAGAATGGCAACGCGGATGACAGTATAAACTTTTCTTCTTTCCATATATTCTCCTGCTGAAATTTAAAATAGCCAATACACAGAATAGATACTATATATTTTTTATCGTTAAATTTCAAGCGAAAAATGATAAAATCTGTTCCGCCGCCCTGTCGCGTTGGAGCGTAGCGAAAACGGACCGGCGACATTCCTCATTCTGTCTACTGAATTCTGTATCCTGAATTCTCTTTTTAAAACTTCTCAAAATCGCATCAAAACTTGCAAAAACCACATCAAAATTTGAAAAAATCATTCAAAAATCGTTCAAAATTTGAATTTTTTTGAAGAAATTTTACAAAATTTGCAAAAAACTTGCGCGTTTGGCCGAAACATCCGTTCATAACTCCTTTATTTCCGTTGCCGATTTTGCCATAACTCCTTTATTTGCGAAGCCCAATTTTTTCATAACTCCTTATTTTATGTACCAACCATTTGCGCAAGCGGCTCATCGTAACTCCTTATTTTACGTTGACTGCTGACAACGTAAATAAAAGACTTAAGTTCACGCGCGCAAGCGGAACTTGCGCATTTGTCTGACATCTGAAGTCTGATATCTGAAGGCTGACATCTTTTGGCTATTGACTACTGACTATTGACTACTGTATATTCCTGCTATGACACAATTAAGCGTAAATTTGAATAAGATAGCTCTCGTTCGCAACTCCCGTTCGCTGGGGATTCCGAGCGTGGTAAAAGCTGCCGCAACTTGTATTTCTGCCGGTGCTTATGGCATCACCGTCCACCCCCGGCCGGACGAACGCCACATAAGATACTCCGATGTTTATGAGCTGAAAAATATAGTAAGTCAGGTCGAATTCAATATCGAAGGCAACCCGTTCACCGGCAAATATATGGATTTAATGCCTGAAATACGCCCGACACAGGCGACATTAGTCCCTGATACGCCGGGTCAGAATACCTCCGACCACGGCTGGGATTTAAACGCTCAAAACTGCGAAAAACTCCTGCCGGTCATTGAAAAATTAAAATCGCTGGGTATAAGAGTAAGTCTTTTTGTTGACCCGGTCATTGAGATGGTCGAAAATGCTAAAAAAATCGGCGCAGACCGCATAGAACTTTATACCGAGCCTTTTGCGGCAGCTTTTGCCCATAAAAAAAATCTCGAATCAATAACGGCAGATTACGCAGCAGCGGCGAAAAAAGCCGGCGAAATCGGCCTCGGCGTAAATGCCGGCCACGATTTGAACCTTGACAATCTCGGTTATTTTTGTAAAAAGGTAAAGCCTGTAATGGAAGTTTCCATAGGCCACGCTCTTATCGCTGATGCGCTCGATATGGGTCTGGCAAACGCCGTCAATGCGTATTGTAAAATACTGAAAGAAAATTCGTAAGGAGTTTGTAAAATGTTCAGCGGAGCAATGGTAGCTCTAATAACGCCGTTCGATAACGGCCAGGTCGATTTTAATACGCTTGATGAATTGGTCGAGTTCCAGTTAAAAAGCGGTACCAACGGCATCGTTCCCTGCGGCACAACAGGCGAATCGCCTACGCTTAGCCATATCGAACACAAACAGGTAATCGAGCGGGTTGTAAAAGTCGTCAACGGCAAAGTCCCTGTAATCGCAGGGACGGGCTCAAACAGCACCGCTGAAGCGATTGAACTGACCGCCTTTGCGCGTAAGGTTGGGGCGGACGCTTCATTGCAGGTAACGCCCTACTACAACAAGCCGACGCAGGAAGGTTTTTTTCAGCACTTCGCGGCAATCGCCGAGGAAGTTGATTTGCCGATGGTTCTCTATAATATTCCAGGCAGATGCGGAGCGGGTATGACCGCTGCGACAATAGCCCGGCTTGCTCAAATTGAAAATATCGTCGCGGTTAAAGAGGCGACCGGCCAGTTGGATGTTTCAAGCGATATAGCGAATTCCTGCGACATTACGATTCTGTCCGGAGACGATTCGCTCACCCTGCCGATTTGTTCGGTCGGCGGCAAGGGCGTTATCAGCGTCGTCGCAAATATAGTTCCCGCCGACGTTAAGGCAATGATGGATTTGATTTTAGAGGGCGATTTAGTATCGGCCAGAAAATGGCACAACAAGCTGTTCAGGCTTTCAAGAACGATGCTCGGTATGGCGACGAATCCGATACCTGTAAAGGCCGCTATCGCCCTGCTTCGGAAGAAATGCGATTGCCGATGACACCGCTTACGGCAAGTCAGAAAGAAGAACTCAAAAAACTGCTGGCTGATTACGGTTTGAAGGTTTAAAATCAGATATCAGATATCAGACTTCAGCGGTCAGCTATCAGCAGTCAGATGTCAGACTTCAGAAAGTGGTAAAGATTTATCCTTCTTTTAATCGAAAAACGCTTGCGCGTTTGGCTGATTTGTGGCTATTTTTGTAACTTTTCGAGCCAAACGCGCAAGTTCCCGAACATAAAGTTACAAAAAAATGACAAAATTTTGTAACTTTTTGCAAAATTTCGTCAAATTTCTTCAAAAAAAATCAAATTTTGAACGAATTTTGAACGATTTTGAGCAAAAATCATCCGGTTTTTGCAAGTTTTGATAAATTTTGAGTAATAATACGGACGCACAGATTTTATGGATTTTTTTCTTGATTGCCAACAAAAACATCCTATAATAGCGATATCTTAAAGGGAGTAGGACGGAAATGAGATTGTTGAGGGTTCCTGTCTGTTCACAATTCAGCGGCATTTCTGTCTAAAAATTATTTGGGAAAACATTAACAATTTTTGGAAAGGAAGAGAAAATGAGAAAGTTAGTAGCAATTTGTTTGACAGTTGTATTTGTGCTGGCTGTAGTTAATACCGTCTCGGCTCTAACAATGCTTGATCCGGGATATGTCGCACAAACCTACGTTACATACACAGATTCAGTTCAGGGAATACCGCGGCATATGACATTTGACAATAACGGGAATCTTTATATTGCACAGTACAATGAACAGTCTGTCTGGCGTGTTACTCCTCAAAAAGTAGCATCACAATTCGCAACAGGTCTTTCAGATGCTTACAGCCTTGCGTGGACGGGTGGGACGGCGTATGGCGACTATCTTTATGTTGGTCGGAGCGATTATATTTCTAAGGTGAACTCGGCTGGAACGGTTTCCTCTTTTGTTACTACACACAACGGTGTTGCATCGCTGGCAGTTGACAATACGGGAAACTATGGCGATTATCTCTATGCCGGCACTGGCTCACAGGACCACACATACCGAATAACTACCTCCGGAAGTATGACTCAATTCTCAAATTTCCCCGGCTGGATAAATGGTGGTACGCCTGATGGTCTGGCTTTTTATAATGGCAACAAATATGCCAAATCTATGTATATGGGCACTGCGTATGGTGCCTCAAATGCGAGTGTGAGCGGACTTTTCACACTCGATACAAACGGTAACGCAACCAGATTCAATAATAGTCTGGTGCAGGTTTGGGAAATAGGTTTTGCCGGTAACACTTATTTTGATGGCCAATTGATGGTTATCGGAAGAACCGATTATTCTTCACCGGTCAGTATTTGGAGTATTGACCCCAGCGGTATAGCCAGGGAAATTGCCTCGTCTTCAACATTGAATGTTTTAGGTTTAACTTTCGGCAATGATGGCGCAATGTATGTTTCTGAATACTCCCAAAGCAATGGACTTATTACAGTAAGTCGAGTAGTTCCCGAACCAGCCACATTTTTGCTGTTTAGCATAGTAGGCGGAATGGTATTGAGAAGAAAGGGTGGAAAATAGTTGATATTTGTTGATTGACGGCTCCTGCGGCGATAGATTTCAAAAAGATTTCTCCCAAATTTTGAAATCTGTATTATTCAAGCCTAAAGACGTTGACGACCCCTCTTTCGCTTTTGACTTGCGTCACAAATTTGTAGGGGCCGTTGTCTTTGGGGGCAGCCAGAAATGGTATATTTGTATCGAGTTTCTGTTTGTGGTATCCGTAATGGTCTCGGCTTAACCCTTCTCTGCTTGCCCACACAACATAAGTGATTCTTTCCTGTCGCAGTTTCTCCACCAATTCCTGCGGGCTGTCGGCAGAAGGAAACCCAACGAAACAGGTTTCAATCTCCGGCGCGAATATTTTTACCACCCCTACCATATACACAGCCATTTTTTCATCCGACTTGGCATTATCAACAAACCAGTCGGCCAGGTATTTAAACTCGACATCCTGTTTGCCGTCGCCAAGCAGCGGAGCGATGGAAAACTGGCTTGATAAAACAATCAAAACCATCACTGCTGCCGTGGCCAAATTTGGGAATAGATATTTGGCTTTGTATATTATGCCCATAACAAGAACTATTAAAACAAAAGCAAAAATTACAACAAACGGCAGATATTTAACAGCCTGACAAATTGCCGTCAACCTGTTTAAATAAGATACAAGCGGTATTATTGAAAGAACTGCAATAAATAATACGGCTATCTGGCAAATGCGTATCATCGGAATCGGCAGTTTGAGTTTATCTTTTACAATCAGCCAAAATTGTTTCAGACCAAATAAACTTATTAGCAATGCTATCCAAAAAATTGTCGAATGGAATCTTGGAATGGGATAAGGATAATAAGCGTGAAGTAAAAAATAAGGAACAAAGAAAATCAGCAGAACAAGTATTTGCCAATTTTTCTTTAAAAGTCCGTAAATTGCTCCGAATATAAAAGTCGTCGAGGCCATAAATTTACTAACTGCCCATAAAATGTCAAATGCCTCTCTACTTGAAGCTGGGTCGATTATAAACAGTGGCCTAAAGCCCACGTTCCAAATCAGCGCCAGATGTTTTATTATTCCGATTCGACTCTCCACTGGTTCGGAAAAATTCTGTCCGTATTCTTTTGTGAAAACTGAAAAATAATGGCCCGCCAGTTTATCGCTATGCAAAAAAGTTCCTAAAAGCCATAGCCCCAACGGCACAGAAGCAAGTGCGGAATAGCCGAACGCTACAAGTTTTTCCTTCTTTGTTTTTTTGTATATCATATCCATTACAAATGCAGCAAAAATCAACGCAGCGCTTTCATATCGCACCATTGTCGCCATTGAAGCGGCAAGATACGCCCAGCTTGTTCGTCTATAAATAAGATATGTTGTCAATAAAACAAAAAACAGCAATGGCGTTTCTACCAGCGGTTCCCTAATCATATACAAAACCCATGGTGTAATCGCGCAGATAATCGCGAACCAAACCGCTGTTTTGCCTATTATTTTTTTGCCAATAAGCCAGAAAAGAATAAGGTTAAGCGGATGCAGAGTCGCGTTCAGCAGCCAGCCGCCCTTTAAATCAGGGAATCTTCCGCCTGCTATTTTGCCAAAGGCAATCTGCAGCATACCTGTAAGCGGCGCCATTTTAAAAGTGCTCGGACATTTAAACTCCAAAATTTCGTGACCTGTCAGAATAATCGTTGGAAAATCGGAAATCGGTACAACTTTATGCCCGAACAGAATAAAACTCTGATAAACGCCTATTACCAGCAAAACAAAGACAGTAAGCCAATCGAAAATTATATCCTGTTTGACAGTATCAATTTGCAATTCGACCTGTTTGAATTTCTGTTTTTTGGATTTCATTTTTTCTTAACCTCAATTGTTTGAAACATCCCTAATATACCGTTGGCAGGCGAAACTAACCATTCAAACGCCGCAACTAAGCCATAACAGCATCCCGGAAGCAGTTGCCGCAGCGTCAAACCTCCGCTTATAAGATATCGCAGCGGAGTATGCGGAGAAATTTTTAAAATTTTCAAATCTGGAAATTCATTTTCAAAAATTTTCCTGTCGCGATTGAAAATTATCCACGGAACTGCGCCATTAGCGCAGGAAAGCGGCCCTGTTGATTCCATTTGCCAGCCGGCGTTTTCATTAAATCCCTCATGGTGAAAATTTATATATATAAACCGCCCCCACAAAGTATTGGCAGGCTCAATCATTACTATTTTACCGCCCTGCCGGAGACATCTGCCGGCCTCTTTGAAAAACATCAGGGGATTTGGAATATGATGCAGCACATCGAACATAAAAAACGCATCGACGCT
>Ga0209417_1006116_pt1 | contig 12637 bp, 12 predicted proteins | sample RifGroF2_FD_184002 | JGI IMG/M metagenome (GOLD analysis project Ga0209417, IMG submission 184002) | Groundwater microbial communities from Rifle, Colorado, USA - Groundwater F2 (SPAdes) (version 2) | ecosystem: Environmental > Aquatic > Deep subsurface > Groundwater | place: Rifle, Colorado... | reverse complement strand
CTTTGCAGGTTCTAAAATATCGGATAATGTCTTTTTAACAAAATCAGGCAAACTAAGATTCTTAATATTGAAAAAACCTTCTTCTGCTCCATGCGCATTTTTAGTATAAATACATTTAACTCCAACACCGATATCAGCTTTTAATTCTTTTTCTGCGCGTTTAATAAGATCAGCATTAGCCACAAAAGCGTCTTTTATTCCTGTTTCAGCCAATTCAGGCAAAGAAAAATTTGTTCTTAAAGTTTTAGCAAGCTTGTTTAACGGTTGAACACTTCCGGCAAAAGCAATATTTTTGTTTATATTTGAACATACTTCATTATTTTGCAAAGTTCAGCACCTTCCTTTTACAATTTTATTGCCCATAATATATTTAAAAGTTTTAAATCAATAAAATTGCTTTTTATAAAGGTCATGTTAAATTCTTTTTACAATCTTTTACTTGATCCAACCACCGCAAAGAACATATTCATTGTTCATATCGTAAAAAACAGCAGCTTGTCCCGGAGTTATGGCAAATTTGGGTTCTTTAAATTTTACATGAACAGAATTTTCGCCTGTCTTTGTAATAATAGCTTCTTGCGCTCCTGAATTATAACGAATTTTTGCCATCGAGAAAAAGTCACGTTTTTCGCCATACTCTTCCTGCTGCCAGTTAACATTTTCCACGTCAAATTCCTGGCTTGAAAGCAGTTCCTTAAATCCAACATAAATTTTATTTTCGTCAGGATCAATAGAAATTACATATAAAGGCTCACTCGCAGCTACGCCAATACCTTTTCGCTGACCTGTCGTAAAATTAAAAGCTCCTTTATGAGTTCCCAGAACTTTTCCTGCTTTATAATCTATTATTTCGCCTTCTTTTTCGCCAAATTTGCTTAAGAGATAAGATTGTGTGGTTTCTGGCGGATTAATAAAGCAAACATCCTGACTTTCTTTGTTATCAACAGAAATAAGTTGATTATCCCGCGCAATTTCTTTTACTTTTGTCTTATCCATATTTCCAAGAGGGAATAAAGTCCTTGAAAGCTGCTTTTGAGTCAAGGCAAAAAGCATATAAGACTGGTCTTTTTTAGGATCTTCTCCTCTATAAAGACGGAAGCTGTCATTTTCTTTTAAAATTCTTGCATAATGTCCTGTTGCATAAAAATCAGCGTTTAGTTTTTCAAAAGCATAATCCGCAAGACTTCCCCATTTTATAAGCCTATTGCAATAAGTGCAGGGATTAGGAGTAAGACCTTTTTTATAGCTGTTTTCAAAGTATTTTATGACTTTTTTATTAAATTCTTCCCGTAAATCAAGCGCATGATGTTCTATTCCAATAACCTTACAAGCTTCTGAAGCATTTTTGGCGGCTTCCTGCATTCCATCATGCATTATGCCGGTTATTCCTGATACCTCATAGCCTTCTTTCATCAACAAAAGAGCAACGGTAGCGCTATCAACGCCACCGCTTAAAGCTACAACTACTTTTTTTTTGTTATCTTTATAACTCATTTATCAAATAATTTTCGCCCAGCGGAGTTAATCTGTATTCTGTAACTTCCGCTGTTCCGTTATAATCGGGAACAACTTCTATAAAATCTTGCGCAACAGCGTTATGAATAATTGAATGATCTATTAATGAACCAAGAAAAGGCATTGACTTCGAGTTTAGCTGTTTAAGAGAATATTTAAAAAGACTTTCGCTGGTTTGTAAGTAATAAGCTGTCAGCAACAAATAATCCAATTTGGATTGAGGCTTTTTAACAGCTATAAGTTCTCCCAGCGATTCAAATTCTTGAGTTGTTAAATCAGCTTCCTCCGATTCTTCTTCATAAATTAAATCAGGTTCATCTATTTCTACAGATGTAATTTCTTGTTCATCAACAGAAATAGTTTTATTTTCTTGCTGAGGAATACTTTTTTTGATTTTTTCTTCAAGAATTTTTGCTATTTCTTCATCTTCTTCAAAAACAATGTCATGAGGCTTTACTCTTTGTTCTTCCGGCTCTTCAATTTCATGGGTTTTAAATCCGGCTTTTTTTCTGGGAGCAATCTTTTCTGTAACTATATTTTTAAAAGTAAATGTTTTTTTTGTTTTCGGAAGTTCTTTAGCTGTCTGTTCTTCCTCTTCATAATATTCTTCTATTTCTTGCGTTTTTTCAGCTAAAATATTTTCAAAAATATTACCTTGTATTCCTTCTTTGATTACTTCTTCGACTATTTCAGCTTCTTCTATTTCTTCTTGTTCTTCGATTACTTCTTCAACTGTTTCAGCGGATTCTTCCTCTTCTTCAGCAAGAATCTCAGGTTCTTCCTGCTCTTCGATTATTTCTTCAACTAATTCAACAGCTTCTTTGATTTTTTCCGGTTCAGAAGGCTTTTCTATTATTTCAACCGTTTTTTTAGCAACTTCTTTTACCTCTGTAACAACTTTTTCAGGTTCTTCTTGTGGTTTAACAGGATTATTTTCTTGTTTTTCCTGTGTATTTGTACGATCAGGGGTTAATTCTTTTATTAAACGTTGTTGTTCTAATTCTTTGGTTTCTTTTTCGATTTTTTCAGCATCAATTGAAGGAAGAACAACTCTAAGCTTTCCTTTCATTGATAACAATTTTTCAAAAAGTCTATCAACCTGTCTATTGGCAAAATATACGTCATCAGACGTCATTTCAACCTGATATTTACCTTTTTTCATATTAAAACTATAAAATGGCATATAAATTTAATAACCCCCGAGTTACAAATACTCTAGAATATCAATTAATTTCATCACAAAGAGGCGCAAAACACCAGCCTGAGAACATTATAAATAAGACGAACAGCTACTGCTACAAATTAATCTTTTAAAAGAGCGTCTCTCCATTTATCAAGCTGATCTTCAATAAATTTCGGATCATCCGATTTCAATTCAATTTCAACTTCGCCTTTTTTGAATTTAAATACATAATCACTCATTAAAGTACTCCTTTTTTAATTTTTATTTTGCATATTCACTTCAATATTATAGAATAAAAAACGTATATAAAAATCGAATTTTATATAAATTAATATAATAAAGGGGAGAATTATGGAACTCAGGGAGTTAACAAAAGTTCATAATCTTATTAAATTGTTCGTGGAGCTTTGCGAAATACCTTCGCCGTCACTAAAAGAGGAAAAACTTTCGCGGAGGATACTGGAAATTTTTAAGGAAAATTCCATTCAGGCTGAATATGACAGCTTTAAAAATATAATTGCAAAAATTTCGGCTTCAAACGGTTGTGAAAAAGTTCCTTCGCTTTTGCTTTCCGCGCACATGGATGTGGTTGGGGGGTCTGAAGAAGTTAATATACGGCTTTCAGAAAACGGGAAATTTATAGAAACCGACAAAACGAGAACGCTTGGCGCTGACAATAAAGCCGGCGTTGCTGCCATTCTCGATCTGGCTATAAATCTTTCAAGGACTGGGATTGCCGCGTCGCATCCTTCTGATGCTCCTCGTAATGATATTTTGCATGGAGCTATTGAGATTACTTTTACCCGTGATGAAGAAATGGGAATGTCCGGCGCTCAAAACCTAGACACCTCAAAATTAAATTCAAAATATGCAATTATTTGTGACGGAGAAACTTTAGGAGAACTGGACTGCGAAGGTGCAGGATTTACAAATCTTTATATTAAAGTTAATGGAGGAAAAGGCGGGCATTCCGGCATAAACATCCATGATAAAACCAGAATCAGCGCGATAAAAGTCCTTTCAGAACTTGATTCACAGATTCCTCAGGGAGTTATTAAGAGCAGTGAAAAAGGAACTATAACTTCCATAAACGCGGGTGTAATTTCAGGCGGAGCTGTCAATACTTATGTAGCAGAAGCTATTAAGGATGCTTATGAATTGGGCAAAGAAAATAAGTCTATTCCTGCAGAGTATGACGCAAAAAATATTCTTGATTCCATAAACAAAAATTCCGCTCTGAACATAATTTCTTCCGACGCGCAGATTGCTTATTCCTTAAGGAGTTCCGAGCCGGAAAACGAGCGGGAATTAATTGAAAAAATCAAAAATATAATCAATAAAACACAAGAAAAATACGCCGGGCTGATTAAAATTGATTTAGAGATAAAAAAACACCTCAAGCCGTTTGTAAAAAGCGAAAATACTTTTTTAACAGATATCGCCATAAAAGCAGGCGAAAAACAAAGTCTGAAAGTTGTCCCGAGTTCTTTTCATGCCGGAGCGGAAACTCATGTTTTCGCCAACGAAAAGAAAAACGCTTCAGGTGAGGCGTTTATTCCTGTTATAGCAGGGCTTGCTAATCTGGAAAATATTCATTCTTCAGACGAAAAAATTGACTGGCAAAGTTTTTTGCTTGGCAGGCAGTGGCTTGAGGATATAGTTTCAACTTTTGCAGAGGAAGTTAAAAAGATAGATTGTTTATAAAAAGTAACTCTAAAAATAAAAACCTCCGACCAAGCGGAGGTTTTGTCTATAACTTATTTAATTTTTCCCTATTTTCCCTATAAAATACTCCTTTCGGTTATGATTGATTTTTTAATATTCACGATTTTCTTGCCAGTAAGGTTTTTTGGGTTTGACTGCTTTACTCCTTCTGGTTTCTTTTTGGTAAAAACGGTTCAGCGCTTCGTGAGCATCTCCTAAAATTTCCCGGTTGTTGTTTGTGTCTTCAAAACCTTCATAACTAAATTTGTTTGACCAATCGCTACTGTGTTTCAAAACATTTCTCCTATCAAGATAAAAAAGCCCGCACTAAAATAAAATGTATATTTTTTATTTCGGACTGATCTCCCAAAAACTTAAGTAAATTTTTGTAAAAATAATTTGTACCAATTCCATAACAAAAATGTGAGGATTGATGACCTCACATTTTTTAATGCTTATATATGTATAGTATTTTATTCTTCTTTTTTAACAGGTTGAGTTTTGTAAAGAACTTTGTCTACAAGCCCGTAATCTTTGGCTTCTTCGGCGGACAGAAAATAATCTCTTTCCACGTCTTTTTCAATTCTTTCTAAAGATTGACCGCTGTGTTTTGCCATAAGCTCGTTCATTTCTTTTTTTATTCTTGCGATTTCGGCGGCTTCAATCATGATATCGGTAGCCTGACCTCTTGCGCCGCCGGAAGGCTGATGAATCATTACTCTTGCGTGAGGAAGCGCGATGCGTTTTCCGGCAGTGCCCGCATTAAGCAAAAATGCTCCCATGCTACAGGCTTCGCCTATGCAAATAGTGCTTACATCGCATCTTATGTGCATCATTGTGTCGTATATAGCCATGCCGGAAGTAATAACGCCTCCGGGGCTGTTTATATAAATCATGATGTCTTTTTCGGGATTTTCCGAATCCAGAAGAAGAAGCTGCGCAACGATAACATTTGCCAGATCATCGTCTATTTCATCGCCAAGAAAGATTATCCGCTCTCTCAAAAGTCTTGAGAAAATATCAAAAGCCCTTTCACCTTTGCTGGTGGTTTCTATTACCATTGGGACGCGGCTTATTATAGTTTCGTAATCCATATATGCCTTTCTTAAAATTAAATTTTTATGACAACACTACTTATATTATAATGGTTTTGAAATTTTTGATACAAGAAAATAGAGGATAAATTATGAAATTTAAAAAATTTATAATACTGGCTATCTTATTAATAACTGTCGGCTTTACTTTTATTTTGTCCGCAAACAGCACTAATCAAAGCTCTAAAACCATAGTAACTCCTCATTTAAATCAAAAAATGGTTAAAGGGAAAAATCTGCTTTACTGCTCGACTTTTCAACTTGCGTGGAATGAATTAAAAGACAAAATCATTAAAGAAGATATAAAACTACAAAATGAACCTTCTATGGTAGGGATTTTAAACAAAAAATACGCTTCAAAAGCTGATTTATCAACAAATTCTTATGTTGCAACTGCAGGATACGGCAGAGAAAACATTATAAACAAAATTAATGCGGCTTTAAAAAACAAATTCGGAACAAACGCGCCAAAATTAAAAGATATGCTTATGCCTGATGATGTTATTGCCTATGCATATCTTTATAAAAATCTGGTTTTTAATCCTGTATTTGAAGAGATAAAAAACCCTATAAAATTTGATTCTGGCAATACTATCAAAGCTTTCGGTATTAATAAATTTGAATATAAACATAAAAAAATCGCCGAACAAATAACCATTCCTTATTACAAAAATTCGGACGAATTTATTGTTAAATTAACTCCTAAAGGTAGTAATGACGAGATTTTTCTTGCAAAAATCCAGCCTAAAGGCAATCTGTCAGATACTTTAAAATATGCTCAAAGCAAAATTAATATATTTAATAACGATTATCTTGAAGAAGGCGATACTTTACAGATTCCCAAATTTGATTTCAAGATTGACCATTCTTATGATGAGCTTGTAGGCAAGCGGTTACTAAATAAAAACTTTAATCGCTACGTTATAGCAAAAGCTATTCAAAATACTTCTTTTAAGTTAAATGAAAAAGGCGCTATTCTTAAGTCTGAAGCAAAAATTATTATGCAAAAATGTATTGCTGTTCAAAAAGCACCTAAAAAACTTATTTTTAATAAGCCGTTTTTGATTTATTTAAAAGAAAAGCGGGCTATAAATCCTTATTTAGTGATTTGGGTGGACAATACAGACTTGTTGGTTAAAAAATAAAAATGAACTCAAAATTAACTTTAGTCTGGGGATTTTTAATATTTTTAATTTCAGGAATCCTTTTTAGTTTAAGCCGCAATAGTTTTATTTCTGTTTTTTATGTCTTTATTTCGATGTTTTGCGGAATTTTTTTAGTGGTTTTTCGCAAAGATATTCCTGTTTTTTCGCCTATATTTATGCTTATTTCTTCGATATTCATAAATATAGGGTTTCCTGCCCTTTATTTATTGATAAATAAAATATCTTTCAGCGAGGAAATGCTGAAAAACATTTCCATAGTTTATATAATTTATTTTTTTGCCTTAATTTTGCCTGTTTTTTTCGTTAATCAGATGTTTATTCCTGACAATACAGATGACAACCCAAAAACAAGTTTATTTAAAATAAATTTCAAGCCGGAAAACATAAATTTTTATCTTATAATCAGCAATTTATTATTGATTTTTCTTATCTTAATTCTTTTAAAAACGACCGATTTTAGTTATATCGAGGCGCTTAAACATCCTTTGGAATTCAGGTTTGCAGCTTCCGCAGGAAGTCTTGCCTATATCAGAAAGTTAATATTCTTCATTTTTATGGTAAATACGTTTCTGCTTGCGAAATATAATTTTGAATTTTTATATCACCACCCCCCTACCCCCCTCCTCGAGGAGGGGGACGAAAATAGGAAAGGGCTTCGCCCTTTAACCCGATTTTTTAAGGAGAATAATCCTTTAAAATTAAAAGCTTTCACTGTATTTCATATAATATTTTTGCTTACATTTGCCGCTATTTCGGGCTCAAGAAGCATTATATTTCTTCCTGTTATTTCTTCTATAGCTGTTTACATCTTCTATAACAGGCTAAAACTTAAAACAGCAGTTGCTTTTTCTATGATATTTCTTTTAACCTTCGGATTAATAAGCTTTTATTCTGTTTATAGAAATAATTCATCAGTTTCTCTTAATTTTCAATCAATTTACACAACAAAAATCTTTGCTGAAAGCATAAAACGCCTTGATAATTTCAAAAATTCCCTTTATTTCTTTGAATACATAGAGAAAGGAAATAACACAATCTTTTATTTTAAAGATTTTCATGTGTTAGAACAAATTAAAAACCATGTTTTGCAGCCTTTTCCAAGAAATATAATTTCCGATAAAGGATATTATTTTTCTTCATTAATGACGGGAAAAGTTTTTAATGAAGAACTTAATGAAGCTAAAATTACATATAACTTTGGAGGGATATCAAACGCATTCTGGAATTTTGGATTAACAGGCGTGATTCTTGAAGGTTTATTTCTTGGAATTGCTGTTATGTGGCTTCACAGAAAATTTTTAAAATTTATCAAATACGACAGTTTCTTTTTGTTTTTTATGGCAACGTTTTTCTTTATCCCTAATTCCATAATCGTTGACGGGTTCTGGAATACGATGGACGGGTGCGGATATTTGCTTAATTTAATTGTATTAGGGATTATTTTAAGTTTTTTAAGTTTAAATTTGAAGGTTAAATTTATTTCATAGTAAAATAATTATATAAAAGCAAACGGGTAAAACAAATTGAAAAGTCTTGTTGTTGATGATGAAATAATTTGCAGAAAAATATTTGAAAAAGTACTTTTACAGTACGGACAATGTGATGCGGTAAAAAATGGAACTGAGGCAATAGAAGCTTATAAAACTTCTTTAGATAACAATTGTCCTTATCAACTGATGGTGCTTGATATAGTAATGCCTGATTTGCACGGCGGTCAAGTATTAAAATTAATACGAGAACTTGAACAAGAAAAAGGAATCGCTGAAATAGACAAGATTAGAGTAATAATTACATCAGCGACTGATACTTGGTTCAACAGGGAATTTGTCACTAAAAAATTGAACTTTCTTTATGAAACTTATTTTATAAAATCTCCTGACATGAACGAATTTATTGAAAAAATCCACGACCTCGGCTTTATTATAGATTAATTATGTAAATTAGAATTAAACAAACATCTTGGAGTGAATAATGGTAAAAAAAGCTTTAATTACAGGAATTACAGGGCAAGATGGCTCTTATCTTACAGAACTTTTGCTGGAAAAAGGATACGAAGTCCACGGAATTATTAGAAGATCAAGCTCTTTCAATACAGAAAGAATTGATCATCTTTACTCTGACCCGCATATTGCCGGCACAAAACTTTTTCTTCATTACGGAGATTTGTCGGATTCGTCAAATATTTGCCGAATTCTTGAAAAAGTTGAGCCGAATGAGATATATAACCTTGGAGCGCAAAGCCATGTAAGAGTTAGCTTCGATACTCCTGAATATACAGGTGATGTTGTCGGACTTGGAACTCTTAGACTTCTTGATGCTATTAAAGATACCCAAATTAATACAAAATTTTATCAGGCTTCTTCAAGCGAATTATATGGAAAAGTACAGGAAATTCCTCAAAAGGAAACAACTCCTTTCTATCCAAGAAGTCCTTATGCTGTTGCTAAGCTCTATTCTTATTGGATTACGATAAATTATCGCGAAAGTTACAATATGTATAATTGTAACGGAATTTTATTCAACCATGAATCCCCGAGAAGAGGCGAAACTTTTGTGACAAGAAAAATAACAAAAGCTCTGGCTAAAATTGTTGCGGGGAAACAGGATAAGTTGTATCTTGGAAACCTTGACGCAAAACGCGACTGGGGTTTTGCAAAAGATTATGTTGAAGCTATGTGGCTTATGTTACAACAAGATACTCCTGATGATTATGTTGTTGCAACAGGAGAAACATATTCAGTAAAAGATTTTCTTACACAGGCTTTCAAAACTGTTAATCTTGACTGGGAAAAATATGTTGAAATTGACGCTAGATACTTCAGACCCGCGGAAGTTGAGCTGCTTATCGGCGATCCTTCAAAAGCTAAGCAAAAACTTAACTGGACACCAAAAACAAGCTTTAAAGAACTTGTAAAAATAATGGTGGAAGCTGATCTCGCAGTTGAAGGCATTACTTTAGGACGCACAGCTGCTGTTTAAAACTCCGATTGCCAAGTCAAGCCTTTGACTTTACTCGGAATGACACAAAAATAAAAATTTTTATTTCCCTTGAAAATCAGAAAAAACCGAAGATAATATCTTCGGTTTTTTCTGATTTATTTTTCTAAGCTTTTGTAGGAGCAAGAATTATTTTTTCAGCTTTATCGTAAGTTGTGGTAACCGATTAACCAGCATCTGTAATTGTTGTTATTTCAGAAATTACTTTTCCGTCTTTATCTTTTTCTGTTATTACTATTTTATTATTAGCATTTACTGTGTCTAATTGTGAACCGGTTACATTGCCTTCTCCATCATAAGATTTTGTAGTGCGAGAAACGAATTTTCCGTCTTTATCTTTTTCTGTTATTGCTGTAGTTTTAGAAATTACTTTGCCATCCTTATCTGTAACAACTTTTTCATAACCATTTTCTATTGTATTATATTCTTTTGTATTTTTTGAAATTATATTACCATCTTTATCTGTATCTGTTGTTACTTGTGTGCCGTCAGGCTTTGTTGTTATTAATGTGCTCTTGGTTACATTTCCTTCTTCATCATAATAATTATATGACGCGGTTGATGAACTCGTTATTACACGTCCGTCTGAATTATATTGCGGTGCTTTTGTGCTTTCCCAAGTTCTTATTACTTTTCCGTTTGCATCATATTCTTTGCCCAATAAATGAGTTGTTGTGCCTTTATCATCCCTTTTATCAATTATACTTGATGTTTTTAATTTACCATCAGCATAATATGTATTGACAGTACTGGGAACATCAGCAACCGCACTCTTTGCTTCTACTTTTACAGCTTGATTATTTTTAACGGGCTGATCTTGCAAAACATTTGAATTATTAACAGCTACAGATAATCGATCCTGCCGAGCATTATTTATGCCTGATTTTTTTGTATGTTAATAATGCAAATATTATACAACAGGCTGATCTTGTATAATATTTGCATTATTAACAGGTACAGATGCTTGAGCCTGTGAAGTATTATTTATAGTTGAGGTTTGTGTATTTTGTTGACCGGTTAAAAGCGCAATCAATAAAGGCAAAAGCGTTTGCAATAAAGAATTTGAATTGTTTTGAGGAACAGTATTAAAATTATTTACATTAGGAGTTAATATATTATTGCCAAACAGTGAGTCTTGATATTGTCCATAAGAATTCTGACTCCCTTGTAAATTTAAAAGGGCAGAATAGTAAGAATTAATGCCATTAATATTGTTAATACTCATAAATTTTCTCCTTTGATTATAAAATCAATTATTTTTACAGGCATATAGTCCATGTTTCGTTTTTATATAGTCCATATATATCTATAAAAACAATTTGTTATTATTTCATGCTAAAAAATATAAATAAATTTTTGTTGAATTCCTCCTTATCTCTATCAATAAAGATTATTGCTTTTCAACCTTGCAGCTTAATATTTTGTAATATTTATATATTTATAATTTAGCTGAAGACTTTTCTTTAGAAAGCACAATTAAAAGAACTTTTCTCTTTTCAAGAAGGGGATAAATCCCAATTAGGTCTATTATCTGGATTATTTAAATGAAAAATTTATTATAAAAAACAAATTCTTAAAAAGACTGTCAATTTTTGACGGTCTTTTGTTTTGTTTATAAAAGGAAAATAGTTAAGAATTTTTATTTAAAAGTAGCTTATGAAAATAAATCAAAATTCGCAAAAAACAAATATTCATGCCAAAAACAACTTTTCGGTTGTCGGTAATAATGCTGTTAAATCTGACAAAGGCTTGCAAGCCAATGCTTTTTTATGGGGAAATAATCAATTATCAAGCAAATTATCCCTGAATTTCAGGAATGGAATAAGTTTTTCAGCTCAAAAATCAAACTTTACCGATACAAAGCTGATTAATAAATTTAATAATACTATTGCGGAAATTGATCAAAATATTACGGATGTTAATTTTGATAATTTAAAAATTGAAAAAAAATCAGAAAACGGCAAAATAAAAGCGATTTTGCCTGAAAAATATAAAAAATTTGAAGATAATTTGAATACAATAATTGAAGTTATTCCCGAGCTTGCTGAAACAATTGGAAGAAAACAGTTTGTAAATCCCACATATCCCCAGTACAGCCATAAAAACACTCTGGATATTCATATACTCGATGTTTTGCAAAGATTTACAAAAGATGAAGATTACAAAAACCTGAACGAAAGAGATAAATACCTCGGTAAAATTGCAATACTGACGCATGATGTAAAAAAAGACGCGGGAATAAATGATAAAAATCATCCTTTTAAATCTGCGATTATCGCACATGCAACAGGAATTAAGCTTAATCTTCCCGCAAAAGAAACGGAGAAAATTAAAGAAATTGTAGAAAACCACCACTGGTCGCAAAATATATCAGAAAAAAAAGAATCTATTGAAGGTGTTGCCCTTAAATTCAAGCAAAACGGGACATGGAATATTGCAAAAATATTCGCAAAAGTTGATTTAAAATCTGTCAGCGATGAAATTTATGAAAGATTGAAAGACACCCTTGGCAATTATACTGAAGAAATTCAAAAGCTTCTAAATTAAAAAAATCCCCACTTTTATTTAAAGCGAGGATTTTTAAATTTAAAAAATCAAATTTCTACTTGTTAACGAGTTCTTTGAATTTTTTACCAGCGGTAAATGCAGGAACTGTTTTTGCAGGAATTTTAATTTCTTTGCCTGTTTGAGGATTTCTGCCGGTTCTAGCTGCTCTTTTGCGAGCTTCAAATGTGCCGAATCCTACTAATGTAACTTTTTTACCTTTAGAAACTGTTTTTTCAACAACTTCGATAAGTGTTGATAAAACTTCTGCTGCTTCTTTTTGGGTAACTTTAGCTTTTTTAGCTATTTCTTGTACTAATTCCTCTTTATTCACGAAGAATCTCCTTTCGTAAATTTACCTATAACCCACACATATATTATATTTAAGATGCAAAAAATTGCAATACCCTTTTTGAATGTTTATTTATAATTTT
>Ga0209417_1006115_pt1 | contig 12643 bp, 17 predicted proteins | sample RifGroF2_FD_184002 | JGI IMG/M metagenome (GOLD analysis project Ga0209417, IMG submission 184002) | Groundwater microbial communities from Rifle, Colorado, USA - Groundwater F2 (SPAdes) (version 2) | ecosystem: Environmental > Aquatic > Deep subsurface > Groundwater | place: Rifle, Colorado... | reverse complement strand
TTGAACTGTACCCCAGGCTTCGGACAATTAAGAAGCAAGTAAATATTGTTTATACTGGATAGGGGACATTTTATTTTTATTCCACTGATATCGATTATTATTATAATTAAATATGTAATTATTTACCATCTTTTCCAACTCTTCAAAGGTTTTACAATTTTTATAATCAATTTCATCTTTTAAATGCCCAAAGAACGATTCAATTGGAGCATTATCAAGACAGTTACCTTTTGCTGACATCGACTGAATTATGCCGTTTTTCTTTAATAATTTTTGATACGCATTGCTTGTAAAATGTACTCCTCTGTCTGAATGTATTATTAAACCTTCAATACTGCTATCTGGAGTAAGTTCTATAGCGATATCAATCATTTTGATCACAAAATCAAGTTCAAGAGTTTTTGATAGTTTGTAGGAGATGATTTCACCGCTTGCAATATCTTTCATGGCACTTAAAAAGCCTGTATTATTGTTTTTATATTGCAAATAAGTAATATCTGTACAATAGACAGAGTTTGGTTTTGATTGTTGAAAATTTCTGTCTAATACATTTTGATGTAATGTTCCATCAATCGCTATATTAGCAACATTATTTATTTTTCTTTTTTTCCTGATAGTTGTTTTTAGTCCATATTTTTTCATTATTTTTATAATTTTTTTATGGTTTAGTATTTTTCCGTATTCATTTTCAAGAATCATTTTTATTGTTCTCCAGCCTGCTTTTCGCTTTTTTTGATAAAAGATTTTAGCTATCAATAAAATATCTTCCTGGTCTTTTATCAGATTTTGATTATTTTTAATGTTTTTTAGCCAGTAGTAATAGCCGCTTTTGCTAACATTAGCCAGTGTGCAAAGCTTGTTAACAGAAATAATCGGGGTTGAGTGAATAATTTCATATTTTTCTTGTGGACTTACCTGTACTCTTTTTCCAGAGCCTCTAGCTTTTTTAATAACTCGTTTTCAGCTTCCAGGTAAGCAATTTTAGCATTTGCACTTCTTAAATCTTGATATCTTTGATTACGCACTTTATCATTTCTACGCCATTCTCCCAAGCAGTCTTTAGGTCTTTCAGGTCCAATTACATCTAAACTAAAACCAGCATCTATAAAGATCTGCTTGGCTGTTTTGCCTCTACTATGCTCAAATACTGCTTTTTCTTTAAACTCTTGCGTATAAAACACAGAAACTTTACCAACTGATTTAACATAAGGGTTGTTGTTTAATTCTTCTCTTTCCTGATCCGTAAATGGTTTCTTTTTCATAGTCTGTACCTCTTATTTTTATTAAATGAAACTTCCGACTACTTGTCCAGTTTCTGGGGTACAGTTCACTTGGATATAGAATGCGCAGGGATGGGAAAGTAATGCCCCTCGTTATGGAGCAGGTGGATATAGCAAGAAAAGCAATAGCAGATTTACCCAATAAAAAATTCACTTTGGAGCATGATTGCGATGCTGGTGTTACTGAAACCTATAAACTTAGAAAAAGAGGTATATTTACTGAAACGCATTCTTTATTTCCAAAATATGAAAATCCCAATGAATTCAGTGAGTGGATTATTAACAAAGTTAAATCAGAAATCGGCAAAAAAGGAATAGTAAGCAGAATATTAGGATTTTTCCAGAAAACTGAGAAAGCTTAAGATTCCTTCTTTAAATATTTTTTCATAATATAATTATTATTAAGGTTACATGAATTGGCACTTTAGTCTAATAGTGTTTTGCCATTGACATTGATACCTGAAAAGATGCTGAAACATTAGGATGTGCGTTAGCACTTCAGCATGACGTAATTGGAGACCTTAAATGAAACTTGAAAACCAAACTGCTTCTGATTTATTGGGTAAAAACAAGGAAAAATCACAGGCGGCTGCAAAGTATATAATAAACACTCCTGATATCAAAGCATGGCAGTGCCTTCTTGAAAACTCCGACTATGTTTTTAGTTTTATAAAGGAAAAAGCGGGAAGAGCCATAGCAAATGAAATTAATAAGGAAAATGCAGATAAAGTTTTTGAGCTTCTCAAGTTTCATGCACCTGACTGGGATGATTATATTGCAGAAGGCTTAAGCCGATTAAATGACGAGGATATAAGCCATCGAATGATGGAATTATTAAACACGGGTAGTCTGGATGAAAAAACCTATGCTGCAAGGTACTTCTGTTTTTTGCAGTATCCTTCGGCTGCAGAGAGCTTATTTGAAGCATCAAAAAGCTATTGCCAGCAACTTAAAAGCAATGCATCAGAAGCACTCGGAAGTTTAAAGCACGAAGAGTCTTATAAATATTATCTTGAACAATTAAAATCCAGTGATGAATGGGATAAAATAGAAGCCGCACAATTCCTTGCAAGCTATGGCAATAAAGACGCCACCATACCTATTCTTGTAGCAATGGAACACTCCGGCATGGCTGAGCTCATTGCAGGCGAAATAGCAACACTTGTGGATATACATGAATTATTTGAGGAAAATGATGAAAAAACCCGGATACTTGCGCTGGAAGCTCTTGATAACATCATTTCCGGGATCCCGGAAGTTTGGTCTTTGAGATCTGTTCTTGATTTTAAAATTTATGAATGTATGGATAAATTAGTAAACCTCTCTAAAAATGATAATAATGCGGATTTAGCAGGCAGATATGCTCAAATTCTTCTTAAAGCAAAACAAAAATTCAACATGTTTATTAATAATTCTCAATACACGTACGATGAAGAAAACGATATTATGGCCGAGCTCGATGAAATATATCATCTTTTAATGTATGAAAATGAAAAATTCTGGGATATGCAGCTGCAAAGGCTTTTAAAAGAACTTGAAGTTAATGACGCAAAAAGAAAACTTGCGGCAATCGCTGTTTTTAAAGAAACAGAAGCCAGGGAATGCATCCCATGCCTCATTAAGCTAACTCTTGAACAAAATGAAGATGAAGCTGTTATTTCAGAGGCTATAATTACTCTTGCCAAAATGGGTCATACCTCAGAGATTGATAAAGATTTACTTTTGTCAAGGATAAAAGACCCGAATCTCTTTGCAGTAGTGGAAAATTGCCTTGCGGGTAATACTAGCCAACAGAGCGATTTTTAGAGGAAAAGCTTGACAGATTTCTATCAGCGGGTTTAATTAAGTCTGAGTCACATAGTGAGGAAATAAATATGAGTTTAAGGAGAGGGGTTAGCTTAACCTTTATTATAGCTATTTCCTGTATGTTCTGGTTTAGTTATTCTGTAGTTGCCTCAGAAGAAAAATTTGTGGAAACCCAACAGGAAGAACAAAGTTTAGTTTATTATAGACTTCACGAAGCAGAGGAAGGAAAGTCCATACCAGCATCTATATTTGTAAAAGAGGAAAAGATACTTACCTTTACCCAATCTGCTGGTGGATTAAGCCCAAGAGAAAGGGCTGCAATCCTTGCAGACAAACTTAAAGTTTTTGTAGAAAACAACGGAAACCCTGAAAAAATCTATCCGGGTTATAGAAATGGGATTGCTGTCGGTACTTATGAAGACGAAACCCTGTTTACCGCAGATGTTAAAAGTGCACGGTCTTCAGACATGAGCGTCTCCCAACTGGCTTTGTATTGGACAAATAGTATACGGAAAGTGCTTGGAGCTTCAGAACTTTTAAATGACTTTGAACTTTTTAAATTGATTGCTAAGAATAGCGACGGTGGATCTGGATACTTGGAAACTGGTGTTGCTTCCTGGTACGGCGGTCATTTTCACGGCAGAAGAGCTGCTGACGGCAGCGCTTATAATATGAACAAGTTTACGGCAGCCCATAAAACTTTGCCTTTTGGGTCTATAGTAAAGGTTACGAACCTGAGAAACAATAACTCCTGCGTTGTAAAAATCACAGACAGAGGACCTTTTATAGAAGGACGAATCATTGACCTCTCCAGAGTTGCAGCAGAAGAAATAGGTATGCTGGGTTCAGGTGTTTCCAAGGTAAAGATAGAAGTGCTTGGAAGGGTATAGTTTATTAATTCTCTAATTTTAGTAATAGTTGTTTAGCTGCCTTCGGGTCAGTATTAAGTTTTTCAATAAATATAAATAAGAAAGTTTTATTGTTTTTTAATGACTCTAAAAGCTGCTTAGCTTCAAACTCTGTCATATATTGACCGATTAGCTTATTTAAATTCATATCAGTTCTGCTTATTTCTTCTTGGCTTGAACAGTCAATAATCTGTCCATCAGGATAAATCTTACAAGTTTTATCTTTTTTGTCATCTTCTATGTATTCAACGGTTATAGGTTTACCCAGTTTTTTAGCTATTTCTTTCAACTTTTCATCATCAATAGTTTCAATTTCTTTTTCAGCTATACCAATATTCCTGATAACTTCAGCCCTGGAGACTTGATCAGACCTAACCACTCTTAAGTGTGGCCGACCGTGAGTTCCCGTAGCCGCCCAATACTCTTGCTGCTCGATACATATTGGCCCTTCGCCTGTTTTCCACCACTTAAAAGGGATTCTGTATTCTTCTTCAAGAGCAAGGGCCAGGTCGTCAGGAACATCCTGTTTGTCCTGTTCTATAAATCTTACAGTATTTAACTTTAAGCCGTATTCGCGAGCGAATTCCGCTTGAGTTAAATGCTTTATTTTTTCTCTTATTTCTTTAATTTTTTTTCCTGGTGTCATAAAAAAATATCTTGACAGTCATAAAAAATTATCCTATATTTGAATCTATAAAATAGTTTAATCCAAAATAGAGTTTTATACCAGACATAAAGCTCTTACAATATTTGGCAATGCTTTGGGCAAAAGGATATTAATTAATGGAGTTGAAAGATCATAAAGAGGGAACATTTTTAGAAATTATTAATCAACTGGAAGTTCAGGGAAAGAAATTAAAGCCAAAAATAAAAGGATATATTTTGATCGCGATGCTGGCTGTTGAAATGGTCTTAATATACGGTTACGGCAGAACGAAAGAAGAAATTGTACGCTTGCGGCAGCAAGTATAATTTCATCCTACTACTCTGTGATTCGCTTTAAAGCCTGCTCCATTGTACAGTTTTGCTCGACACAGTAACTTTCAAGCCATTCAATGTATTTTTGAAGTTCGTACCCACATAAAGCCTCGACAATTTCTCTTGCATTCTGGTCATTCAAGCTTAAATAACCAAGCAAAGCCAGGGCGGCCTTCCTGTCGGGCTTTAAGGGAACACCCTGAAGTTTTTGGATATCTTCATACAAGTATTGAATAATTTCCTCGAAGCCATTAATTGTTATTTTCATCAGGTTACAATTGGATTGGAGGAAATCGGTGAATTTCTGGTTATGGATAAGTTTGCCGGTCATTTATAAAAAACTCCTTTCATAAAAATTAGTGGACTAAAAGCCGTAGGACTAAAAACCGTGGCTTTTAGTCCTACTCTAACATAAATTTGAAATAATGGAAACAGATATAAGAAAAAAATTAGCAGCTAAAATAATAGAATTGAGAAAAGCCAGGGGCTTTTCTCAAGAGGATCTTGCGTTTAAAGCGCAGATAGACAGAAGCTACATGAGCAGAATAGAAAGAGGTTTGGTTTCTACAGGTATAATCAATTTGGAAAAAATAGCTAGAGCCTTGGAAATAAAACCATATGAACTTTTAAAGTTTGATTAAGACCAAACCTGTCACCCTGAAGTGCTAACGCACATCCTAATGTTTCAAGGGTCTTTCCTAGTTGCAACTTGAAGCATGGTATTTTTTACTGGATAGATTCCGGGTCAAGCCCGGAATGACGGTTTAGGGAAATTTTTCGCTTTTATTCCAAGTGGGACAGATTGCCACGGCTGCATAAATGGATATCGCAGCCTCGCAATGACAGTATTGTGATATTGACATTAGTGCGCATTGCGCACCCTGCAAACTTTTTTTATAAATTTTTTTAATATTTCGGGAGGGTGTTAATTTTTATTTTTAGGGGCGTTATATAGGTGTATTAATTTTCAAAAGGAAGGAAAGACATAATATGAAATTATCTCCTATTGATCAACCTACTTTAAGAAAAGTAGAAAAAGTAGAAATTGATTTTTGTAATGAGAGTTCTGGTGAACGCTTACCAAAAATTACACTAAAAAATAAATTTGGCCAACCATTAGCACATTATGATAATAGTGATGGGTGGTGTGATAAAATTGAAGAAGTATGTATGGCTGTGTTCCGGAGGGATCGTCTAGAAGTACCAAAGTTTAACATGCAGGCTTAAATCATTATTTAATAAATTATCTGTACATACACGCAGCGGGTGCGGGATTTGTTGTCAAAATCAATTAGTATAATCTGCTGCCATGTTCCCAGCACCAGTTCATACTGCATTACCGGGAAACTTTGGGAATTCCCAACCATTGACGCCCTGACGTGCGCGTATCCATTGCCGTCCTGCCAGGTTTCATCGTGGTGGTATGTTTTATTCCTTGGCGCAAATCTTTCAAATGCCTCGGGAAGATCCTTTAAAAGTCCTGGTTCATACTCAATTGTAGTAATAGAAGCCGTACTTCCCGGCACATAAACCATTACCTGGGCATTATCAGGGTTATGTTTTTTTATGGCATCTTTTACTTTTTCTGTGATATCAATAATGTCAGTAAACCCACGGGTACTGATATTGAATCTCTCAGTTATTACAGGCATTTTATCCTCCTATTACTTTAAAAATAGGGGTGCACACACTAATGATATGATTGCCATTAATTTAAGAAGTATGTTTAATGATGGTCCTGATGTGTCTTTACAGGGATCACCAACTGTATCGCCAGTAACTGCCGCTGCATGTGCCGGACTTCCTTTTCCTCCAAGGTTGTCTGCTTCAATGAATTTTTTGGCGTTATCCCAAGCACCACCACTATTTGCAAGCATAATTGCAAGGGCAACACCTGATGCTATTGAACCAAACAGTAATCCGCCTAAGGCTTCAGGCCCTAATAAGAACCCGCAAGCTATAGGTGAAGCAACAGCTATCAAACCGGGTACTATCATTTCTTTAATTGCAGAAGCTGCGCTTATGTCAACGCATTTAGCGTAATCAGGTTTTGCATTGCCTTCCATAATGCCTGGAATTTCCCTGAATTGCTTTCTTACTTCTTCAACCATCCGGCTTGCTGCTTTCCCAACAGCTGCCATTGCAAGTGCGGAAAATACAAACGGTAATGTAGCTCCAAATAGTAATCCTACGGCAACTCTTGGATTTAAGATGTCAATGCTTTCAATATTTACTGAGCTTGCATAAGCTGTTAGTAATGCTAATGCTGTAAGAGCTGCAGATCCAATAGCAAAACCTTTGGCAATAGCGGCTGTTGTATTGCCTACTGAGTCCAGTTTATCGGTTCTTTTTCTTACTTCAGGAGGGAGATGTGACATTTCTGCAATACCTCCTGCATTGTCAGCAATTGGACCGTAAGCGTCAACTGCCACAATTGTTCCTGTTATTGCGAGCATACCGACTGAAGCCATAGCAATGCCGTATGTTCCGCCTGCATAAAATGAAACTATTATTGCTATACAGATCGCTACTATTGGCCAGAATGTTGATAACATGCCAACCCCAAGACCTGCGATAATATTGGTTGCTGAACCTGTTATGGATGATTGTGCAATCCGTTTAACAGGTCTGTATTCTGCCGATGTGTAATATTGGGTTATAACGCCTATTGCAATACCTGCAATCAGGCCAGCAAGCAGAGCCCAGAACAGGTCAAAGTTTTTAGGAATAATATATCTTACTGCAAAGTAAGAACCTGTGACTAATAATATAGCGGCAACTATTGTTCCTGAGTTTAAAGCATATAGAGGGTTAGATTTTTCACCGGTTCTCACAAAAGCTGTTCCAATAACAGATGAAATTATACCTATCGCTGAAATAACCAGTGGAAGAAGAATGCCTCTTTCCTGATATGCGATAAAGCCGAGTATCATTGCAGCAATAATTGAACCCACATAAGATTCAAAAAGATCTGCGCCCATGCCAGCCACGTCACCCACGTTATCTCCTACGTTATCAGCAATAACGGCAGGGTTTCTGGGATCATCCTCAGGAATGCCTGATTCTATTTTACCAACAAGGTCAGCGCCAACATCTGCAGCTTTTGTGTAAATTCCACCGCCAACACGTGCGAACAGGGCTATTGAACTGCCGCCCAATGCAAAGCCGTTAATAATGCTTGCATTCTGGAAGATCATGTAAAGAATTGATAAACCTGTAAGACCAAGTCCTACAACGACCATACCCATTACTGTGCCGCCAGAAAATGCGATTCTTAGCGCACTGTTAAGGGATTTTGTAGCTGCCTGGGCTGTTCTTACGTTTGCCCGGGTAGAAACTGACATGCCAATAAAGCCGGCTATTGCGGAGCAAATGCTTCCGGCAAGGTAACATACTGCTGTTTGCCAGCCGATAAAATAATGGATAAGTACAAAAACAACGGCTACAAATATGGCAAGCACGCTATATTCACGAGTTAAGAAAGCCATGGCTCCTGTCTGAATGTATTTGGCAATTTCCTTCATTTTGTTATTACCAGGTTCTGCTTGTGCAATTTTTGCAATAAGCAAAGCTGCGAATATGAGGGATAGAATTCCTGCTAATAAGGAAACGAATAGCAGATTTTGTGTTGTAAGGATATTGAACTCATATACTGATGCTGCCGTTACAAAGGCAGCAAAAAATAAACCAATGCCGATATATTCAATGCCGGCAAATCCAGATCGTTTTTTCAATTTATGCATAGAGTTCTCCTTTTATAATATATTTTCAAGCCCGTAAACAAAGTCATTATTCTTCATTATATGCCTGATGCTCAAAATAACACCCGGCATAAAGCTGATTCTATCAAAAGAATCATGTCTGATGGTGAGAGCTTGCCCTGGTGCGCCAAAAATCACTTCCTGGTGCGCTACAAACCCCGGCAATCTTACGCTGTGGATGTGGATATTAGATTCTGTCACACCACCCCTTGAACCTTGTATGGTTTCGATTTCAAGGCAATTATCCTGAGAGAATTTAGCCCTTTCCTGTGTCATAAGCTGCGCTGTTTTTATGGCTGTACCAGAAGGGGCATCTTTTTTCTTATTATGGTGAAATTCGATGATTTCTGCATTGCTTAAGTATTTAGAAGCTTGTTGGGCGAACATCATCATTAATACAGCGCCTAACGCAAAGTTCGGAGCAATAAGGCAGCCAAACCCCTTTTCCTGCGATAACTTTTTTAGCTCTTCAATCTGGGATTCCGTCAGTCCGGTTGTGCCTATGACAGGTCTTGCGCCTTTTTCAAGTATCAGTTTTGTATGTTTAAATACAAGTTCCGGGTTAGTAAAGTCGATTATTACATCAATTTGTTTGCTTAAGAGTGCTTTTTCAAGCGATTCTTCTATGGTAACCCCGCCTGTTTGCTGGCCAACGTTCATCACGTCAATGGCTGATACCAGTTCAAGATCATTTTCCTGAAGCACAGCGTTAATTACAGCCTGCCCCATTTTTCCGCAGGCGCCGCTAACCGCGACTTTTATTTTTTGTGTCATTGTTATTCTCCTTTTTATCTTTTATTTATTCTAAAATGAAAATATGAACAATATAAGTGATTTAAGGAATTTAAAAATTGATTCATCCTGGAGCCTTTTTCTGGACAGGGACGGGGTAATTAATAAAAGGCTCATTGATGACTATGTGAAACACACAGGCGAGTTTGAGTTTTTGTCGGGCGTGTTGGATGCAATTGCCAAATTTTCAGGAATTTTTGGCAAAATTTTTGTTGTGACTAATCAGCGTGGCATTGCCAGAGGCCTCATGACAGTTGATGACCTGAAATTGGTTAACGATTATATGCTTCAGGAAATCCAAAAATCCGGCGGAAAAATAGATAAGGTGTATTTTTGCCCTCATGACAGAGGGGAAGACTGTGGATGCAGAAAGCCGGATATAGGAATGGCGCTGCAAGCAAGGCAGGAATTTCCTGATGTAGATTTTTCCAAATCGATCATGGTGGGCGATTCAACTTCTGATATGGAATTTGGTAAAAAAGCCGGTATGATTATTGTACGGATTACAGAGAATTATTCTTTATCTGCCTTTGCAAAAGCTTTCTGACTTTGCAGCAACTTTGCAATAAAAAAGCCGTCAATATCACACTCAGACTGTAGAATTAACCTGGAAAACTCAAGTTTAAAGTTTTCATTAGTTTCTAAAAATTTTTGTATAACTTCTTGATCCTCTTCAGGCTCAATACTGCAAGTGCTGTAAACCAGAACTCCCCCGGATTTAAGCATTGTGGCTGCATTATTCAGTATTTTTAACTGCAAATCGGCAAGATTAGTTATATCTTCGGGTTTCCTGTTCCAGCGGGCGTCTGGTCTTTTGCCAAAAACCCCCGTATTTGAGCACGGCGCATCCACGAGTATGCGGTCAAATTCCTGCTTAAATCTTATTTCAGCCGCATCCCCAGCAACTATTTTCACACTTTTAATGCCCAGCCGCTCGCAGTTTTCCTTTATTCTTTCCAATCTTTTAGGGCTAATATCAACTGCAGTAATTTCTCCTTTGTCGCCCATAAGTGAGGCTATATGCGTGGTTTTAGCGCCAGGTGCAGCGCAAAGGTCAAGGATTTTTTCACCAGGCTGGGGGTCTAGAATTGGTGCGACCATGGCGGATGATTCCCCCTGCACAACCCAATAGCCTTCTTTATACCCCGGAAGGTTCTTTATATTACCCTGCGGATTTTCAGGGATGTCAATTTTATCAGTTTTTAGCGTGTTAATGCGTAGGTGGATTTTAGGTGGGCGGTTATTGTATTCCATTATTTTTATTGCGGATTCAATTCCGTAATTTTTCACCCATTTATCCACAAGCCATTTAGGGTGCGAGTATTTTATGTGTAAATCCTCGTCTTTTATTGAAATCTCTGCCCGTTTGCGTATAAAATTCCTTAAAATTGCGTTAACAAAGGAAGCGGAGTTCTTGTCCAGCTTTCTGCACAAATCAACGTATGAATTCACAACCGCATAATCAGGCCGTTTAAGATATTCCAGCTCAAATATTCCCAATCGCAGGAGGTTTCTCACTACAGGAGATAATTTTTTAATTTTTCTTGTAGAAACCTGCTCAATAAAATAATCCAGCGCAAGTTTAAATTTTACGGTACTAGCGACGGTATTAGTCAGGTCAGACGGGTTATCAACTTTGCCTGCATAAAGTTCCAGAGTTTCATCGTAAGAATTATTATGCTCAAGTATTTTTACCAGGCAATTTAAGGCAGCCTGCCTTACTTCCATCCTAGTCCTTTAACAAGGCCAGCCAGATTTCCGGCTTCTTTGGAATAAATAATGTCTTTATCTTTTTGCTGCGCAGCTAAGATTTCTTCTGCAAATTTTTCAGGATCAGCAACATCAAGGCCCTGCATAACCGTTAAAACATTAACCCCTGCTTTATCTAATCTGTTTCTTAGTCCTGATATATATGAGGTGAGGCCGTCTTTTGCGCTTTTATAAGTATAATGAGCCAGTTCTTCTTTTTTATTTGATGCGTAGCTGACTGCTATTATAAAGCCTGATCCACATTCTTCAAAATCTGTGGCAATTATATTTAACATTGCTACAAGGCCGGTATAATTAATGTCGATTATTTTTTTTGTTTCCAGAAAATCTTTGTGAGCTCTGATTTCATCACCCTGATAATCTACAGTGCTGATAACTCCGAATGGCTTGGGGGATAAACTGTTGTAAAAATTCCTGTGATTGTAGAATTCCGTAATATCAAGCTTTAATAATTGAACATCCACCCCGTGTTGTTCAGCAATACGGTTTCTTGTTTCTTCCAGATTTTCCGGATCTTTATCCACAAGGTAAAGATCATACCCGTATGATGCGTATTTTTCCGCTAGAGCTTTTGCAATATGAGAATTCGCTCCCAGTACAAGTACATAGCCCATTGTTTTTCCTCTTTTAAAATTAGAATACTATTTAGATTCGTTTCGATTTAATTATAACAGAATTAAAAAAAAATTAAATTTTTATAAAAAGGCTTGACATTAAGTAAAATTTGGTAAATACTAAAGTTAATTAAATAAAGTGTTATGGATACACTTTTTGAATATAAGAAATAAGTTAAGGAAACCAAAATGAAATCAAAAAACAGGAGCTTGATTAAAAATGAATACTATATACAGAATACAACAAAAACCTTACGTACTCGACCCGCTCCCATTAAATAAAGGGTATTTATTCCCAAATGAAAAGAACCGGGTCAACAAAAACAACGTAAGTTTCACATCTAATAACTCTAACCCATTCAGAAAAACATCAAACGAACTTACAACACAAATAGAAAAATTCAGAGAACTACAAACACAACTTAGAACCCACAATAACAACGGAACCCAACTCAACACAATAGCATAACACCCTTCGGAAGAAGAGATCATAAGGCAAAAAACACAAGGCAGAGAAGATGAAAAGCGGCAGTAAGTGCCGCTTCTTTTTTTGTACGAAATGTAAATTTATGCCTAAATAATATTGAGGGTGTGGCTCCCGTCGGGACAATGTCGTCAACTTAAGAAAAAAGATGGAATATATTAATAAAAGGGAAGAGGTCAAATGATAAAAAAACAATAAACTTACTAAATAAATTGCAGTCATATATATTTAGTGACAATCATAAAAAGAG
>Ga0209417_1006107_pt1 | contig 12664 bp, 11 predicted proteins | sample RifGroF2_FD_184002 | JGI IMG/M metagenome (GOLD analysis project Ga0209417, IMG submission 184002) | Groundwater microbial communities from Rifle, Colorado, USA - Groundwater F2 (SPAdes) (version 2) | ecosystem: Environmental > Aquatic > Deep subsurface > Groundwater | place: Rifle, Colorado... | reverse complement strand
CTTTGTATCCACTGCTTCCATCAAAACTCTTTCATTGAATTCTAATAGACTTAATTCACGATTAATATAATTTGAAGTTTCTGTATATTTCGAGTATTCCCTTGGATCCATTTTTTTTATATTTTTAAAAAAATTATGCAAAAAATATGCCTAATTAATATTAACACGTATATCCATCAATTTTCGTCATATTTTTAAATAATTCAACTTTAAAAATTATGCAAAAAAAACTTTTATATATTATTTTGATAATTGTTGTTGCTTTTCCTATGAATTCAGCAAAAGCATTGGTATCCGGCCACTATGAAACAAACGGAAAAGGATGCTACATGGTAAAGTCTTTAATGGGGGGTAAAGCCAAAATCTGCAACTGTTTTGATAATGAAACACCCTTGATTGTGGGTGGAATAATTACTAGTATTGCAATCTGCACACCTGACAGCCTCAGCTATGAACAAATTGACTTTTTCCCAATTCCATTTGTATTAGATAAAATTGGAATATCATATTTAAATTCATACAAAAATTTCCTGGAAAGCATAAATACTGAAAATACAAACAAATTAGCTGAATGTATCCAGGATTTTTTCGATAGCATTAATAGTCAAGTTGTAAAGGATTATAATCAAAGTGAAATTGATTATATGAAGATATATGATTCATTAAATAGCGAAGTAAAGAATAAAATAGAAAAGTGGATTGAATTTAATCATCTCTAAACCTTTTTTCTATTGGCAATTTTAATAATCTAATCGAAATGGTATAATTATTGATATATTTTTTTTAATTTTGATTAACAATAAATTAAAGTTAGAAAAATGAAAAACTTATTTTTTGTCTTATTCAGCTTTTGGGTATTAAACAGTTTACTATTCGCTCAATATCAACCTAATTACCCTCACACATCGGAAGGAACCGTTGAGATGTATTATTACGTTGTAATTGGTTCTATGCAAAGCAGTTCCAATGCTGATCGATTAGCAGATAAAGCACGTGAGAAAGGATTTGATGTTGAAATTTTATATTTCAACAAAAATAATACTCTCATGCATAGAGTGTGTGTTGGAAAATCCAAATCAAAATCAGATATCAATCAAACGGTTAAGGATGTGAAGCGAAAACTTCGAATATCAAATTGCTGGGTTTTGGAAAATCCTGTTGTAGTTCCAATTTCTGAAGAAAAGAAATATGAGCAAAAAGTACAGAAAATTAAACAGGAGCATGCAACTTTCCAGGAAGAAAGAACAAAGATTACCGAAAAAAACAAACATGAACAGGAAGTATTAAAGAAGGAAAAGGAAGAGGCGCAAAAAAAGATTGATAAAATAAAAGAACTTAATGATGAACAACTTCTTGAAATTAACAGAGCTGTACAAGAAAAAATTGAAAGCGACAAACAAGGACAACAGGAACTAATTCAAGCTGAAGAAAATAATACTAAATCCACTATAAATGAAGAGCAGCTTTTGGAAATTGAGAAAAAAGCAAAATTATTAGAAGAACAAATTAAGGAACAAGCAAGACTTACTGAACAGAAAGGACTTGAAGCAAAAAAACAAGCTGAATTTGCAAGATTGCAGGCTGAACAACAAAAAGCTGAAGCAGAAAAACAAGCTGATTTTGCAAGATTGCAGGCTGAACAACAAAAAGCTGAAGCAGAAAAACAAGCTGATTTTGCAAGATTGCAGGCTGAACAACAAAAAGCTGAAGCAGAAAAACAAGCTGAACAACAGAGAATTATGGCTCAGCAAAAAGAAGAAGAACAAGAAATAGCTCCTGAACAAGAGAAGGTTGTTCCTGAAGAAACATTTATTGAAGAAAAGGATGTTCAAAGTGAAAAAGTACAAATTCTCGTCCAAAAAAGTCCGGATATTTCACCTGTTGTGACGGCAAATACAGTGCAGATGCAAACAATCGACGAGCCTTTTAATATCGAAAAGGATAGTCCAATTAAAACAGTTGAATACACTTCACAAACAATACTAACTGAAGAACAAAAAAAGGAATTCCTTAATCAATTCAGAAAATTTATTGAACATTTGCGTAATTATGAATATATGATGGCAAATCAATACATACATCCTGAATCAAATTTATATACATTTTACAAAGATGAAAGTTCACCTTCAGTCAAAGTATTCACTTCTTTTGAAAAGTTTTTTGCAGTATTTTCCACTTTCACAGGGAAAGGTTCTTCGTATGATTTTTCACTTGACATAGAGATGCTTCTCAAAGATGATATGAAATTCGCAGAATTTCCTGAGTATAATTGTGAAAAAGGTGAATACAGCATTTTAGGACAGTATGCATCAAATATTGATGGGAATCAAACAAATTTCTCCCAGATGGCTACTAAATATTTCAATTCCTTGAATGCCGATTTCATCGAACTTAAACCAAGTATTGATAATTTAAACAGAAGAATTTGTGTTTCCGTTGTGAATACAAATAATACATTTATCGAAGGGCTCTATTTTAGTTTGATTGAGGACAAATGGTATTTGACTGCAATGGATTTAAGGATAAAGTGTAAATAGATGAAAAAGACAAAAGGCATAGTTTTAGCAGGAGGTAACGGCACCAGACTTTATCCGGCTACTTCCGGGATTAATAAACATTTGCTGCAGGTGTACGATAAGCCAATGATTTATTATCCAATATCCACTTTGATGCTATCCGGAATCAGAGATATATTGATAATTTCTTCAGAATACGACCTTGAAAAATTCAGTAAAATTCTTGGAAATGGAGATCAATTTGGTGTTACTTTTTCTTATACTGTTCAAACTGAACCGAAAGGTATTGCAGAAGCTTTCATTATTGCTGAAGAATTTATTGGTGAGGACCAGGTTTGTCTGATTTTAGGTGATAACTTAATTTACGGAAAATTGAATTTTTTACGTGATGCACTGAATTCAAATAATGGTGGATATATTTTTGCTTATGAAGTGAATAATCCACAGGATTTTGGTGTTGTTACCCTTGGCAAAGATGGTACAATCATCGATATAACAGAAAAACCTATTAATCCTCAGTCTAATTATGCAATTCCGGGTATTTATATTTTCGATTCTAATGTCGTTAAGTACGCAAAAACTTTGACACCAAGTAAAAGAAATGAAATCGAGATAACTGATTTGCAGAAAATTTATCTGAGTAATGGGAATTTACAGTGCAATATAATTGGCAGAGGTATTGCTTGGCTTGATACCGGAACTCCTGCCGGTTTACTGGATGCTGGTTTGTTTATCCATACCATAGAAAATCGTCAGGGTAGAAAAATTGCTTGTTTAGAAGAAATTGCAGTGAATAATGAATATATTTCCATTGATTTTTTTAGAGAAATCACAGAGAAATTACCTGACTGCAAATACAAAAACTATTTATTGTCGATTATAAAGTCAAAATTTGACTAATAAAAACAAACTTATTTGTAACTTTTTCGTTATATATTTGTAATTAGTTAATATTAACTTCAGATCATTATGCAAAAGATATTTTTTTTATTTTTATTTATTACATCGGCAATTCTTTTCAGTTCATGCTCCGATGAAAAAGTAATAAATGATTCAGGAACTGAAAAAAAACTACTGGCAGTAAGTTTCGACAATAATTCACATTTCACAAAGTTGAATTTTCCATCAGGGAATATTATTTCTAATGATATCTTCCATGAAAAGAATGATTCATACTTAACAACTGCAAAGATTGAAAAATTCAAGATATTTCTGAACAATATTTATGCTTTGATTCCTGATGAAAATAAAATTGTTATTATTGATAAAAATTCATATCAGATCACAAAAACAATGGATTTTACTTCTGAAGATTTAGTACCAGTGGATATTGCCTTTGCAAATGCAACAGAAGCATATATCATATTCAAAGAGTCTCCAAAAGTTGCACTATTAGATATTTATTATTTCCAAATTGCAAAGTATATAGAATTATCCGGCGAACCAAGTGCGATTTCAATAGTTGGAAATCAAATTTACTTGCCTGTTCCTTTGGATGATTTTGTTTGTGTTATAGATTCTCGATATCATGAAGTAGTAGATGAATTACCTGTGGATAATGCTCCTTATTTAATTCAACCGAATATTGACGGAGACAGATTCGTTGTTATTTCAGCAGGAACCGGTAAATTACCTAACGACCCCAGAGAATCTTTAAGTGCGCCATCTGTTTCAATTATTGATATTCAAACAAGAGAAATTGTTGGTTCTAATCCATTAATTCCATCATCAATGGATATTGCCTATGAAATTCCTTTAGATTTTGTAATTTCTAACAATGACTGGGCTTTTTTGATAACAACAAATTTTTTGATTCGAATAGATTCTCGTGACCCTACATATTCAAATAAAGTTGAAGAGCATTCCTATACTACACTTTATCACAATAATGTAATAAATGAAATATACGCAATTGATCATCTGGATAATTCTTCAACTATTTATCAGTTAAGTCCAATAACTGGAAAGAAAACTGACAAAACTTCATTGCAAAAAAACATTTTAAGTATATCAGTTGATTAATCTTATGGCGGAATCAAGTTCATTAATAAATCTGAGGTCTGTTCTTGATTTTAGTTCAAAAATGAATGATTCACTTGAGGATAATTTCATTATTTCCTCTACCATGCTTAGTTTAATGGGAAAATTAAAAATTCCGAAAATTTCAGCATTTGTAAAAGACCAAGATAAATTCAAACATATTTTCAACAAAGGACTCGATTTTCCATTTTCTGACATTTCTTTCGAAAATGCTGAATATTTTTTTCGTATTTCTCCGACAGATGAGCAATATCAGGAACTCTTCGATAATGGATTAAGATATATTATTCCTTTACAACATCGAGATTCAACCTTAGCTTTGATTGCAATCGGTGATAATTTATTCAAAACTCATTATTCAGACGAAGAAATTGAATACGCAAAAATAATCTGTTCCATTGCTGCAAATTCACTCCAAATTGCATTAAGTTATCAAACTTTACAGCAAGAACAGAAAATGACATTACTTAAAAATCAAGTTCTTAATACTCTGATGGAAATCAGCAACGATTTTTCCTCATTTTCTGACCTCAATAAAATATTGCAGGGATTCTCTCTTAATTTAATGGGTCAATTGATGGTAAGCAAATTTGCGATTTTCCGGTATGAAAATTCCAATTTTGTAGAGATTGTTAATCGTATTGGCAAAGAAGTACCTAATATTCTGCTTGAAAAAACAAAGTCATTAGGAAAAATTTCTTTTTTCAATAATTTGCCAAAGGAAATTGCTGCGCAGTTCCATCATTTCACTGGATATACTCTTGCACCAATGATTTCAAATAATCAAATTAAAGGAATAATTTTCATTGGTAAAAGGTTGGATAGCAAAGATTTTTCTGAAGAAAATTTCCAATTTATTGAAATTATCACAAATACCCTCACGGTTGCCCTGGAAAATCACAGATTATTCCTTGAAGCTATTGAAAAGAAAAAGATTGATATAGATTTGAATCTTGCACTTGAAATTCAAAGGAAACTACTTCCTAAAAATAATCCGGCAATTGAAGGATATGACATTTACGGGACCTCTATACCTTCTAAAAAGGTTAGTGGAGATTATTATGATTATATTAAAATCAATAAGGATGAAACATTAATAATTATTGCGGATATTTCCGGGAAAGGTATACCTGCAGCACTTTTAATGGCAAATCTGCAAGCGGCAATTCGTTCTATAGCCAATTTAGGATTAACTTTGAATACAATGCTTCATAATATTAATTCATTGCTGTATGAGAATTCTGCTCCAGAAAAATTTGCGACGCTTTTTATTGCTAAATTAAATGCGAAGAAAAATTCTTTCGAATATATTAATGCAGGTCATAATCCCCCACTTCTTATAAATAATGGCAGTGTTGTTAAGGAACTGATTGAAGGAGGCATTATCTTAGGCATTATACCCGATATTCCTGATTTCGAGTCAGAGACTATTCAATTATCACATGGAGATAGAATACTTCTCTATACTGATGGAGTTACCGAAGCAATGAATGATAAAGACGAAGAATTCGGTCTGGAAAAACTTGAAGAAATTGTCAAATTGGATTTCGGTTCATCAGAAAAAACTGTTGAGAATATTTTGAGTGCAATCAAAAAATTCACTCAAAATCAAATACAATTTGACGATATTACATTAATCACAATAACAAAAAATTAACCTATGAAAGTTATTATTACCCGATTGAACAAAGAGTTTGAAGATATACCATTACCAAAGTATGCCACAGAAGGTTCAGCCGGCATGGACGTTTACGCTGCAATCAGCGAACAAATTACTATTGAACCATTTTCAACTGTTTTGGTTCCTACTAATTTAGCAATTGAATTGGAAGAAGGATACGAGTGTCAGGTGCGCTCCCGAAGCGGTTTGGCAATTAAAAATGGTGTGTTCGCACTAAATGCACCCGGTACAATTGATAGCGATTATCGTGGAGAAATCAAAGTAATTTTATCCAATTTCAATAAAGTTCCATTTATAATTCAGCGGGGCGACAGAATAGCTCAACTTGTATTCGCAAGATACGAAAAAGTTGATTTCTATGAAGTTGATTTCCTCAAATCTACTGAACGTGGAGCAGGTGGATTTGGCAGTACCGGCAAATAATTCACTCAGAATTGCATTAAATTGCTTAATTTTGTAGTTCTCTATTTTGAACATCCAGAGAAAAGGTGAGGTGCGAGAGTGGTTGAATCGGGCGGTCTCGAAAACCGTTGTACCTTAGGGTACCGTGGGTTCGAATCCCACCCTCACCGCAATGATATTTTTTAGCTTAATATTTTAAGCTGTGAATGTAGTCAATGTTATTCTGATTGTGTATCATATCATTAGGACATATTAAACTCTAAAGCCCCTTCCAGACAATATTATGGAAGGGGTTCATTGCTTTAAAAAACCTGAATATATCATTTAAATTATATTCGACATAATCATGATTTAAGCAATTTAATTAATGTCAACTCTGAATTATTTATCAAATTTTAGCGGCAGAACTCCTGCCATTTCGCCAATTACATTCACTAATTCTGAACCTGTTGGGATTACTATCTTCGCATTATTTGAGAGTGAGGTTTCAACCGCCTCGAGTTTCCTTAGTAGCTGTGCATTCCCAATAAAATACAAATCAGCTGCTTCATTCACTAATTTAATAGCAGCGGCATCTCCTTCGGCATGCAATATCTTGGACTGTTTATAACCTTCTGCTTCCTTAATCTTAGCACGTTTTTCACCATCAGCTACTGTTTCTCGGGCTGAAGCAAAGTCAATTGCAGCAACTTTCTCATTCTCAGCTTTCACAACTTTATTCATCGTGTCCTGCACATCGGATGGAGGATCAATTTCTTTTAACTCTGTTCTGACAATTTCTATTCCCCAACTACTTGTTTCTTCGAAAAGTGTACGGTAAAGTTCTGCATTGATTTTACCTCTTTCGCTATTTGCTGACTTCAATGTTAATGTACCTATAATATTCCTCAGAGTTGTACGAGCCAGATTGACTATCTGATATATGTAATTATTAACATGATAAATAGAACTTTTAACGCTTTCTTCGTCGGATTTAACTTTAAAATAAACCTGAGCATCGACTCTTGCATTTAAGTTATCGTTAGTTATTATTTCTTGAGGTTCTGCATCTACCATTGTTTCTGTGATGTTCACTTTAAACATCTTTTCAATTACAGGAAAAATCCAATTAAATCCCGGATTTGCAAATCTATTATATTTACCAAGTCGTTCAATCAGACCTCTGTGGGTCGGTCTTACTATCCGAATGCCACTAAATATAAAAATTACCAAAACGATTATTCCGAGAATTAATCCAATATTACCATTTGAGAGTTCCATTATTACACCATTAAGTTAGTTTACAAAATATTTATAAGTTTATTATTATCTTTTGAAGGGGCTTTTCAAGTAATTACTATTTCATTTTTTTCTATAAATTTGGAAATGTAACTTTACCTTTAACAAATACTTACTTTTTGTAAAGCGTTATATTAATAAAACTATTGTAAAAAAAGAAAGATAATATGAATTGTTTTCTTTTTTTCCAACTATCTCATATAACAAAAAATAGTTTTTTCGTCTTAACTACAAGTTTGCATATAAGTAAAAATTTTATTGTCATAATTTTTATTTTTAATGCTAGGGATAAAACAAAAATTCACCCAAAATTATAAATAATTATTATTTTTCAATTATTTTTGTAATTATTCTATTACCTAATACCCGCCCGGGTGGTGAAATTGGCAGACACGCTACATTCAGGGTGTAGTCTACTTTTGTAGGTGCAAGTTCAAGTCTTGTCCCGGGCACACAGTCACAGAGGCACTCTCGAGTGTCTCTTTTTTATTACTGCTTAAAAAAAATCCAAGACTGTACTCTTTTTGAATTTAAAAGGTTAAATTCTAAAGTATTGACAATTTTCTTTATGTTAAGATCATTAACACTGTTAAATATTTTAACAGTCTCACATTTCACCAATTTATTCTAACATTTTAATTGTTTTTTCATTGTTTTATATAATAATTTTGTAATTTTGTTTATTGATATTGCAAAGTTTAGTGTTGTCTAATATAAAACTTAGGAATGTTGGATTATCATTTATTTAATTGATAAGAGGAAGAAAATGTTTACCGTCCCCAAACATATAGAAGATCTTAAATCTTATGATCCTGGAAAGCCAATTGACGATGTAATGTTGGAATATGGATTAAAATATGTAGTTAAGCTGGCTTCGAATGAAAATCCTCTTGGCGTATCTCCACAAGCAATACAGGCAATGATGTCTTCAATTTATCAATACAATCGTTACCCAGATATTGCCAGTAAAATTCTCTGCTCCAGACTTTCAGAAATCTATAATCTTGAAGCTGCAAATATCATTACCGGTCATGGTTCAGAAGCCATTTTAAGTGTAATAATAAGGACATATTTAAAAGATGATGATGAGGTGCTCACTTCGGAAGGAACATTTGTTGGTTTTTACGTAATTTGTAATGCAAGAGGTATTAAACCAATACAAATCCCGCTTAAAGACTACCGATTTGACTTGGAAGCTATTGCAAATGCTATAACAAACAAAACTAAGATTATCTATTTAGTTAATCCCAACAATCCAACCGGTAATATTTTCACTAAGACAGAGTTTGAAACATTTATTAAAAAAGTACCCGAAAACGTACTTGTAATAATGGATGAAGCATACCATGAATTTGTTAGCGGACATCCCGATTACCCCGATTCAATGCATTACAGATATGATAATATCATCACTTTACGTACTTTTTCGAAAGCATATGGATTAGCAGGAATTAGATTGGGTTACGGTTTCGCCCAAAAAGGTGTGATTAAAAATCTAATGAAAGTCAGACTCCCTTTTGAACCGGGCATCCCTTCTCAAATGGCAGGAGTAGCTGCATTGAATGACAGCATGTTTTTGGACTATTATTTGAAAATAAATCTAGCAGGTTTGAATTATCTTTATGGTATTTTCGAAAAGCATGGGATAAGATATATCAAATCTGACGCAAATTTTGTTTGCAGTGTTTTTGACTCAGCAGAAACTGTTGATTTAATTGTTTCAAAACTCCTGACAAAAGGTGTCATAGTAAGAGGATTAAGAGCATTTGGACTCCCCCATTGTCTTAGAGTCAGCGTGGGATTACAATCTGAAAATGAGTTCTTTGCATCAAAATTCGATGAAGTACTTAATGAGATAAATTTTAAAAAAGTTTGATTCTATACTGTTTCATTTTTATATTAAATACAAACAATAATGAATACTCATAATAAAATTGGAGCAGTAGTACTTGCCGCAGGTTTTTCGAGCAGAATGAAGTCACCGAAACCTTTTTTGAAATTTGATCCAAGAAGAGTATTTATTGAAAAAATAATTGATGATTTTGTTGTATTCGGTTGCAGTAAAATTGTGGTAACTATCAATCCGGAAATTCAGGATTGGAAAGATATTATTGAAAATTATAAATCAAGAAATTCTGTTATTTTCAAGGTTAATGATTCACCTGACAATGAACGTTTTTATTCTATTAAAACAGGAATAGAAAGTATTGGGGATATGGATTATTGCTTTATTCATAATTCGGACAATCCATTCCTTGATAATGATATATTAAAGTTCATTTATGCGGGGAAATCTGATACAGGATATACTGTCCCATGCAATGAAGGGAAAGGCGGTCATCCAGTTTTGTTAGGAAAGCATGTAATGAACAATATTCTTGCTGAAAAAGATATTGGAACTAACTTTAAAGAATTTCTTAAGAACTATGAGAGAATTAATGTAAATGTCGGGACAAACAAAATTCTCATTAATATTAATACTCAAAAAGAATATGAACAATATTTTAAAAGATATAAAATATAAATTGAATGAAAGATATCTATAGTAAAATAATTGAACTAAAAGAATCAGGAACTAATGCTATGCTTTGCACAATAGTACAAACGAAAGGTTCAACCCCTTTAAAGGCAGGTGCGAAGATGCTGGTTGTTTCAGATAATATAATTTACGGAACAGTTGGAGGTGGTTCAATTGAAAACCAAACAATTACAAATGCTCTTGAATTAGCTAAAACCAATAAGAGCAATTTATTACATATTGAGTTAATCAGTAAGGAAGGAACAAGTTGTGGCGGAACAGCAGAAATTTTTATAGAACCCATTATGAATACTCAAAAACTTTATATATTCGGAGCAGGTCATGTTGGCAAAGCGCTTGTGCAGCATTTGGAAAATATTGATTTCGATATAACTGTTATTGATGACAGACAAGACATTTTTAATGATTGGATTCCGGGAAACTACAAAAAGGTAACTGTTAATATTGATGAATTCTTGAATCAAATGCAATTTGAGGAAAATATTTTTATTGCAATTATCACTTATGACCATAAGATTGATTGGCAAATCCTTTCATTTTGTGCTGATAAAAAATGGAAATATCTCGGGATGATGGGAAGCAAGAGCAAAGTGAAGCAGATGAAAAATAAATTACTTGAAATGGATATAAAGAGTGACATTATAAGTAAGATAAATATGCCGATTGGATTAGAAATAAATGATGAAACTGCCAATGAAATTGCTATAAGTATTGCCGGAGAAATGATTTTCGAAAAAAATAAATTAAGAAAATAAACCATTAAGGAAAAGTATGTTATTACCTAACTTTAATTATCATAAACCCAAAACTTTAACTGAGGTTTACAACTTATTAGACACACATAACAATGTAGGTTTAATGGCTGGTGGAACAGATTTGCTTGTTGAAATGAAGATGGGAAGAAAGCTTGAAAATGTAGTATCTTTAAATATGGTGTCTGAATTGAATGAAATTTCAGAAGATACTGATTTTGTATTTATTGGTCCTACCGTTACTTTTCGTCAAATTCAGGATTCTCCGATAATACAAAAATATATTCCACATTTGATTGATACTGTATCTAAAATTGGTTCTCCTCAGATTAGGAATACAGGGACCGTTGGGGGTAATGTGTGTACTTGTGCATCCTGTTCTGATTCAGCACCAACTCTGATTGCATACAATTCAGAAGTTGAAATTAGTTCAAGTACAGGAATTAGAAGAATAAATTTAACAGATTTGCAATTATTCCATAGGAAAACAAGTATTTCAAAAAGAGAAGTACTTTCAAAAATAATAATTCCTAAGCCAAAACCAAATTTCACAGCTAATTTCCAAAAGTTCGGCTTAAGGGAATCCGCTTCAATATCTGTTGGTTCTGTTGCCGTTGGACTATGGATTGAGAATTCTCAAATTGCCGATGCAAATATAGTGGTTGGTGCATGTGCCCCGACTCCGATAAAATGCAATTCCGCAATGCAATTAATAATCAATGCTAAATTAAGCGATTTACAAAAGGATTCAATTCTACTGAATGAAATAGCTGAAGCAACTGCCTCGGATACCAATCCAATTGACGATATAAGAGGTTCAGCAGATTACAGAAAAGATATTATTAAAACAATTACAAAAAGAGCTATTTTAAATTCCATAAATGATTTTAATCAATAATTCTATTAAATAAAAGAAATGAACAAATGAAACAAATAGTAAATATAAATGTAAACGGCTTAGATTATGAAGTTGCGATTAGAACAGGTGCAACATTACTGGATTTACTCAGAGATGAGTTAAAGTTAACCGGCACGAAACGTGGCTGCGATCATGGTGATTGTGGAGCATGTACTGTTTTAATGAATGGGAAAGCTGTGAATTCTTGTCTTGTTCTTGCTCTCGAAGCTGATGGGCAGAAAATTGAAACTATTGAAGGTGTTGCAAAGGGAGAAGAACTTCATGCAATTCAGCAAGCATTTGTTGAAAAAGGTGCAATTCAATGCGGTTTCTGCACACCGGGGATGATAATGAGAGTAAAATCCTTACTAAACGATAATCCTGAACCAACACTTGATGATTTGAAAACAGGTCTTAGCGGAAACTTATGCCGCTGTACTGGTTATGTGAAAATATTCGAAGCAGTTGAAACTGCAGTAGATTATCTGAAAGGAAAACCCAGAAAAGAAATTGAATATCAGCCGCAAAAGTCTGCAATTGATTTATCTGTCGTGGGTA
>Ga0209417_1006106_pt1 | contig 12670 bp, 11 predicted proteins | sample RifGroF2_FD_184002 | JGI IMG/M metagenome (GOLD analysis project Ga0209417, IMG submission 184002) | Groundwater microbial communities from Rifle, Colorado, USA - Groundwater F2 (SPAdes) (version 2) | ecosystem: Environmental > Aquatic > Deep subsurface > Groundwater | place: Rifle, Colorado... | reverse complement strand
TATCCTGACATCTCTTGTCTTGCTGCCATTTGACATCTTCATATTGTCGTGTCATATTCAAGTTGAGCGGTAAGCCCGCTGTAGGTTCCTCTGGTGTTCCCATCCGTAGGTTGGCCAAGCCAGAGGGCACGCACCTACAGGGCACGCTCTTTTTTTATGGCAAATAAACATAATCGTATTTGATCTTACTATTTGGTAACGATACAAATTTTTCTACCGTATTAATCTTTCGGATTTCTTCATAAACTATTTCCACATCATTTGAAACCAATTTTCTTAATGGAGATGAGATTTGAAATGGAGTTCTTTTGTCAACCATTAACCAGAGATATGAAGCTGCTAAAGAATGTTCTTTGTTTTTTTCAATAAGAATAATTTTATAATCTTTAGACAATTTTTTTTTAAGATTATTGGCAGTAACAATGCCTCCTACACCACCGCCAAGAATTAGAATTGTTGCTTTATGCATGTTTACTCCGGTCTTCTATTAGGTTTCTAAAAGTATTAATCATTGAACAATGCGAATACCGTGAAAAGAATCTTTTAGACTTAGAATTGAATCACACACTTTTGGATTTGCTAAAGAGTAAACATAGAACCGTTCTTTAAGTTTGCGATAAACCAAATTATTCTTTACAAGAATATCTAATTTTTGAATGACTTCATTTTCATCAAGATCAATCAAGCTTGCAATCGAAGATGCTGTAACTTCACTTTCATAAATAGAACAAAGTATTCCGATGTAAGTTGGATCTGAAAAAAGATCGTTAATTAATTTGTTTATTTGCTTATCCATAGAAATTATCTCTCAACTTCAAGCCCGGCAAAACGCCAGGAATTAACATCATCTTTTAAGATTGTGGTTTTAAATCCTTTTGAGCTTAACAATTTTGATGCTTCGGCAGCAAGCACACAATATTTTCCTCTACAATAAGCAACAATCTCTTTGCCGGTTGGTAAATCTTTAATTTTATCATTTAATTCTGATAAAGGAATGGATACAGCTCCGGGAATATGCCCGTTGGAAAATTCCTCTTTAGGACGCACATCAATTACAACAATATCTTCGTCGTGAATTTTAGAAAACAGTTCCGATGCCGAGATTGGTTCTAGCACCGACCTTTGATCCAGAAAAGATTTAGCAACATCTCTTAACTCTGCAACCGTTTTTTCGGCTAAGTTCTGTAAATTTTTCCAGCACATAATCACTTCATCTGTGGATACAGAATAAATAACGCGAATACCTTCTTTTCTGCTCTTAACTACCTTTGCGGATTTCAGAAGCTGAAGATGCCTTGAAGCATTAGCAAAATTCATATTTGTTTCTTTTGCCAAAGTATCAACATCCTTTTCACCTTGAGAAAGAAGATCAATTATTTCAAGTCTTTTAGGACTTGAAAAGGCATTTGCTATTTTAGCAAAGTGTTCGAAAGTAAGATCTTTGAATTCCCTTCCAGTCATAATATTCCATTATTAATTATTCAATTGAACAATTGAATAATAAAGAAAAAGTTCGAAATTTACAAATAATTCAATTTTTTTTTTATTGACCACATGCAAATCAACACAATGTCGGAATTAACTCTCCGGACAGTTGATTCAGATAAGATAATTACATGCTGAAGGGGTATAAATTTTACTTTGTCTTCATCTCGAAAACGCCGTCCCAATTTTCATCCGGGGGATTTTTCAGATAGAACTCGCACCGTTGTATATAAACTTTAGAGGGATAATCTCCTAATTTCTCAAATGATCTCTTAAAATAATCCAGCGCCGGCTCAAAACTTTTTTGTCTGTACAAATCCAATGCTTGGAAATATAAGTCCATCTTCTCAACTGCCTCTTCTGCTTTTCTATCGCCTCTCATACTAATTAATTCATAAACCTTTGTGGGTTTGTTTTTACCTTTTACGCGGATTACATCCAATTCCCTTGCAAGAATTTTATCTTTACAGAAATCATAAGTTGCATCACTTATCATAATGTTAGTTGCATATTCTTTATTAGCTCCTTCAAGCCGCGATGCTAAATTAACATTGTCGCCAAGAACCGTATAGTCAAAACGTTTCTCACCACCGATGTTTCCTACAATTACATCACCCGTATTAATACCTATTCGTATTCGAATGGAAGTTTCACCCGAACTTGACCATTTCTCTCTCATTTCAACTAATTTTTCTTGCATCTGTAAAGCGGTAATACAAGCATTGTATGCATGGTCTAGAACTTCAACCGGGGCTCCCCAAAAAGCCATAACAGCATCACCAAGATATTTATCAAGCGTTCCGTTATGACTTAAAATTATTTCAGTCATTGCATTCAAGAATTCATTTATAAAACTTACAAGTTCTTCGGGTTGTTTTTTCTCCGCAAAGGTTGTGAATCCGGCTATATCACTAAAAAGAATCGAAAGATTTTTCCTCTCTCCGCCTAAACGTAATTTATCCGGATCAATTATTAGCTGATTAACAACTTCCTTGCTAACATATTGGCTGAACATACCTTTTATAATTACATTTTTCTGGCGTTCCAGCAAAAAATGATATGCGGTACTTGAAAAATATCCGATTATTACTGCAAGTGAAGGACTTACTATTGCTATTACTAATTTGTTTTGGATGAAAAGAAAAATACTAAATTCATAAATCACAAAGACAAGCAGAAGAATTATTATAATATTGATTGATTCGATAATGAAACCAATTTTTAGTTTAATCTTTCTAACCAAATAAGAAATATAGAATGACAACGCAGTTAGAAAAAGAATTAATAATATTTCACTTCCTTTAGATTGAGTTGATAAAAAATTATTGCTTAATATATTTTGAACAATATTAGCATGGTATTCAACGCCGTTGATTTGATTGTCGCCTTTTCTTTCACCTTTGGCAAATGCAGATGCCATAATATCTTTATCCTCCGGCATTGTTGAACCGATGATGAAGACCTTATCCCGGAATAAATTCCTATATGAAGATTCTTCATTCAGAATTTCCCATTGATTAAAATCAATTCCGTTTTCAAGTTCATCTTTGGTTTTAAATTCCGCATCATCTATTATTTTAATCAAATTGAAGTGCGGAAATGTGCGGCTTGGTCCATAAATATTAACAAGCACACTTGTCCGGTCAAACTTTGGTATTTTTTTATCACCCAAGATGAAAAAATCATTTTCAATTTTGGCGGTGTCAGTTCCCTTCGACCCAAAATATTTATTTACCAATGAAAACCCAAAACTTGGGATTTTCTTTTTTGTTATAGCAGTCCAGCGGAAAGGCATATATCTTCTGTAAACAGCATCGAAGTCCGGCGGCATTTGAACAATTCCTAATGAGCTATCCGCATCATAAAAAATACTTTCATAGTTATATTTAATTTTGTTGTAATCGGAATTTGTATAACTGCTAATTGTATATGTAGAATCTTCAATTTGTTTTTCCATTACTTCATCAATTTTACCTGCTACAACGACCTTTCCGGATTTTTTTATAGCTTGCATCAACATTGTATCATTCACTGCAGAATACCTGTCTGCATCCGACATTATAAGATCAATCCCAATTGCTTTAGCACCGGCTTTTGTTAGGTTCTCAATTGCCTTAGCGTAAATTGATCGGGGTAAGGGTGTTTTATTATCTGGAGGCGGTATTTGATTGTAGGTTTCTTGTGTTAATTCAATGATGATTACTTTGGAAGAATCTTTTATATCTATAGGTCCTCTTTTTGAAAACCGCGCATCAATTAATTTCAGTTCAAGTTCTTTTAACGGAGCGAAAGTAAATATATAATTTTGTGTGAGAATTATTGTAAAAAGGGCGGCACTAATTACTACTAAAACTTTTTTGAAGAAATCTTTCTTTTTACCAGCGCCGCTCTTCATGTCAATATTATTATGTTATATGGTGAGCCGTGTAACCAACCCGATAATAGAATTTGTTGAAGCATCGGGGATTCTATATAACCTCATCTGGAACATCAAATTCAAATTCAATAATATATTGTAGTCTGCCGTAAACTCAATTGCTTGTCTTTTAAAATCTCCAAAGCTTGGACTTAGGGTTGCGGAAAGCAATAATTTATTTTCAAGCATTCTATATCGCCCGCCAAGTGTAAGAGTAAAATAATTAAACGGAATACCGGCGATCGAACTTGAACTATAAACCACTCCGAATAGTGATGTCAACTGTTGATTCCAATAACTATTTAATGTTAATGAACCTGAATTAAATTTTGAATCTAAATTCGAAATGCTATTATCCGTTCTGTTTGAAGTTGTAAACGATAATGATGCATTTTGTTTTACCAGATAATTAAAATCGTAAGAGAATTGGAGCAAAAATCTATTTGTAATATCGTCAACAGCATTTAGAGCGATTCGGTTTTTCGCTGAGTCCGCCAGCGTCAAACCATTGTCATTATCGTAGCGGTTAAATCCAACGGTGATATTAGGAAAATCCATTCGCGGAAAAAATGAAACCGACAAGCTTGTTGTTTGGAATGTTGTAGTTGCCGGTTTTGTTTTTTGGAGATTGTCGCTCAAACTTTCATAACCAAAGGAAACAAAAAGTTTATTATCAAGCATCCGGAATCTATCAGCAAGATTAATTCCTTTAACATCAGTGCGTAAAAATGATTGCCCGAAAGATTGGTACTCATTTCCGCGGTAGATATATGATGCACGCAAATTATTATCAAGATAATTCAATGATAAGGCAGCTTCGGCTGCAAGTGAAGAAAATTCTTGCGGATTCCATGGACCTAAATATTGATTCACTGTAATAAATTTTCCAATAATATCGCGGATATCTTTTACTGTACTCGGTTTAACATCGTAAGTACTATTTGTACCAAAGACGGAATCAATTTGCGCATCTGTTAAATTGCTCGTTGAAATATCTTTATTTAGTATACTCACGGCTGCTTGAGATGTGAATAAAATATTTTGATCGTCAAAAGCAAACATCAAGTCGGAACCAATTGTAATATTTTCTTGTGGACGGGCACCAAGTGCAATTGAGCCCGGGTCATCTTTCGAATGCAAATAACTTAATCCGAATTGAAAACTCTCTCCGCTGCCAAATGACGGACGTACCGCCAATATCTTTCTATTGAATGTGCCAAGATCCACTCTTGCATAAGGCGCACCATATTTTGATTCGTTTACTTTAATTATGTCAGTTCCCAACGGGACATTGTTTGCCGAGTAAGTTTGTAACACTTTTCCTTCGACTTCACGGATCGTTTCACCGTATGATGCTTGTAAATTAAATGCACCTAAATTCAAAGCACCGGTTATTCCGCGGACTCTTTTTCCATCCATAATTAAATTCGGAAAACGCGGATAAGCGTCACCAACTTTTAATTCAAACCAATCTCCGCCTTGAATAGTTGCCGAGTATCTATTATATGGCTGTAAAGAACTTTTTTCTTCAGAAGTTATGTAAGCATAACCGCTAAATCTCCATTGATCGTACGAACTATTTAGATCTGCAGATATATTATTATACCATGTTGACGCGGAATTAAAATTTTCATTCCGGGATTCACCTTTAAGGTTACCGGCATATTTCCAACGCGAACTCACTTCCATAGCAACTGCAGTAGAGACAGTTTGAAAACTTCTTGAAACCGAGTGATATAAATTTCCGGATTTATCATAGACATCAACCTTTAACAGCTTTGAGCCAAGATCAACTTTACTCGAAAAATTTTCACCGCTAAGAATTATCAAGTCGCCGGCAATTAATGCGTCAGAAGAAACATCTTGATCATTCAGATAAATTTTTGTTTTGTTTATATCAATATCATCCGGCGCTTTAATGAACGAAACTGAAATCAGTAATTCGTCCTCTGAGAGTATTTCCCCGGCGGAAGGACTAAGAATTAAAATCTCTTTATCTTTTTGAGAATAAGCAGATACCGGAATTTGAAGCGGCGCAACACCTTTGTCAATATCAAGCGGATATGTTTGCGGCGGACCATTCCGCAAAGTGATTGATAAATAGTATTCTAAATATGGCGGCAATACTTCATCGGCTGGAACGGTAACAGATGCTGTATTTCCGGCAATTAACATTTCTGTTTTCTTAAATTCAGTCTGCCCGAACGCTCTATAGACTAAACCGATGACAGAAATATTTTCTGAGGTATAAAGTTCGACAGAAATTGAAAGCGGCATCTTCTCTTTGGCATCACCTATCCGGACTGCAGAGACTATATTGCTAACCTGGCTGAACGATTCGTTCGTCATTAAAAATGAGAACAGAAAAACACAGAGTAGAATTTTTATTATATGATATTTTCCTTTCTTCATGCTATTTCTCTCCGAAAAGATGAATTTCCTAAAAAAGATTCTTGTTAAAAAATAATTGTTAATTATTTTCTATTAGTCCTCGTCGGGAAAATACTCAACTTCAACAATACCAAAGGCAGTTTGTATTTTAACTTTTTTAGTGCTCAAGGATTTTGCTTGCCCTAATTTCTTTTTATCAGCATCTGTTGAAGGATAAAGATTAGCATTCCCTGCTTTATCAAAAACAACCGTATTGCCAGCAGTTAATGTTACTTTCTTTCCGGATTTACCCAACAGTTCTACCGAACCTGATTCTAAAATCATTTTAGATTCGCCATCGTCCAGGACATCAAATAAACCCTTTGTTCCGCGGATTGAGGCGACTGCAGTTGGAGTTGTGAATTTAAACTCTTCATCTTCCTGCTTTTTCACATCAAAACTTACTGTCCCTTTTTCAATGAACGTATCTTTGTTTAGTCTTTTGTTATCAAGTTTTGAATTTATGGTTAGTATCGAATTTTCCCTAACATTTAGTAGTCCCGATCCATCGGTGAATAAAATCAGTGCTATTGATTTTGGACCGGTTTTGACTTGTTCCCCGCTATTCAATGGTAATCCGGTTTTAGCTTCTTCCCAGAGATTTTGATTTATTTTTGCATACATAACATTCTTTACAATTTTTTTAACCAATGCAACCGGAGTATCACCTGAATTGAGAGAATTTTTATCAGATGCAAATCCAAATAGCAATGGCAGAACGAATACAAATACTAATTTTTTTGCTCTCATAATTTATAATCCTCTTTTATTTTGCCTGGTAATTGACAGATATAATTGATTCGGAATGCATTTCCCAAAAAGAAAGAATGCTTAAGAAATCCGAAAAACTGATTGTTGCATTTTTATCATCGGTAAATTGTATTTGCTCAACGGAAATTTGCCCATTGATAAGTTTGTTTACAAAATCTTGATTAACCCTGCCCGATAAGAGTTTACCAAGACGGACTAAATCCGGGTTAACAACAGTTTTGGAACTGCTTCCGGATTCGTTCAAATTAAAAATCACCGGAGTACTTCTAAGAGAACTTCCGCCACCGGGCCCAACAACGTATGCAGTGACGGCAAGAGCAATCTTCTGACCGCCAACCCACTGACGGTCCAAAAGAGTACTTAAATTTACAGTTTCAATTTTTCCAACATCTTTATCATTAATTAGTGGATTACCGGCATTTAATGCTTCCTCGGCACTTTGAGAATCTGTTTGTAATGCATTTGCCCGAACTATGTAATACGCCGCTCCTTGAACAGGCGTCCATTGTGCTTGCACGTTACCAACATCAAACGAACTATTTTCTTGAGGTGAAAGTATTGAAATTGTTGGTGCCGGATTTAGAAAAGAAATATCTTCCTGATCTTCGCCTATTCGAATATTACGTGCATCATAAAGAAAAAGTTGAATTCTGTAAACACCGGTTGGTTTGCCCATTTTAAAATTTTCTGTAACTACATCGTTACTTACATCAACATGATCAATCAGAATAGCAGAATTACCTAATTCGTCATTGAAAAAACTAGCTGCCGCAAATGGTTTTGTCTTAAAATCATTAACAAGATTTACAAATCCCGTACTTTCGTTTTTCTTCCAGGAAATTCGGCCTCCTACTATCACAATTTTCCCGGGCGGTGCTGTCTGGATAGCTACGTGAAATATTCTTGGTGATCCCGAAAGATTATTAGTAAAAGTGAATGCTGCAAAATCAATTGTATTTAAGCCGGCTAAAATCGTTAGTTTGATAGAATTTTGAGCCCTCATGGTTAGAGGTATTAACAGAATTATAGCGAGTACCAAAACGTTTTTAAATCTTTTCATAATTGACTCCAAAAGATTTGTATAGAATAAAACAAAGTTTTAAGCTGTAAATAAACTACCTATTTATTTTAACTAACTCAAGATATGATTTATATGAGAATTGAATTGTGAGCTTGCTCTTACTTAACATTTCCAACCGGGAAACTCAGAAATACTAATTTACCTTCTCACCTTTATCAGCATTGATAAAGCCAAATTGCGGGGTTGGCTGATTATCAATCTTAATTTCTCCAAAGCGTGATTCAAACTTGTCAATATTATCTTTCAATGCACGCATTAACATTTTAGCATGCTGAGGAGTAGTAATTATTCGGGAAAGTACTCTTGCTTTAGGAACACCTGGGACAACGCGTGTGAAATCAATTACAAACTCAGCAGGTGAATGTGTAATGATTGCAAGATTGGAATAAATTCCTTCGGCTTCTTTTTCACCTAGTTCGATATTTATCTGCTGTGCGTTTTGATCTTTATTCTGGTTCATCTTTTCCTCAGTCTCTTTTTTACATCTTCCCTTTTTTGCTTAGCCACTATGTGGGGAGGATGTATGGGTCTTCATAAAAAACCCACAATCCATAATTTAGGATTGTGGGCTAAATAAAATAAATTACAATTAATTATTTATACTCATCTGCTTTTTTAAATGCTGCTTTAGATTTTTCTTCCATGCCTAAGTTAGCATAAACTTGACCTAAACTTATCCATACTCTTGGTTCATTGGGTTTAACAGATAAATATTTTTCCAAAAGCGGCGCAGCTAATTCAAATTTTTTCTGGAACGATTTATCGTTATTCTCTTTTTTCATTGCTTCATCTCTAAGATCATTCCCCCAATTAATATATGTAGCGGCAAGATTATAACATGCGTCAATATTGTTCTCGTCCATTTTTACAACTTGTTCTAATTGAGAAGCGGCTTCGGTGTATTTACGTCCTTTAAGTAATACCACTCCATATGCATATTTTAATTCTTTATTAGCCGGATTTTTTTCAACAAGATCCTTGAAAGAAGATTCGGCTACGTCAATTTTATCTGCTGAGTAATATGCATTGCCTAACTGAAGAAGTATATCGGCATCGGTGGGGAATTTTGATCTGCCTGTTTCTAAAACTGATATTGCTTTTTCATACCAAGCGAAAGCATCAGTACTATCAGCTTGATTCTTTGATTTTCTATACCCATCCATCAAATCTGCGCCTTTTGTTAAATATATTGCTCCTAATCTTGAGAATGCGTATGCAGGTTTACCAATTTTTGTTAATTTTTCTAATACCGGAACAGCTTCACTTTGTTTACCCATATTTAAATAAGCAGCCGCAACATTTTCATAACCAATTGTTGAATCCGGTTCGCACAAGATTGAGTAGTTAAATTGTTCTACGGCTTTTTCAAAAAATATGTTCATACTGTCTTGATTTGTATTCTTTACGGCAGAATTAAAGAATGATACACCTTTATTAAAACTGCTTGCCCAGGTATATTTTTTATATTCTTTTATGTCAACTTCAAATTTTTTACTGATCGCAAGTGATTTATCGAAAGCTTCCAACATTTTAGGAATGTTGCCTTCTTCGGAATAAAGTTTGCCAAGTATACTCCATCCCTCATCACTTTTCGGATTATTAGCAACTTCTTTCAACAAAACTTCTTTAGCTTTGTCATACTGCTTTTGTTTAATGTATAACTTAGCGCCTTCAATTTCGGCGGAACCGCATTCAAAAGCTGTTATACCCAAGACCATTGACAAAATTCCTAAATAAATAAATATTCTTTTCATTGATTCTCCTGTTAATAAAGATAAATTCGTAAATAATTTGAACAAAAATAACCAATTTGAGATAGGCAAGTCAAGGTTAAATTAGTTCATGCTAAGATAGTTTCAGCTATTGTTTTTGATAATTTATAACTAAATATATTATCATCCGAATAGTTTAATTGATTTTCGGAACGCAAAAGAATATTTTTGAAATAAAGAAGTTAAAATGAAAACAGAAGAGATAATCCGCAGCGTTCCCAAAGTATTACTACATGATCACCTCGACGGCGGTCTTAGAACCCAGACCATTATTGAATTAGCCAAAGAATTGAAATACTCAAAACTTCCAACCTCAGATCCGGGTGAACTTTCCGAATGGTTCTTCCGTGGTGCAAATAAAGGAAATCTTGTAGAATATCTTCAAGGATTTGAACACACTTGTGCCGTAATGCAAACTAAAGACGCACTCGAACGTATTGCTTATGAAATGATGGAAGATATGTTTAAAGACGGAGTTTGTTACGTCGAAACCCGCTTCGCTCCCGTCTTCCACACCGGGAAAGGACTCTACTACGAAGACATTATCAATTCCGTTCTTGAAGGATTGGAAAGGGGAAAACGGGATTTTGGTGTTGGCTACGGTTTGATTCTTTGCGGCATGCGTAACATGAAGAATACTTTGGAGATTGCCGAACTCGCAGTTAATTTTAGAAGACTAGGAGTTGTAGGATTTGATCTTGCCGGTGAAGAAGGCGGTTATCCCCCCAAAAAACATATTGATGCATTTCAATTCATCAAGCGGGAAAATTTTAATATTACTATTCATGCCGGGGAAGCATTCGGAATAGAATCTATTTGGCAGGCAATTCAGATCTGCGGAGCTCACCGCATAGGACATGCAACCAGACTGATTGAAGATATGCATTTCGATAAAGACGGAAATATTGTTTCGCTTGGCGATCTTGCTCAATACATTTTAGATACACGCCTTCCACTCGAAATAAATTTATTAAGCAACGTTCACACCGGTGCAATAGATAAATTGGAAAATCATCCTTTCATAAAACTTTATAAAGAAAAGTATCGGGTCTTTCTAAACACAGATGATCGTTTGATGAGCGATACAACACTTACTAAAGAATATTTGACTGCTACGGATATGTTCGGCTTAACTTTGGATGATATAGAAAAATTAAACATCAATGCTATGAAGTCTTCCTTCATCCCGTATAAAGAAAGATTGCCATACATTTATAATATTATAAAACCCGGTTACCAAAAGATGCGGGAAAAACTTCTTTCACTAAAAGTATAATTCGTTTATGGCAAAACCACTTTTTAAAAATTATTCATTTCAATTAGATAAGAACGAGAAAAAAATCCTTCTCCAATTCTGTAAAACAATTCAGAAACAGATGTCGGCTGATGAACGGTTTTACACCGACCTTCGCACATTTAATTCCATAATTGATAAAGTCAATGATCCGGTTGATGAAATAAAACTGACAAAAGACGAAAAGACCAAACTAGTTTTTCGTCTTAAAGAAAATGTTGACCACATGAAAAAGCAGATCAACAAAGGATTTTTTCTTAAACGATGGCTTTATAAATCCGCTTATAACCAGTACAAAAATCTTTTAGAAACTCATTTCAGTAATTAAATGGAAACAAAAGAAAAAATTATTAAGGCACCAACGGGCACAAAAATAAGTTGCAAAGGTTGGATTCAAGAAGCGGCAATGAGAATGCTGATGAACAATCTCGACCCGGATGTTGCGGAGCGCCCGGAAGATTTAATTATTTACGGCGGTTCCGGAAAAGCCGCTCGCAACTGGGAATCTTATGAAGCAATAATTTCTTCTTTAAAAAGTTTAGATAACGACGAGACACTTGTTGTTCAATCCGGTAAACCGGTTGCTATTTTTAAAACACATGAAAATGCACCGCGCGTAATTATTTCCAATGCAATGCTTGTTCCCGATTGGGCAACGTGGGATGAATTCCGCCGGCTTGATGCACTTGGTTTGACAATGTACGGACAAATGACTGCAGGTAGTTGGATCTATATCGGCACGCAAGGAATTTTACAAGGTACTTACGAAACATTTGCCGAATGCGCCCGCCAGCATTTCAATTCAACATTAAGCGGAAGATTATTACTGACAGCAGGACTTGGCGGAATGGGCGGCGCTCAACCATTAGCTGCTACAATGAATGGTGCTGCTTTTCTTGGAATTGATGTTGACCGGTCACGCATGCAGAAAAGAATTGATACCGGTTATCTTGATGTTATAACCGAAGATTTGGATGAAGCTCTTAAACTCGTTCTTGATGCTAAAGAAAAAAAGATTGCTCTTTCGGTTGGATTGCTCGGCAATGCAGGTGAAATTTTACCAAAAATTTTAGCAAAAAAAATTACTCCCGATATTATAACCGATCAAACTTCTGCACACGATACTCTTAACGGTTACGTGCCGATGGGAATGAGTTTGGTAGAGGCAGTAAATCTTCGTAAAAGCGATCCCAACAAATACATTTCACTTTCCAAAAAAACAATTGTTGAACATGTTAAGGCGATGCTGGAATTTCAAGCAAGAGGTGCAATAGCATTTGATTACGGTAATAACATACGCGGAGAAGCAAAAGAAAACGGATTGGAAAATGCTTTTGATATTCCAGGATTCGTTCCGGAGTACATTCGTCCTCTTTTCTGTGACGGCAAAGGTCCATTCCGTTGGGCAGCATTGAGCGGCG
>Ga0209417_1006104_pt1 | contig 12674 bp, 13 predicted proteins | sample RifGroF2_FD_184002 | JGI IMG/M metagenome (GOLD analysis project Ga0209417, IMG submission 184002) | Groundwater microbial communities from Rifle, Colorado, USA - Groundwater F2 (SPAdes) (version 2) | ecosystem: Environmental > Aquatic > Deep subsurface > Groundwater | place: Rifle, Colorado... | reverse complement strand
CCCTGCGTTGCTCGACTGGTCAGGCCTCCTCATAAACTCGCACGACCCGCTGCGCGGTCACGTGCTCAAACATATTCGTCGGACTACCCCTGACCAGCCTGCGCTACTCGGCGGCGCACAGGGGAAGGAAAGTCAAAACATAAAACCACCGCGTGGGCACGATGTGCCCACGCTATCTGGCTCATCGACTCAGAACAATACGCATCGCTTCCGCAAAGGTTCCAGCTTCTGGCACTTTAGATTGTAGCCATGCTGCCATTACAACCAATATCAACATACTGAGTAGCGCCCGTTTCCACGTATTTACAAATAATCGCAGCTTCCAATTGCCTAACTCTAGATTCCCCAAAATGGGCCGAGTCACCACAACACCTGCGAAAGCAGCCTCAAATGCGGCCTCAAGCAACAGAGGTGCGCCGCCACTTACAAAAAACAAACCGCCAACGATGAAACCAATGATCATCAAAGCAATGACCAGAAAGCACCCTTCACCATCCCCTGGGTATATTGAACTACTTAAGTCAGACGCATCGCTCTGATGTTGAGGAGCTTGTTTGGCTTCTTCGATCCATAGTCGAACAGCAAGAAAAAAACAACCATAGGCGAACAGGAATGCGATTGCGTAACGTATTGCTAAGCTATGTGCCCACAAATGGGTCGGTGCAACAAAATGCCATAGAAACCAACTGCAAAACCAAGCTGCACCCCATGATGCGGTGAATATTAAGGTGAACTGTCCCCACAGCGGCGCAAGACTGAGCCTGTGCTGGATAAAGCTGCGTTTTTCCTGTTCGTAGCGTTTTTGATCCCAGTGCGCCATTTCAGTCACCCAAATTTTTCCGCCCTGCTTCAATGTACCGGAGTCGAATCCTTTTGCCTATGGTGGGCAGTTTTCTGCCCACCATGTGATTTTGACCTTCGCTTTTCTTTCCCCTGTGCGTCCGCCGAGTAGCGCAGGCTGGTCAGGGGTAGTCCGACGAATATGTTTGAGCACGTGACCGCGCAGCGGGTCGTGCGAGTTTATGAGGAGGCCTGACCAGTCGAGCAACGCAGGGAACCCCGAAGGGGCGGCGCACCGGGGGCGCCTTTTCTTTGGTTACTTTCTTTTTGGCGAAGCAAAAGAAAGTGACTAGCTGTCGGGCTACCCCCGACGGTGTTGGGTTTGAATTGAGGAATGCGCGCTGAATCCGTTCACCCTTCGACAGGCTCAGGACGAACGGGCAATAGATTACTTAGTGCGCCTCATCCCAATTTCCGCCTTCACCCAACCCCACTTCCAGCGGCACTTTCAACTCTGCGACATTGCACATCAACTCCCGCACCTTCTCTTTAACGAGAGCCAATTCACCCTGCGGCACTTCCAGCACCAGTTCGTCATGCACCTGCATGATGAGCTTGGTTTGTAACTTCTCTTTCTCCAGCCAATCCTGCACCGCAATCATCGCGAGCTTGATCAGGTCGGCCGCAGTTCCCTGCATCGGCGCATTGATAGCCGCACGCTCGGCGGCCTGACGGCGCATACCGTTGGCACCGTTGATCTCCGGCAACCACAGGCGGCGGCCGAACCAGGTCTCGACGAAGCCCTGTGCCTTGGCCTGTTCGCGCGTGCTGTCCATGTAGTGCTTCACGCCGGGGTAGCGGGCGAAGTAGAGGTCGATGTATTGCTTGGCGGCGCTGTTCTCGATGTTGAGTTGGCTGGCCAATCCGTACGCGGACATGCCGTAGATGAGGCCGAAGTTGATGACCTTGGCGTAGCGGCGCTGTTCGCTGCTCACGGCATCGAGTGCGACATTGAACACTTCGGCGGCGGTGGCGCGGTGGATGTCTTCGCCGGCGGCGAAGGCTTTGAGCAGTCCTTCGTCGCCGGAAAGGTGCGCCATGATGCGCAGTTCGATCTGCGAATAGTCGGCGGAGACGATGCGGCTGCCTTGCGGCGCGATGAAGGCTTCGCGGATGCGGCGACCTTCGGGGGTGCGGATGGGGATGTTCTGCAGGTTGGGATCGCTGGAGGCGAGTCGCCCGGTGACAGCGACCGCCTGCGAGTAGCTGGTGTGCACGCGGCCGGTCTTGGCGTTCACCATCTGCGGCAGTTTGTCGGTGTAGGTGGATTTGAGTTTGGCCATGCCGCGATGCTCAAGCAGTATCTTTGGCAATGGGTAATCGAGGGCGAGTTCCTGCAGCACTTCTTCGTCGGTGGAGCGTGAGCCGGTCGCGGTTTTTTTCTTCGAGGGGATGCCGAGTTTGTCGAACAGGATCTCCTGCAACTGCTTGGGCGAGGCCAGGTTGAACGGCTGGCCGGCCAGCTCGTATGCCTGTTTCTCGATAGTCATGATTTTCTCGCCCAGTTCATGGCTTTGTCTTCCCAGCATGGTGCTGTCGATGAGCACGCCGTTGCGCTCCATCTTGAACAGCACTTCGCGCACAGGCATCTCGATATCTCGATAGACCTCGGCCAGTTTGCCTTGCAGTTGCGGCGACAGGGTCTGGTGCAGTTGCAGGGTAATGTCGGCATCTTCCGCCGCATATCTCGTCGCCGTTTCCAGATCGACCTGGTCGAAGCCGATCTGCTTGGCGCCCTTGCCCACCACATCGGTGTAGCTGACGGTCGACAGGCCCAGATGGCGCAAGGCGAGGTTGCCCATCTCGTGGGGTTTGTGTGATTCGAGCACATAGGATTGCAGCAGTGTGTCTTCGGCGATGCCCGCGAAGGCGATGCCGTGATTGGCGAAGATGTGCTGGTCGTATTTGAGGTTCTGGCCGAGTTTCTTGTGGGTTGGACTTTCGAGCCAGTGCTTGAGTTTCTTTAATGCATGGTCGCGACCGAGTTGGTCGGGTGCGCCGGGATAATGGTGCGCCAGCGGCAGATAGGCAGCCTGGTGTGCCTCGATACTGAAGGAGATGCCGACCAGTTGCGCGGTCATTTCGTCCAGACCGGTGGTTTCGGTGTCGATGCTCACCAGCGGTGCGGCCATCAGTTTCTCCAGCCAGGTATCAAGCTGGGCGTCGGTGAGGATGGCTTCGTAGTTGGAGGTGTCGTTGACGGTGGAGGGCAAAGCGGCCTGTTCGAATTGGCGCTGGTCCACAGTGACAGATGCACGCTCTTTCTTTGCGGGCGCTTCACCCGTGAGTTCGCGCATCAGGCTGCGGAAGCCGAAGCGTTCGTACAGGGCTTTCAGTTTTTCGGTATCGGGGGCGGGTGCGACCAGTTCGTCGAAGCGTTTGTCCAGCGGCACATCGCATTTCACTGTGACCAGTTGCTTGCCCATGGGCAGCCATTCCAGCGCGCTGCGCAGGTTTTCACCGACCGCGCCTTTCACTTCGGCGGCATGCGCGACCAGGTTGTCGAGCGTGCCGTATTCGGCGAGCCATTTGACGGCGGTCTTGGGTCCGCATTTGTTCACGCCGGGCACGTTGTCGACCGTGTCGCCGACCAGCGCGAGGTAATCGACGATGCGCTCGGGCGGGACGCCGAACTTGGCGGTGACGCCCGCGACATCGAGCTTCTCTTCGCTCATGGTATTGACCCACAGCACTTTGTCGTCCACCAGCTGGGTGAGATCCTTGTCTCCGGTGGAGATGATGCAGCGCGCGCCGTTGTGCGAGGCTTGCCGCGCCAGGGTGCCGATGACGTCGTCCGCCTCGACCCCGTCAATCATCAGGATGTTCCAACCCGCTGCGGCCACCAGTTCGTGCAGCGGTTCGACCTGCGCGCGCAGGTCGTCCGGCATCGATGGGCGGTTGGCTTTGTATTCGGGATACCAGTCGTCGCGGAACGTTTTGCCCTTTGCATCGAACACGCAGGCGCTATAATCCGCCGGGTAATCGGCGCGCAGGCGGCGCAGCATGTTGAGCACCCCCTGAATGGCTCCGGTGGGCTCCCCCTGCGGGCTGCGCAAGTCCGGCATGGCGTGGAATGCGCGATATAAATATGACGAACCGTCTACCAGCAATAGAGTCTTCATTCTTTTAGAGGTCCGAGATGAACAACGATATGAAACTTCCGCCCGCGCAATCGCCGGAATTGATGCATTCGAAGGAGTCCTGGCGGGTGTTCGGCATTATGTCAGAATTCGTCTCGGCGACCGAACGTCTGAACAATATCCACCCGGCAGTCAGCATCTTCGGCAGCGCGCGCACGCCGCACGACCATCCCTATTACAAGCTCACCGAGGAGATTGCGCGCCTGCTCTCCGATGCCGGTTTCGCGGTCATCTCGGGCGGCGGTCCCGGCATCATGGAAGCGGCCAACAAGGGCGCGTTCTACGGCAAGTCGCCCAGCGTTGGCCTCAACATCCAGTTGCCGCACGAGCAGCACAACAATCCCTACCAGAACATCAGCCAGACCTTCCATCATTTCTTCACGCGCAAGGTGATGTTCGTGAAGTTCGCCAGCGCCTACGTGGTGATGCCAGGCGGCTTTGGCACGCTGGACGAATTGATGGAGGCGCTGACGCTGGTACAGACCGGCAAGACACGCAAGATGCCCATCATTCTGGTCGGCAGCAAGTTCTGGGGCGGGATGGTGGATTGGATCAAATCCAGTCTGCTGGAAGAAAAGATGATCGGCGCCAATGACCTGGAACTGATCAAGGTGCTCGACGACCCGGAGCAGGTGGTCGACGCCATCTTCAAACACTACGAGACGCGCGGTTTCGAGCCTTCCGCCGCGGAACGCGAGTTGCAACTCAATCTCTGATACTTATCAGATAGAATCCCCCTATCCATTCCAACCGGAAAACATCATGCGCCCCATCTCATTTTTCGCCCTGCTCTGCCTGAGCTGCAGCGCTTTTGCCGCACAGCCGGACTCGCCCGCCAGGATGGAGCCGCCGCCCCCGCCGCCGATGAGTGCGGACGAGGACCTCGATGCGCCGCAGGTGACCATCACCAAGCAGGCCGACCTGACCGTGGAGGAGTATCGCGCCAACGGCAAGCTCTACATGATCAAAGTCATTCCCAAGATCGGCGCACCTTATTATCTGGTGGACGACAAGGGCGACGGCAAGTTCGCGCGCCAGGAAAGCATGGACTCCGGCCTGCGCGTACCGCGCTGGATCATCAAACGTTTTTGATCGAGAAGCTGCATGGCTGTATTCACAAGTGTTTCCGAGGCGGACATCACCGCCTGGCTCGCCAATTACTCGCTGGGTGAGTTGCTCGAACTGCAAGGTATCCCCGCCGGTATCGAGAACACCAATTATTTCGTCACCACCGGCAACGGCCGTTTCGTGCTGACGCTGTTCGAGAAGCTCACTGCCGACGATCTGCCGTTCTATCTCAACCTGATGTCGCACCTCGCGCGTCACGGCATCCCCTGCCCGGCGCCGGTGGCGGACCGCCACAACCGTTTTCTTGGCGAGCTGAACGGCAAGCCCGCCTGTATCGTCAGCCGTCTGTCCGGCAAGTCCGTCACGCAACCGACCGCGGCGCAGTGCGCGGCGGTCGGCGCGATGCTGGGGCAGATGCACAGCGCCGGACAGAGCTTTGGCGATGTCATGCTCAACCCGCGTGGCGCGGCATGGCGTTTCGAGGCATCGCAGCAGGTGAAGAAATTCCTTTCCCCGCAGGATGCAGCGCTGCTGGAGAGCGAGGTCGAGCTGCATGCCAAGAACACACTGACCGATATCCCGCGCGGTGTCGTCCATGCCGACCTGTTCCGCGACAACGTGCTGATGGAAGACGAGCGCGTCGGCGGCCTGATCGATTTCTATTTCGCCTGCACCGGCAACCTGCTCTATGACGTGGCCATCACCGTGAACGACTGGTGCATGGGTGCAGACCGCAAACTGGATGCGGAACGCACACGCGCCATGCTGCGCGCCTACCACAGCGCTCGGCCGTTCACCGCAAAGGAGACCGAAGTGTGGCCGCTGGCCCTGCGCGTGGCGGCGTTGCGTTTCTGGATCTCGCGCCTGTACGACCTGCACCTGCCGCGCGATGCGGAAATGGTGAAACCGCACGACCCGGAGCATTTCAAACGTATCCTGCAGAACCACATCGCAACAACCCAGCCTGTCTGGCTATAAGGAGGAACCATGGAAGCGAACCATGTAGCAGCAGAACGCGGATGGATATGGATCAAACAGGGCTGGGCATTGTTCACCAAGTCGCCCGTGCTGTGGCTGGTATTGCTGCTGATCGCCTTTGGCGGCGCCGTGCTGCTGTCATCCATCCCGACCGTGGGCCAACCCCTGGCGACGCTGCTCGGACCGGTCGTCATGGCGGGACTGATGTCGGGCTGCCGCGCATTGGACCGTGGCGAGGAGCTTGAACTCGCGCACCTGTTCAGCGGCTTCCGCCAATTCACAACGCAGCTGGTCACCGTGGGCGGCCTGACACTGCTTGGACAGTTCATCATCCTGGGGCTGATGATCGGCATGGGCGCTTCGGCGCTGATCGGCATTATCACCAGCGATGTACCGCCGCAGGACCAGCAGGTGATCGTTGACGCCGTTGCCGGTGCCGGAATCGCGATACTGGTCGGCATCGTTCTGTTCTCGCTGCTGATGATGGCGGCGCAGTTCGCGCCCATGCTGGTGTACTTCAACCGTCTCTCGCCTTTCGAGGCGATGAAACTCAGCCTGCGCGCCTTCTTCCGCAACATCGGCGCGATGTTCGTCTACGGTCTGGTGTTCATTTTGCTTGCGATCGTCGCGACAGTGCCCATGATGCTGGGCTGGATCATTCTGATCCCGGTGATGGTCACCTCGCTCTACGCGTGCTACAGCGACATCTTTCCTCTCCCCGATGAGATCGCCGAGGAGACACCAGTTTCTCAATAATATTGGAGCTTCATCATGCGTTACGAAAATGCCACACCGGAGGAAGTCAAGAAAGCGCAAGCCCCCCACAACCTGTTCATCTCGGGCGTATTCCTGTTCGATCTGCTGATGACGCCCGCGATACTGGCGTTGAAGATAGGCATGGTGGGTTTGCTCATCCCGCTGCTCTGCTCGGGGGCGCTCATCGCGTGGATATATCTGCGCAGCAAGAAGACCACCACCTGGTTCGTGGACATGCACTGGAAGATCAGCTTCGGGCGTTGCAAGCTGCTGATGCTGGCTTATGCAGTCTCGGCGACACTGATCTTCCTGGCCTGGCTGATCAGCATCTCGACCAAGGACCACAACATGAGCCACATCATCTGGACCGCACTCACGCGCGTCGCGCTGATGCCGACGGTGATCATGGTGTTGGTCACCGCGGTGATGGAATTCGGCTCCTTTGCCCAGGCCGCGAAACGCGAAGTGCCGGACAAACTGGCCGCCAAGTTCCCGGCACCTGCCGCCTAAGCGGTCGGCTGGGAGAATTCCTCAAAGGCGTGCATCACCTCGCCCGCATACATCAGCGAGGGACCGCCGCCCATGTACACCGCGACAGCCAGCATCTCGTTGAGCTGTTCGCGGGTGGCGCCCAGCCGCACCAGCGTCCGCACGTGGTAGGCGATGCAGCCTTCGCAACGCGTTGCCACAGCGATGGCGGTGGCGATCAGTTCCTTGTCCAGCGCCGAGACCACACCCGCAGTCATCGCCGCCTTCGACATCGCGTCGAAACCGGTCATGGTGGCCGCCGCTTCCTTGCGGAAAGTCGCCAGTGGCGGATTCAGGTGCTGGATGAGTTCCTTGAATGATTTGCTCATGATTCGTTCCTCCGTTGATTGATCGAGTCTTGCCTTACTGTTTCCAATACTTCAAGGCGCAGCGACGAACACCGCCGCCTGACCGTGATAGCCGCCCTGTTCCTCGGCGAGATTCCACACCGTGCAGTCCGTGATCATGAAGCGCCTGCCGCTGCCGGCGATGCGCAAGCCCGAGTAGTTGTCGACATAGCCCTGCTGCGTGACCTTCGCCAGCAGTTTCTCACGCGCCTCCTGCGCCAGTGGCTCGGCGGAAAGGCGCGAAGGCAGCTGCGTGAATTCCGCGAAACTCATCTCGAACAACTGCAGCGCCAGACGGTTGCCGTAAAAGAAGAGCGGATCGTCTTCGGTGCCGTGCGCCACGATGGCGCGCGGCGCGTTCCACACGGCGATGCGCAAAGCGGCGATATCCACAGGCACACCTTCGAGCAGATGTTTTCCCGTCAGCCTGTGGTAGCTCTCAACCAGCAGACGCAGGCGCTCGTCGGCAACGGCATCAGATGGCAGTGAGCTTGGCATATTCGAGCGCAAGCCACTTGCTGCCCGCGCGTTTGAAATTGACCTGAACGCGGCCGTCGCTGCCGCCGCCTTCGGTGTCCGTCACCACACCCTCGCCGAATTTCTGGTGAAACACGCGCTGGCCGATGCGCCATATCGAATCGGGCGAAACATGCGGTATGGGCGCAGCCGGACTGGCAGCGAATGCCTTGGCGTAGCTGCTGGTCTCGTAAGCGCTGGTATGGAAAGTCTTGCGCGCGCTCACCCGCGGCGTCAGCCAGTGCAGCAATTCTTCCGGCAGTTCGCGCAGGAAACTCGACGCCGTACTGTAGTGCGTCTGCCCGTGCAGCATGCGGCTCTGCGCGAAGGTGAGGTACAGGCGGCGGCGCGCGCGCGTGATCGCCACGTACATCAGGCGGCGTTCCTCGTCGAGGTCGCCGTTGTCTATGCTGTTCTGGTGCGGGAACAGGCTCTCTTCCAGCCCGGTGATGAACACGGTATGGAACTCCAGGCCCTTGGCCGAATGCACGGTCATCAGATGCAGCGCGTCCTCGCTGTCGCCCGCCTGGTGTTCGCCCGACTCCAGCGTGGCGTGGGTGAGAAAGGCGGTGAGGCTGTCGTCCTCGTTCTCGTGCACGAACAGCGTCGCCGAGTTGATGAGTTCGTTGAGGTTCTCCAGCCGCTCTTCCGCCTCGCGCCGCTTCGAGACCGAGGCCTTCTCGGTCTCATAGTGCGTGACCAGCCCGCTGTGCTGCAGCACATGCTCGACGATCTCGGGCAGCGGCAGGTTCTGCGTGCCGTTGCGCAGGGATTCGATCAGTCCGACGAAGGCGGTAACCTTGCCACCCGCGCGCGCCGCCGCATCCCACAGCGTCGTGTTGTTCATCTTGGCGGATTCCTGCAACTGCTCGATGCTGCGCGCGCCGATGCCGCGCGTGGGGAAGTTGATGATGCGCAGCAGCGCGTTGTCGTCGTCGGTGTTCTCCATCAGACGCAGATAAGCCATCGTGTGCTTGATCTCCTGCCGCTCGAAGAAGCGCAGACCGCCGTACACGCGGTACGACAATCCGCCGGACACCAGTGAATGTTCCAGCACGCGCGACTGGGCGTTGGAGCGGTACAGCAGCGCCATCTCGGAAAGCCGCACGCCCTCGCGGTTGAGCTGTTTGATCTCGTCGACGATGAAGGCCGCCTCGTCCACATCGGTACCCGCCTCGTACACGCGGATCTGCTCGCCCTTGTCCGCATCGGTCCACAGGTTCTTGCCGAGGCGGTTGCGGTTGTTTTGAATGAGCGCGTTGGCGGCTTCGAGTATGTTGCCGTGCGAGCGGTAGTTCTGCTCCAGCTTGATGACGTTCTCGACATGGAAGTCGCGCAACAGCTCCTGCATGTTGCCGACGTTCGCACCGCGGAAGGCGTAGATGGACTGGTCGTCGTCGCCCACCGCAAAGAGTGCGTTGTTCTGCCCGGCCAGCAGCTTCAGCCAGCGGTACTGCAGCGGGTTGGTGTCCTGGAACTCGTCCACCAGGATGTGCTTGAAGCGCTCCTGATAGTGTTCGCGCAACGCGGCATTTCTCGACAACAGCTCGTAACAGCGCAGCAGCAGTTCGGAAAAATCCACCACGCCTTCGCGCTGGCATTGCGCGTCGTATTCGGCGAACACTTCCACCTTGCGCCGCGTGTACGGGTCGTAGGCTTCCACCTCGTGCGCGCGCAATCCTTCTTCCTTGCGACCGCTGATGAAGTTCTGCATCTCGCGCGGCGGGTATTTCTCGTCGTCCACGTTCATCGCCTTCATCAGTCGCTTGATGGCAGAGAGCTGGTCGCCGGAATCGAGGATCTGGAAGGTCTGCGGCAGGTTCGCCTCTCGGTAGTGCGCGCGCAGCATGCGGTTGCACAGGCCGTGGAAGGTGCCTATCCACATGCCGCGCGTGTTGATCGGCAGCATCGCCGACAAGCGCGTGACCATCTCCTTGGCCGCCTTGTTGGTGAAGGTCACCGCGAGGATGCAGTGCGGGCTGACCTGCCCGGTACTGATGAGATATGCGATGCGCGTGGTCAGCACGCGCGTCTTGCCGCTGCCTGCTCCGGCCAGGATCAATGCGGACTGGGCTGGGAGTTCGACGGCGGCGCGTTGTTCGGGATTGAGACCGGAAAGCAGGGTGGGATTCATGTGCGGATTATCCCACACGACAGCATCTCTTCTTTAGCTTCGATTCTTGTATTCCGTGTATTTCTTCGAGCTGCCGCGCACCTGGTCCGCCGGATATTTTGCGGCGTTCAACACCAGCTTCTTGTCCACGGCGGCGATGATGTCCAGCTTCAGTTTCTCCGCCAGGCTGATGAGGTAGACCTGAATGTCGGCAAGTTCCTGTTCGACTTCGGCCAGTTTCTCGGGCGGCAGATTGCTGCTCTGTTCTTCGGTCAGCCACTGGAAATGCTCCACCATCTCGGCGGCCTCGACGATGAGCGCCATGGAGAGGTTCTTGGGCGAATGGAACTGGTCCCAGTCGCGTTCCTGCACGAACTCGCGCACCTGCTTTTTGATCCGGTCAAAATCGTTGTCTGCCATCATTGCCTCCTGTGCCCATTGTACAAAGCAAAACGGGGAAGCGTCTCCGCTTCCCCGTTCCGTTGTTTACCGCAAGTCCTACTTCTTCTTGTTCTGAATCATGTCGTGCATGATCGGCGACAGGATGATCTCCATCGCATGGCTCATCTTGCCGCCGGGCACCACCAGGGTGTTGGCGCGGGACATGAACGAGTTGGGGATCATCTGCAGGTAGTAAGGGAAGTCCACGCCCTTGGGATCGCGGAAGCGAATGACCACGAAGCTTTCGTCCGGCGTCGGGATATCGCGCGCGATGAAGGGGTTGGAAGTATCCACCGTAGCCACGCGCTGGAAGTTGATGTGCGTGCGCGAGAACTGCGGGGTGATGTACTTGATGTAGTCGGGCATACGGCGCAGGATGGTATCCACTGTCGCTTCGGCGGAATAGCCGCGCTCGGCCTTGTCGCGGTGGATCTTCTGGATCCACTCGAGGTTGACCACCGGCACCACGCCGATGCCGAGGTCGACGTAACGACCGGCGTCGACGCCCTTGGCTTCATTGGTTGCCAGACCGTGCAGGCCTTCATAGAACAACAAGTCGGTATCGGCCTCGATATCTTCCCACGGCGTGAACAGACCGGGCTTGAGATCGGTCAGGTTGAAATGCTTGTTGTGATCGGCGGCTTCGACATCGCTGTGCACATAGAAACGGCGCTTGCACATGCCGGTATCGCCATACTGCTTGAACATCTCCTCGATCTTGTCGAAGTGGTTGGCATCCGGGCCGAAGTGACTGAACGAATGGTTGCCGGCTTTGGCGGCCTCGGCAGCGGCAGCGCGGAACGCCATGCGATCCAGACTGTGCAGGCTGTCGCCTTCGACGACGGCTGCGCTGATCTTCTCGCGGCGGAAGATATTCTCGAACGCACGCTTGACGGTGGTGGTGCCGGCACCGGACGAGCCGGTAACGGCGATAACTGGGTGTTTACGGGACATATGCCACTCTCCTGAGCAATTTAAGTTAGAAAATTAATAATGAATATAATTTTTGGACGGCGATTTTAGCAGAACCCCCGCAATGCCGCTAACAGCCCTTCCGGGTTATCTCGAAACGCCCGGACTGTCCGCCCCCAGCATACCTTTCAGTTGCGCCGCAAGCTTTTCCGCTTCGCTCCGGCTGGCAAGCCCATGGATGCGCAGCGTATATGCCCAGCCATCCGCGCTCGCGACCGGCTTCAGACGCACATCGTAGCCGGCATCGCGCCATTGATCATATGCCGCCAGCGCGGCGCGTTCTTCGGCGAGGGTGAGCAGTTCCACTTTCCACTTGCCACCGGAATGCATCGCGGGCCCGGCGATATCTGTCTCAACCGCCCATTTCTTCAGCTGTTCCATCTCGACCGGCGCCACCGGCAGCGGTGCCGCGCCCTTGGGCATCTTGTAGAACGACAGCGGCTGATCCATGACGAATTGCCTGTTGTCCACCCCGGTCACGTCGATCTTGCCCTCGATCAGGCACACCACACCCTGCTCGTTGCCGTCCTTGCCCCACACGTCGGTCCCGCGTATGCCTATCGTCGCACCGGCGACCCTGACGGTCACATCGCGTCCCTTCAGTTTGGCGAGGCCGGAGGTGGTGAAACGGAAGGCACCCTTGGCCACATCCAGCACGGCATTGAACAGTGACTGTTCCTCGCGCTTTTGCGACAACCCTTCCAGCTTCAGCGTGGCGTTCTCGCCCAACTTCACCGTGCTGCCGTCGGCGGTCTGTACGTAGATGCGCGCGTTCGCGCCGGTGACGAGTTTGTCGCCGTTGCGCAGTTCCGAGCCGACGCGTAGCGGAACGGTGCTGGCCCCGCGCTGCAACTAGGCCGGCATCTGCACGGCCTGGACCAGTGCATCCGGTTCGGCCCCGACCGATGTGGCGGCCAGCAGCAACAGGATTCCTATCGATTTGTTCATGTCCGCTCCCCTTTTCCTTGCGTGCGC
>Ga0209417_1006103_pt1 | contig 12675 bp, 6 predicted proteins | sample RifGroF2_FD_184002 | JGI IMG/M metagenome (GOLD analysis project Ga0209417, IMG submission 184002) | Groundwater microbial communities from Rifle, Colorado, USA - Groundwater F2 (SPAdes) (version 2) | ecosystem: Environmental > Aquatic > Deep subsurface > Groundwater | place: Rifle, Colorado... | reverse complement strand
ACCTGATGGTTTTATAAAAATCAGCGATGTTTGCATCTTTAAGAATAAATCCTGAGACTCCGGCTTGAACAAATTCGAGAACGTCGGTTTGCAAGGGAATAAGATCCATCACTATTATTTTAATTGCCTCAAATTGCTTCTTGATCAATTTTACGATTTTTAAACTGCTCTGACTCCGCAATCCAAGGTCTAAAAGAACAATATTCGGTTTGCGTTTTGCAACCTCAACAAGAATATTTTCTCCATTCCCAAACGTAGCAATCACATTCATATCAGGTTGCTTTTTGAGCATTGCAGAAATACCTTCCCGAAGGAGGCGATTATCTTCGATAAGTAATATTGAAATTTTTTTCACGGACATTTTGACATTCAAATGGGATTATAGAGATTGCATGCAAAATAATACTACAATGTTTAATTTGCAACTAAATTTAACTTTGATTGCATAAATCAAACTTCTGAAAAATTCCAATTTATTATATTGAGCGATCCGCTTTGGGCGGAGAAATATCTCTTTTTTGAAATGAAAACTGACTCTTCTCCGCCGTTGACGGAACAGAGTGACATTTCACGAATATTTCAGAGGTATAGAGTTTATAAACCTAAATGTAGATTAACAAACGGAAGAATATTCAATCCGGAATTTTGTCTGGCAATATTCAGTAAACCAATCTGTAATCCATTTAGAAACTCTGCATTATTAACCAGTGCAATTGAAACACCTGTCTGGGTTCCTTTTACTTTACAATAACCTGTAACGGTTAGACCGGTAATACTTTCAGTCTCAATCCAAACCGGCGCAATATTGAGTCCGGTAATTTTTTTAGCTTCAATTTTGTATCCGGCTAAATTAACGCCGGTAATACCATTAGGACTATTTAATACTCCGAGCGTTGCGTTTACACCTGTGATATTCCCGGTCGGACTGACAATTGCCAAACCACTTATATTTATTCCCTTAATATCACCTCCCGGACTAACGACGGCTAAACCGCCAAAGTTAATACCGGTAATACTTCCACCGGGGCTAACGAGCGCTAAGCCGGCAATGTTTATTCCTTTGATATCACCTCCCGGCGATACAACCGCTAAGCCGCCAAAGTTCAATCCCGTGATATTTCCATCAGGACTTACCAATGCAAGTAAACTGACGTTTACGCCGGTTATAGACCCACCTGCACTAACTACAGCTAATCCTCCAAAGTTAAGACCGGTGATGTTCCCTCCGGGAGAGACTAACGCGAGTCCGCCAAAATTAATTCCGGTAATACTTCCGCCCGGACTAACTATTCCAAGACCACTGATGTTTATTCCGGTGATATTACCGCCGGGACTTACTAATGCCAATCCGCCGAAATTAATACCGGTCATATTACGCATAGCAATAGCACCGGCAAAACCAAACGTGATTCCATTCATTGTTCCGCCAACGGGAATTGTACCAAGGGAAATTCCGTTTATCGTAAAGTCTTTAAGTGTCTGTTCATAACCTTGCCATAGGGTAAAATTCAATCCATTAACATGTTTTACATCGCAATCACGGTAATTAAATCTAATTCCGTTATGATATTTAGAATTGCCGAAAGATATTCCACTTGAATGAGAACCAAGATTAAAATGATTGTGTCCGCATTCTTGCTTTTCAGCAGTGGAATCCTGAGCTAAGTCGATTTTAGGGAATTTCATTTTCTCCTGGGATAAAGCAGAAAAGATGAACGAAAGAAAAAGAAATAAAATGGTATAAATTGATTTCATACGATTCCTAGAATAATTAAGTGATTTCATATTTCTAATGAACAAATATAAGAAGTGTAAAGCTAAGATGTTTTGAATAATGGTTTAATAATTATTTGGATGGTTTTCCGGTGAGATGTTTAAAACACGTCAACTTCAAATTACATATTGCCGGGCTTAACTTTTGTCACTTTACGGTCAATTTACCGGAATTTGAAGTTGTGATTTTAATGAGTTTGAATTAAAGGAAATAATAATTAATTTCAACCAACAATTAAAATATATAAATGAAGGCACCCATCTTATCTATTTTATTCATGCAACTTTTTTTAAGTTCTTGTGTTTCTTTAAACTTCAATTGTGATACTCAGAGCAGCGATAACAAAATAAAACAGGATCGCTCTATAAATGAAGTAGCCGTAGAAAAATATGGTGATAATTTTGAGATTCTGGAAAATGAAACAAAAGAATTTTATTTAGTTTTGAATCGATCCAAATCTGCCACGCAAACCGGAATAAAATTTTTCATTTATGAAAAGGCAGAAGATGCAATTATATGGGAAGATCAAGTACGGCTTGGTTCAGTTAAATGGGCAGCCCGATATGAAGTAGATGTACAAAATTTTCCCGGTACCGTAAGATTAAATGATACAAGAAAACAGAGCTCAGGTTATCTGTTTAATGTTAAAACGAAACAAAAAATTAATAATTAATTCAGCAACAAATAATTAGGGCAAACCTATGAAAAAAACATTTCTCATTCTTTCGCTTTTCGGTATTATCTCGTTAGCGGCATTTTTCGTCTGCACGAAAATACTGAACACGGAGAAAGAGCTCCCCGCAAAAAAAATTGTAACCTCTTCGTTACATTCTCTTGATTCAAAACCGGTCGGGGTAAAAGAAAAAATAGTAAAAAACGCTTCTGTTCCGTCAACGACATTAAAACCTTCTGTTGCAAAAGTTGATCTTGTTAAAGCAAAACAATCTTCAATAGCTAAAGCTGAATCAAGACCGCGTAGGGATTCAGAACGGGAAAGAATGATGGAAAGCGGTAAAAGGTTTGACAGTCCTGATATGTTTGCCAAAATCCAAAAAATGATTCGTACAGCGCCTGGAAAATCTGAACCAACCTATCAACCCAATTATCAATTTATTGAATATAATAAATTGAAAAGCAACAGTAAGTTCATGAAAAAAGCAGCGAACCTAAATTGGGTTGAAAGAGGGCCTGCAAATGTTGGCGGCAGAACCAGAGGAATTGTAGTTGATGCTGATGATGTTACTAAGAATACCTGGTATGTTGGTTCCGTCGGTGGCGGCATCTGGAAAACCACTAATGCAGGAACTTCCTGGCGCGATCTTACTGCGCAATTGCCAAATTTATCTACCACAACGTTAGACCAGGCTCAATCAAATAGAAATATTTTGTATGCGGGAACCGGCGAAGGATTTTTTAACGCTGATGCAATTAGTGGAAACGGAATTTTCAAATCCACCGATAGAGGCGAAACCTGGATGCAACTAGAAGCAACAGCGAACAATAGTAATTTCTTCTATGTAAACAGATTGGTAGTTGATCCGAACAATGAGTATGTGGTTGTTGCCGGAACAAGTAAAGGCATTTTCAAATCGAAGGACGGGGGTGCCACTTGGGTGAAAACTTCATCGGCTGGAAACGTCGATCATGTGATTGCTAATCCGTTAAACTTTAATACATTGTACGCTGCAGCTAATGGACAGGGAGTATTTAAATCCTACGATGCCGGGGATACTTGGTTTGCGACTGATAATCAAAATTTAGGCGGCGGAAGAATGGAAATTGCCATCGCTCCATCTGATACTTCCAAGTTATATGTTTCATCAGATCATTCAAGCGGTTCAACTCTTTTCGGAACGATCGATGCCGGTAATAGATGGGTTGAAGTGACCGAAAAATCGGGAACTTCTCCAGCATGGCTTGGTGACCAGGGTTGGTATGATAATACTATTGCTGTTAATCCTTTTGATGCGGATTTGGTTTATGTGGGTGGCATTGATCTTTGGAAGATGCAAATTTCAAAAGATTCAACCACTGGAATTTCTTCAATTGAAAAAGATAGTATGGAGGTAAAGTTTTCCTTTGCACCAACCGGACTACCCTATGAAAACGGTGGTGTTGGAACGGGTGATGATTATTGGAAAAGTAACACATTAACTCCAGCAGATTTATTTAGTGTTGAACTTCGTTTTGGTCCGGGTAAATCACAAAAAGCTGCTAGATTTATAAACTCGACCATGGATTATCAGAATTATATTACCGTGCCATTTGAAGCCTGGGATATTTCTAAAAACAGACAACTCATGGTTTCTTTTCAAGATATTAATAAGAGTGGAGGATTTAACTTAACAGGGTTTAACGGCGATAAAATTCATTTTCATAATCTTACGTATGATTCAACTCAAGCGGATGTGAATGTAGCAAAGACGAATGGAATAAAGTATAAAAACAATTTTGTTATCGGATTGCGAAACGCTGTTGGAGTTACATGGGATGAAACAAAACTCCCGAATGCTTACTTAAAAATCAATGTAGCTTTTTTGACTGCATTATTACGGTCATCTGCCCCTATTACCGATGCTTACGGTCGTTACTCTGGTTCTCAAGCGTATGTCCATCCGGATCAACATAACATAGTTTGTGTTCCCATGGATGAATCTACCAGATCATTTAAATTCATTAACGGAAATGACGGAGGTGTTGCTCTTTCATTAGATGGCGGAACAACTTTCACTGAAGTTGGAAATAACGGATATAACACAACTCAATTTTACGGTGTTGACAAAATGACCGGCGCACAAGCTTATCTCGGTGGAACGCAGGATAATGGCACCTGGTTTTCTGATCCGGCTAAAGGTAATGCAAACGCCGCTACAAAATATGATTTTGTTATCGGTGGAGATGGATTTGAAGTTGTATGGAATCCTAAAGACCCGTTAAAAATGATCGGCGGTTCTCAATACAATGGATTATCGAGAACAGTAGACGGTTGGAAAACTTCTGAAACCCCGAACAAAGGTTTCGATGATTTGGGTAGTTCTACTAATTCTCCTTTTATTACTAAGATAGCGGGATCAAAACAAGACCCCGACCTTCTCTTTGTTATAAGCAGAAAAGGTGTTTATCGTTCTGATAATTTTGCTGAAACTTGGGTACTTACACCAATTACAACTTCCTTTGATAATGGCGGCTATTTTACTTTTGCGCAGGTAACAATTTCTACTGCAACTCCTCAAGTTGTTTGGGCTGGAGTTAATATGAGTTCCGCAGGAAATGTTCAAGTTTCTAAAGATGGCGGTCTGAGTTTTACTGCTACTAATAATTATTCTAAAGCAATGGGACTCTTAGCCGGTTTTGATACCCATCCAATTGATCCGGCAACTGCTTATGCTGTCTTTGGAAATCAAGGAAACCCGAAGATATTACGTACTACAAATTACGGCGGTGCCTGGACAGATATTACCGGTTTTGCTTCTTCAACAACAAGTACAAACGGATTTCCGGATGTTGCTACATACTGTGTTCAAGTAATGCCATACGATCCGAATATTATTTGGGCTGGAACTGAAATTGGTATCATTGAATCAACCGATAATGGTGTTTCCTGGCATTATTCAAACAATGGTTTTCCTGCCGCATGTGTTTGGGACATGAAAATTGTTGATGATGAAGTTGTGGTTGCTACCCACGGAAGAGGAATTTGGTCTGTTGCTTTGCCTGAATTAGCAAATTACGAACCGTTAGCCGTTACACTTTCACCAAGAATAAACGGGAATGTTTATCAAGGTAAAGATGGAATTGTAATTAACGCGTCCCTTCGCTCTGCATATGATTCCACACACGTTTTTATAGAAGGAGTAAAACAGTTTACTTTTGGAAGTTCTTCAATTGCAGATACTGTATTAGTAGTTTCCTATTCAGGAACCGGTGAGAAGAAATTCCAACTTGTTTCTTATAAAGATGGGAAACCTTACAAATCAGGCTTAGTTCCGGTTAATCTGATAGAAATATTAGCTGCACGGAATGGTTACGTGAATGATTTTAATTCAGCTACTACTGATTTAGTAGGCGATTTTACAGTTAATGCTGCTGCGGGATTTGCAAATGGAGCGATTCATAGCGCTCACCCCTACGGAACTAATAAGGATTTGATTTATACACTCCGAATTCCAATAAAAGTTGCAGCAGCAAATGCTACACTTCAATACGATGACATTGCCATTGTAGAACCCGGCGATCCTGGATCTAATTTTGGCGATAGTAATTTCTGGGATTATGTTATTGTCGAAGCTTCTAAAGGAGGAGACTGGATTCCGCTTTTACCTGGATATGATTGCAGAAGCGATGCAAGTTGGTTAACCGCATTCAACTCAAGCGCAAGTGGAACTCCGAGTATGTTTAAAACACACACAGTAAATTTACTTGACAAATTTAGTGCAGGCGATGAAGTTTTAATTCGCTTTAGATTATTTGCCGATCAGTTTGTTGACGGCTGGGGATGGGCGATTGATAATTTGAAAATTCAAGAAGATCTTGTTGGCGTTGAAAACGAAACGATACCGACACAATTTGAATTATCGCAGAATTACCCGAACCCGTTCAATCCTACAACGACAATAAAATATGCTTTGCCGAAAGAAGAAAAAGTTACGATGAAGGTTTACAACAACGTTGGCGAGTTGGTTGTTACCTTGGTGAACGAAGTTCAATCTGTTGGCGTGCATCAAGTAACCTTTAACGCAAGTAGATTGGCAAGTGGCGTCTATTTCTATAAAATTGAAGCCGGTGCATTTAACCAGACAAAGAAGTTGATACTTATGAAGTGATTTGTGATCAGTCGGCAGTCTCCAGTTGGCAGCCGGCAGAAGAAGATAATTTGAATAAAACCTCCGGTGTTTTGAAAATGCCGGAGGTTTTTTATTGTTGACTTTTAGCTAATGAAATTTTATGTTTGCCTTAGAACAAAATAATTAATACATGGAGCCGTATAAATCATGTGCGGGTTGCAAAACCAAATTCAACACAAACTGAAACTGAACGTAGCCGACTACTCATTCTTGAAAGTTCCTTTCATCAAGAATCAAACTAAAATCTTTTTTTTATTCTTATTAACCTCCTTAAGTATACAAGCGCAGCAATTTGACTTAATTGGAGCGCCAGGTGCAAACGGCGGAGTAAATCAGATTTCGATTAACCTGGATAAGCCCTCAACTATTTTTGCCAGTTATAATTTCGGATTATTTAAATCAGACGATTTTGGGAAAACCGTTGAAGCAGTAAATACACCGTTCAACCAATTTTGGGTGAATGATCTTCAAGTCTTTAATGAAAATAATACAATCGTTTTTGGTGAAATCTCGACGGGGTATTATAAAAGTACTGATAATGGTAAAAGTTGGATAATGATTAATGCCGATAAGGACTCCAGAAAAGTAATCAGATTAAATCCGATCAATAAGGATATTTATTATATAAAAAAAAATAATAATGAGTTATGGCGAAGTAATGATAAAGGGCTGAGCTGGTACAAATTGGCAAAATTTAACGAAGAAATAATATCGTTTGATATATTTCCGGTTGATACTTCGCTTATGTATGTGGCAACTTTTGCCCAACTATATAAAACAACAAATTCTGGAAAAGATTGGGTGAAAAAAGCGTACCTTCCAGGTACTTGGAGTATGAATATCAATCCATTAAATTCAAATATACTTTATATTCAAACTGGGGGCATTCTTCAAAAATCTGTGGATGGTGGCGAAACGATATTTGAGATCTTAAAACCACAAGTTTATACATTTAAACTAAGTTTGGCGGATACATCTGTATTATTTGCCTCTATTTTAATGGATGATATTGGACTAAAGCAGGGAATAAATAAATCAACCGATGGTGGTCTAACTTGGCAGCTAAAAATGAATGGGATAGAATATGATCCATTGAGTTGGATTCCCGCAACACAAACAATAGAAATTAATCCCCAAAATGTGGAAGAAGTCTATATCGGGGTAGATCAAAAAGGAGTGTATAAAACTATAGATGGAGGTGATAATTGGTATCACACAAATTTATCCTATATGGAAGCATCTCATTTTTCGACAGATAAAAACAATCAGGATGAGTTCGTCATTGGGAATCGTGGTTGGGGTTTAATGAAGACAGGTGATGGAGGTAAAAATTGGTATTATCCATACTTTGACATTCAACCCTCACAAATATTCTCAACAGAACGGTGCTTCGATTTTAATCCAGTAAATAAAATGGAGGGCTTTTTAGCCGGTTCAAATTATTTGTATAGTACAAGTGACGGAGGGACCAGTTGGTTTGCTATAAAAAGCCTTAATTATGTTAATTATGGTACTGTCTTTTTTCACAAATATTCTCCCAATGTAATATTCCTTATTGCTAATCAAGGACCTTATTTAAGTTCTGATTATGGAAGTACATGGACAAAATCTGAAGGAGGTGGGACGTCAAACCATATAAGATTTGTGCGAACAGACATAAATATGTTATATGATTACGATTTAATTAATGTTGGTAATGACTCCTACAAATTTGTCGCAAAGAGATCGACTGATTTAGGAAAATCGTGGATTCAAATAAATAACGGGTTGCTCACAAGTCCTGAGACAAATAAAAATTTAGATATAACATCTCTTGAACCTGATATAGACCACCCGAATATTGCATACTGTGGACAAAGGGGCGGTTTAAGCAAAACTACGAATGGTGGAGAAAATTGGTTCCAAGTAGATTCTTCGCTAAAAGAATTAGAACCTCCATGGCTAAGTGTTACAAGTGTATTATTAGACCCAACTATGAGCGGCAGAATATATGTAGGGATTAGAGGAAGCGGCGTTCCCTTTACAGATCAATTCACAAAAGGAGGATTGTACCTAACTGAAGATGACTGCAAAACCTGGCGGCAAGTATTTACCGGCTCAGTCGTTGGTCTCTATTCGGATGAAGGAAATCCTCGTCGGGTGTTTATCAATACTTACCAGGGGGTATTCAGATTTTTAGATACACTTACAGTAACTGATATAAAAGAGCATCCAAATGACTTCCCAAAAGATTTCTTATTGAATCAAAATTACCCAAACCCGTTCAACCCGAGCACAACCATAAGCTACCAAATACCAAGTAGCAGTTTTGTTACGTTTAAAGTTTACGATGTTCTTGGGAATGAAGTAGCTGTCCTTGTAAACGAATGGAAAGAATCCGGAAGTTATAATTACGAATTTGGATCCGCCAAGGGCGGAAGGAATTATGAATTACCCAGCGGAGTATATTTTTATCAATTAATATCTGGAGAGTTTATGGACACGAAGAAGTTAATTTTATTAAAATGACTTTTCGGAACGTAGATTAATAATCTGCGTTACAAATTATTTATTCCCCTACAATCCAGTCAGTTAAAACCTTCTGGTACTTTACGGGATTAAATTCCCGGAAATCGTATTCGGCGGCATCATTTTTATAATAGGGATCGTTAGCAAAGAATGATTTTATCTCTTCAAGGGAATTAGTTTTTGCAATTACTACTCCACCTGTGCGGGGATTTTCGGGTCCCGATAAAAGGAGTAAATTTTTATCGTAACCGGTTTGCAAAAATTCACGGTGCTTTGCAAGAAGCGAATCGATAATGGTTAAATCAACTTTGTATGTAATGAGAATTAGAAAGTGTTTCATATATGCTCACTCTTGCAGTTAAAAAATATTTGCCATCCACACTCGTTTCGTAACAAATGTATTTTATTCTTAATCATAATCATAATCTTTTCTTCCCTTTCTCCCTTCGGCTGAATCTGCATTAGCTGCTTATTAATGAGTAAGATTATGATTATGATTAAGATGATTTTTAATTTGCGACTGCGGAATATGATCTATTGATCAAGCGATTCGATCACCGCGTTGTGGATAACCGGACGCAGCCGTATTAGCTTAATGTTTTCGCGTGTCGGGTAAACCCGGTTGGTTAATAAAATTACGAAAAGTTTTTTTGCCGGGTCTGTCCAGACGGAGGTTCCGGTATAACCTGTGTGTCCGTAAGAAACATTCGAGAACAAATCTCCTGCTGAAGAAAAACCTTCACCATCTTTCGTATCCCAGCCAAGTGCGCGTGTACTATTTTTTGATTGTTGTCTAATGAACATTTCAACGGTAGATGATTTGACAAATTGTTTTCCTTGATACGTTCCTTTTTGCAGAAGCATCTGTAATAGCTTTGCGAGATCATCCGCAGTTGAGAAAAGTCCGGCATGCCCGGCAACCCCGCCAAGCATAGATGAAGCCTCATCATGCACTTCACCGATCAGTTGCCGGTGTCTCCAATAATTATCATTTTCAGATGGAGCGCAACGGTTTATAAATTCTTTTGTAGGATTGAAAAATGTCTCCGTCATACCAAGCGGGAGAAAGATCTCTTCTGAGCAAAATTTATCCAAAGTTTTTTTAGTCACCTTTTCTATTATTTTACCAAGGGTGATAAATCCCAAATCGGAATAGACAGTTTTCGTCCCGGGTTTGTAATCGAGTTTGGTATTATAGATTTCTGCAATTACTTCATTACTGTTTTTACACGTAGTATAAAATCTTATAAACGGAGGGAAACCGCTATTGTGCAGCAGCAGATTTCGGATCGTAACATTCTGTTTCCCGTTCGCAGCAAATTTCGGTAAATACTTTGCAACTTTATCATCAAGTTTAATTAAACCGCGGTCATAACAGAGCATTGTTGCCGTTGTTGTTGCAATAACTTTTGTTACCGAAGCAAGATCAAAGATCGTATTGGTCTCCATTGGCGGAGACGCGGGGTCGTAAATCAAATGTCCGAATGCTTTTTTGTGTAAAACTTTTCCATTCTGCGCTATCAATAAAACGGCTCCGGGAAAAGTTGAATCTTTAATTCCATTTTCAATAATGTTATCTACGGCAGTAAATTTGTTTTCATGAGCATGAGATTCCGTTAATGAAGATTGGGAAAGGAGTAATCCGTCTCCTTCTTTGTAAATGGTTTTAGGAATAGAAACCGGTAACTTCCCTTGAATAGTAATTTTTCCGCAAACCGCTTTAGCCAACGCTTCTTCCGAGATTCCCGATTCGCCATAACTACAAAGAAAAGTTTTAATTCCCGGGAAAGAAGCTAAGACATAAGGACTTCCGTGAGACATCCAGACGATTGGTTTTTTTAGTTTGATGAGTTGTGAAACAAACTTTATTTGCGCATCGCTCAATCCTATTTTACCGGAACTTAAACGGATTTTCGTATAAGTGGAGAGGAGAATAATATTCGATTTTTGAGCGGCTCTTATTGCTTCATTAAATTCTCTTCTCGTTCCTTTGTTTGTAATCGTAAGCGATGATAAATTCTTTAATTGTTTTCCGAGTAATGAAGTAAATAATTCCGCATTGTCTGTGCGTTGTTCATCAACAAGAGTGATCTGCAGAATTTTTCCCTTTGCGTGAGAAGAAAGAGGGATCAAATGTTTTTCATCTTTGACAAGCGTTATGGCTTCTTCCGCCAACGTTTTTGCAACTGTTTGATGTTCATTGTTTTTAAGAGTGGATGAAAGATCGTCTAAAGAAACGGTTCTCTTTTCTGTTAAGCCTGCCCATCTTTTTGCAAGTAGGATTTTTCTAACCGATTCGTTCAACCTTTCTTCCGTAATAACACCCGAACGAACCGCATTAACAATTGCCGAATCAACTTCATCAACTTTTGATGGAAAAAGAAGTATATCACAGCCGGCGTTAAACGCTTTTACTGCTGCTTCGGATTGAGTAAACGAATTTGATATTGCGTGCATGTTTAACGCGTCCGTAACGATCAATCCTTTGAATCCCAATTGTTCTTTCAGCAAATTGGTAACAATTTTTTTAGAAAGTGTAGCTGGAATAGTATCGTCATCAAACGCGGGAACCGCCAGATGACCAACCATAATTGACATGACCCCGTTTTTAATTTCTTCAATAAATGGTCTCAATTCAAGTTGAAAAAGTTCTTCTCTACTCCCGTGTATAATTGGTAAATCTTTATGTGAATCGATAGAAGTATTTCCGTGTCCCGGGAAATGTTTTGCCGTTGCAAGCAAATGGTTTTGCTGCATTCCGGTTACTATTGCATTACTAAGTTTTATAATGGTAAATGGATTTTCTCCAAACGCCCGGACGTTTATAATTGGATTTTGCGGATTGTTATTGATATCTACTACCGGCGCAAAATTAAAATGTACTCCGGTTTGTTTGCTTTCTTCAGCAATAATTTTTCCCATTTTATAAGTCAAAGCCTCATCATCAGCGGCTCCGAGCGCCATGTTGGTTGGGAAGATCGTTCCCCCATTTGTACGGATAGAAACACCGTTTTCGTAATCGGCGCTGATAAGCAAAGGATATTTTGCAAGTTGCTGAAGTTTATTTAAGAGAAAAGTTTGAGCGTAAACTTCGGAACCTTCGGCATATTGATAGACAATAAATCCGCCGACTTTAAGATCGTTTACGTAATGAATAATCTTTTTGTAAACGGTGTCATCTTCGTTATAAAATTTCCCGCTTATAGCAGGGAAAATTATCTGTCCTACTTTTTCTTCAAGAGTCATTTTAGAAATGGTTTCTTCAACCCAATCATCTTCAACAGAAAAAAGAGAGACATCATTTTTTTTATAGAGCGAATCTGTAGAAATCCGTTTAGAAAAAAAATGTGTTCTAACAGTAAACGAAGTGACCGCCAGAAAGATGAGAATTGCGGTAACAATAAGTATTACCGGACGAAATTTATTTTTTTTCAACTGGAGCATTATTATTTTCTTCTTCAATAGTTGGGATAAACAAAAGTGAAAGAAGTCCCGGAATCGCCATCAGCAACACGATGACAAAAAACATTTTATATCCAACGGCTTGTT
>Ga0209417_1006099_pt1 | contig 12679 bp, 12 predicted proteins | sample RifGroF2_FD_184002 | JGI IMG/M metagenome (GOLD analysis project Ga0209417, IMG submission 184002) | Groundwater microbial communities from Rifle, Colorado, USA - Groundwater F2 (SPAdes) (version 2) | ecosystem: Environmental > Aquatic > Deep subsurface > Groundwater | place: Rifle, Colorado... | reverse complement strand
TTACCTACGATGTGAATATTTTCTTGTTTTAAGTTGTTGATGTTTAGATTTAGAAAATCTTGTCTAATAATCTCTTCGTGTTCGGGTTCAATGTCATAGAACATATAATTATTAGATAACTCCTTAATTCCTTCTATGAATGCACCATCACCAGCGCTGGGTTCTATAACGATGTCATTTTCATCTATCATGATGAATCTTTTAACTTCATCAACGCACAACTTTGCAACGGATTCTTTGGTGTAAAATTTATCTATAGAGTTTCGATTTAATCCCTTATTTTGAATATTAACATTTGGAGTCTTAATACGTTTAGGGACACGTTGTTTAGGTGTGATTTCATTTCATTCACAAAAATCATTCATCTCGGTTGTGATCCAGGATGCGATTAAGACCATTTAGTTTACCCTCTACACGTTTAAGAATAGTCTTCGAAACCGCAGATTATTATTTTTGTGAATGAAATGAAATCACACCGTATTAAGTGCAAAGCAGTTGGTGATATAGATATAATTCGAAGAGCTATTGATAATTTGATATTAGACCAACCGATTAAGAGTTTGTTTCATAAAGTTGAACTAGTGGACTCAATGGATGGAAGTTATAAATATGATCATGTCATTGGATTTAATAATGACATCGTGAATGATTTCGAAATCATGAGTGGATGTAAATTGAGAGTTCCTATATCGGGAAGAGATAAGGCGGTGTATAAAGAATTAATCTGGATATATGATATTAACAATCTGGGTAATTATTACGCTATTAATGGTCACTGGATATTCAAAGTGATTGTGTAAAAATAAACCGAACATCCGAGTTCAATCGTTAATGACAAATGATTATTTTTGAATACGAAATGTCAGCTATTGTTGAAAACGGACTAAATATCACATTATCTATGGAGGACGAGATTGAGAAAAGACGGAAAGACGATTGCTTGAAAATAGCACATGTATGTGGAACATGTCTCCTTTGCGGAACGAATTATTTATGTTATGATTATGAATCCTCAGAACATCATATTGAACGTAATGCATGTGGAACATGCCTTATTGTATTCGTTGTTATCACAGTGGTAATAATTCCGCTATTTCTTGCGTTTCAATGTTTATATTTAGGATATCGATTTTACTTCGGGTATCTACGAGCGTGTGGGTGTTCATCATTCGTGTTTAATAATTGTTCATTTGATTGTTATAATACAACACAACCTATCGATACATCATATTCATTTGACGATCAATGGGATTTTATAGTTGGTGCATTTCTGATAACCGCGTTTATTGTGTCATTGATAATATCTATAATAATCGTTGTGATGGGTTATTATATGTGTAAACGTATTGATGAATATTACGAAAATAAGATTATCGAGGAAGGTATTAAACTTTGATGAAAACAGTTGCAAAAATAAATTATTTTTGAATCATTTCTGAATCTCTCATATTTCATCCTCATTGGAATTACGTGTTTCCATATCAGACATCTTGTTGTAAATGAAGTATCCACCGATTGTTAATGCTGTTATACCGATAACTGATCCTGTTGTGATCGCTATTACTTCTCCAGTTGTTAGTGATGAGTCGTCATTTAATGGTTCTGGTGATCTTGACATAGTCGGATTCAAAGTGGGAGTTGGATGGATATATTCAAGTTCACATGATGAAAATGAATAATGTGCTCCATAACTTCCATATCTTATTGTATTATTAATAACCGGAATCCCGGATATTCGATTACGCTTCATGAGTAATATTTTTACAGATGTATCATTCCTAAATATAGTTTGAGCAGCAGGCCAACCGAATAAATCAAGAGCATATATATACATAGCGTTGTCCGTGTAATTGTAATCTATGTAACCAGTATCAGTATTGATCCATGACATTGATAAGTTATATAATCCAACTGCGAACAAAATCATTGAATGTTTACTATACTTCTCGTAATCGGGTATAGATACTGGAGCATTTGTATTTCCCCAATATACGAAATTTAGGTTCGTCCTGTTGTTCTGTCTGGTCGTATCTGCACTTAGTATCAGAGATTCGTTAATTAAAATTTGAGGCAATATTTCGGAATACATGAACGTGTGATTGTATGCTATCGGTTCATAGACATGTGTCAAATTATATCTGACGTATTCGAATTGATCGTTAGTGTGTAAATTAATATTAGTGATTCGATATGGGATAGTTAATGATGGTGAATATGATGTGTTATCAATATAATCTTCCTCAAGCATAATTCCCTCTTCGTATATGTATAAGAGAACACATGAACCGTCAAGATATTTCGAAGTATTAACGTTTGAATAGTTACGAGCTTCGACTAAATCCTGAAATTCAGGTGAGAATTCACGCTTCCATGGTTCGGATAAATTATGTAACCTTACGTAATAATCCGTAACATTAGCCTTACATCTTGCGAATATAGGATTGTCATAATAAGTATTGTTAATGAAGAACGGGAATATCCTGTCCTTAACTTGATTAACGGATAGTGTCAAATTGACTCCATAAGTAATATCGATCTTAATTTCCAAGAATCTCAAAGCAGTTCGGATGTAATTCTCAGTCTCTGGACCAGTGTCTTCAAGTGTATAGTTATAATATTTTTCGTCAATAGTCGTGATCATTTCGGCCCCTCTGTGAAAAGCTCGCGGCATAGCATCATTCTTACTCGAATCATACCATATACTTTCGGCATAACATTGCTTCAATAGTAACAATTGGAAGATCATTTAATGAAACAAAAATATTCACTTTTCGTTATATGTTTTAGTTGATTATTTTTGGGACTCAAATATGACTTGCGACAAAGGAGAAGCACCCAGATTGGTTGAACACAGACCATTAAGGGATATTTTCAAATTCAAAACCCACCCGTATGTAATGCTAGGATCGGCGTGTTCAGGTAAGACAAATTTATGTTGTGAGATTTTGAAAGAATTTGGTCCAGAATGTAATGATAATAACATTCACTACTTAACGGGTTATATGGATGATCATCCTCCATATCTGAATCCGGTTCCGAAAAAGTATCGAGTTAAGGGAACACTAGAGAATTTAATAAATATATGGACGAACATTAGGAATTCACGTGATGAATTTGATAATTACGATAACAAATCATTACTTATTATTGATGAACTGAATTGTATTTACAATGACTCAGAACGTTCGAAGAGGAAAATAGCATATAATGGTGAATTATGTTATTCTAATAATGTATTCAAGCGCACTATGAATGATATACTAATAGCAGGTAGACACTTTAACGTATTAATTTGTATCGCGGCATATGATATATCCCTTGTGAATGATAAATTGATAATTGGTGATTTAATCTTCATGTCCAATAATGTTGTAACTAAATACGTCATGTCACGTAGAAATCCCGATGACTTAAGGCATGAACTCGAAGGAATTGCTGAACATGTATTTAAAAATGAACCTAGACATACATTCATAGGTTTGGATACGATTAACAATAAGTTTTATACTGGAAGGTGTGAATTGAAAGGGAATGATCCGGTTAATAAATTTAAGGAACTAGTTTCCAGATTGAAGAGTGAGAATGGAATATTAAGAAGTGAGAACAGTGTGCTCAAGAGGAAAATTCAAGATATTGAGGCACTTATTAGTGAAGCAATGATTTGAGAACCCAAAAATAAAACGTTTTGGATGACACTTTAAAGAGGGTATATTTTTATTTCAATGGTGACCCTTCTCACTCAAATGACAGTTGAATATTTTTGAGAAAGATATATTACAAGAAATAATGATGGAGAAGGCACAAGCACAAGAAACAATAATTAATCCGAATGGAGCAAAGGAATCTGTCACTAATCACTCACTAACTACTAAATATGAGACTGATATCACAAACGCAATCTCCTTAGGGGGAGGATCATATATTATTAATGGTGGATCTGGTTCGGGTAAATCCACGATATGCTATGACGTGATTTATTCATATTTACATGATTGTGATGTCATATATTACATATCGAGCACGGATGAAAAGTTGTTTAAAGAAAGCATTGCAAATATACATCAAGTAAAGATGAATTTCGAAAATGTTAATAGTATATGGAATAGTATGAAGTTACGCCATTTTCAAATGAGACAGATCGGGCAAATACCTAATAAAACATTAATCATATTCGATGATGTTGATTTAGCCATTGCCGGAATATTAGCACAGGGATGTGGTACAAGAAACGAAAAGAATGAGCATTTCTTCTTGTTCAAGGAATGCATCGAAGATATCATATCATGTGCACATGATATGGGTGTTACGGTTATTCTTTCTGTTAATGGTGTGGTGAATGGTCATTTTACAGGTAAGCCTATTGAGAATACTATATCGCTTAATCTAAATAAACCGTTTAGTTTTATCAAACGCAACGATTTAACCGGAGCATATGCATACGTGACATCTAAATATTTCGGTAGTGTTGATGACATATTCACGTTCATATGTAACCATATGTCCAATAATAACGCAATCATATGCAGAGCGAATTTGTCAAATGGGATGAAGATATTGAGAAAATACGATCTGATTAATAAGTTTAAGGAATTAGTTTCCAAATTGAAGAGTGAGAATGAAACACTGAAGAGTGAGAATGTTGAACTCAAGAGAAAAATCCAAGACATTGGAGAACTCATTAATGACGCAATGGTTTGAAAATTAAATACTCAAAAATAAATATTTCTATTTCAATGGCGACCCTTCTCCTCCATTCACCTTTCAAATGACAGTTGATTATTTTTGAGAATGAAACAAATCATGACATGTCAGACACGAATGGTAAGTCTTTTCGATCGTGTCACCGGACAGTGGTCAACAAAGACCATGACAAAAGAGGAAGCAGATAAACTCGAGTTCGATATACCCGAAAATCGTGTCCGTAACATGGATTTATCATTCCTGACCCATCCACAAATCAAAACGTTTCTCAATCGCGTTAATGTATCTCTAAACTCCATGAATTATTATCTAAGAGATAGGTCTGCGTTGACGGATTATTTAAACGAGCACGACTATCACAAAAGTCACAAGACGATATCGAAAGAACTGATAGAAAGGTTCATAGACAAGGTCGAAAACAGTAATTAATGTTCGAGAGCATTATTTTTTTGGATTCAATATCGATCCTTGATTGAATGAAATGAGTCGAACATTGATCAAAAATAAATATTTTTATTTCAATGGCGACCCTTCTCACTCAAATGACAATTTATTATTTTTGTCACTGAAATTTATGATTGACAACATTGAGAATGCATATTTCGATAATGACCAGAAAGCCAAAGTGCTCGTAACATCGCCGATATATTATCCAAATTCGAAATTACATGTCGGTAATTGCTATACAAACATAGTGTGTGATATGATGAACAGATATGAAAAGAATTTCCTTGGAAACAATTCCGTGTTTCTGACTGGCACCGATGAGCATGGAAGCAAATTAGAGGGTAAACAGGAAGAAATTGAAATAACGGTAACCGAGATAAAAAAATTGTGGGAACATCTTGACGTTGAATATGATTATTTCATAAGGACAACGGATAAGACACACATTGACAAAGTATTGGAAGTGTTTCAGAGGTTACTGACTAATAATGATATATATGAATCAGTTTATTCTGGAAATTATTGTGTATCATGTGAATCTTTCGTGGTTAATGGCGGTAAGTGTCCTGATTGCGGAAGAGGTCTAATATCATTCACTGAAAGATGTTTCTACTTCAGGACATCTAAGTATGCGGAGCAGATTATGAATTTCATAAATAGCGGAAGTATATATCCTGAGTTTCGAAGAACCGAGATGTTAAACTTTGTCGGAAACGGGATTCAAGACTTTGTGATAACAAGGAGTTCAGTTAAAAATGGAATTAGTTTGTCCGCACTGGGTCCGAAATTTGAAAGATTAACAGTATATGTTTGGTTTGACGCGCTCATAAATTACATCTCAAATCCATTATATTGTGCTGAAACTAGTATGATTCATGTTTTGGGAAAAGATATATCGAGATTTCATTCAGTAATATGGATTGCAATGATATCTGCATTAAATTTGAAACTTCCTTCACGTATGATAATACACGGATGGATATTAGATTCCAACAACGACAAAGTGTCTAAATCCAAAAATAATTGTTCGATTGAGCCCATTCTCTTGAATTCAGATGCATTGAGGTATTACTTATTTCGAGATATACCATTCGGACATGACGGTAATTTTAAATATGAGGATTACCTGATGAGGCATAACACAGAGTTAGTCAGAGGATATGGAAATTTAATTTCGAGGATCGTTAAGTTATACAAATTATCAATAGGTGATGATGTGCGCCCGTTGTGTTGTCACATATGCGCAGGAATGGAATACACGGTTAACGAATATAATAATTTAATGTCAGCGTATCGGTTTACTGATGCTTTGAAACATTTACATGATACGATGACGTCTCTGAATAAATACATCTCGGACAATAAGCTATGGGAAAATCCCAAAGATAAAACCCAGATTACATTCATCACATATCATAAAACTATAATGTTAATGAACCTAATGAGTCCGTTTACTCCGAGTTTTTCGGAGAGAGGCATAAAAATATTAAACGAATTGAGTGCGGAACACGTGACTGAATCAATTTGACGAATACTTTACCATTAATTTCGAATATTGAATATTATCAATCGATAAGTGATTATTTTTGTTAATTTAACCAATCAATTGATATAATGAACAGAACAAATGAATTCTTTATGTATATGAACCGACCTCCTCCATTAATACATTTGAACGATATGTTGATAACGAGATGTAGGAATAAATTTAATGAACAATCTTTGAAATTGGATGTTCCGAAACATATGTCACAACAAATGTCGGAACATGTTGGTAATGTAGTTTTATACTTAAAATCATTGGATATGAGAAGTAAGAAGTGTCAGGTTATGGAATTCAAGATACCATCGTCAAAAATAATTTCGAATATTGAGGCTCCGTCACATATTTCTCAGGAATATTCTGAACTATTGGACAAAGAAACAATTACTTTCGAAGACATTATTACAGTCGACCTTGCGTTCGGACACTTCGTGATCGAACGACAAGTTGAAAATATATCCACCATGATTCAAGCATATAACTCATTAATATTAGATCAGGATGTTAAAATCAAGTCAGTGATCAGTCCTAATATGAATTCTTCGTTGAATAATTATGAAGAATCAATCCATGAAATTAACAAATACCGTCATAGAACTAAATCCGTCATGCACCTTGTGTTACTAATCAAAGGTTATTATTTTTCTCACCGAAATTCAAACAGATAATGTCGATACTTTGTGAATCACAAGTGGAATGCTTGAAAAAACACTTCGAGGAAGTTATTCTAAGTGATCGAATTATGAGAGATACAATTATATGTTATGATGGATTCGAACCGTCCGGTAAATTGCATATATCACAGTGTTTAACACGAATTGCTAATATTGCAAAATTATATGAAATATTCAACGGAAAAATATTGTTCATAATATTATTAGCAGATGTTCATGCTAAATTGAATCTCAAATTGAATGGTGATGATGAGTTAATAGAAAATGAATGTGTAAATTTACGAAATACATATTAAAACTTGCTCCACAATTAATTGATAAAGTCGAATTTAAACGAGTCTCTTCGTATATGTATACCGAAGAGTATATGAAGATAGTTTTCGATCTGTCACTGAAGGTTAATATGAACAGAATCAATAAATGTATTCAGATAATGGGACGAAATGATAAGGAAACACTAACATGTTCACAGATTTTATATCCAATAATGCAAATCGCGGATATGATTTATCTCAATATAGACATTGCACAACTCGGAATGGATCAAAGAAAGGTTAACATGTTGGCTATTGAATTACTCGGACGAAATAGTCCAGTAATGATTCACCATAAGATGTTTTCGTCATTGAGATTCAACACTGACGAAGCGTTTGGAATATCAAATATTCAAAAGTCATCGAAATCAGATCCATTAAGTGCAATATTTATGAATGATACCCGAGAATCGATAGAAACAAAAATAATGTCTGCGTTCTGTGGTGAGAATCCTGTAAATCCAATCACTGAAATATTACGCGAAGTGGTTTTCAAATTCTACGAGCACATGGTGGTTGATGGTTATTATGTAGTTTATGATAATGTTCATGAAATGTATACGTTTTTGGATAGAAAATCATTTAAACTTGAAGTTATCGAAAATTTAATATCGTTAATACATTCTGAAAATTATCATTAACATACCTTGTGTCATTGTTCTTGAGCACAAAATGATATTGATACATGTAAAGTCTTTGATTCTTGAGCACTTTACATCATTAATCATAGATTGAAGACCTTTGGTCCGAATCTTTCAAAGAAAGGTTACGCACATCATGTTACCAATCGCAGATGATTATTTTTCTCGCCGAAATGCAAGATTGTTCTAATATTTACGTTTGTGGACCGACAGTGTATTCTGACATTCATATCGGACACATGCGAGTTTACATAATGGCTGATTTATTGAAACGAATTAATCCTGAATGTAAATTATTCGTTAACATAACCGATATTGATGATAAGATACTCGAACTTAAGGCGGATACTAAATATTATACGGAACAATTTATGAATTTATGTTCACATTCTAATATTCACTTCGACGAAGTTATCAAGGTTTCAGAATCATTACCATTAATCCGAGAGTTTGTTGATAAAATGATATTGCATGCGAATACGGATGATCAAGGAATTAAATTAATAATATCGAATGAATTACATGATGACTATAACATTTTCAACCATCCGAGTGCTGAACCTGATAAAGGTTTTTACATCTGGAAGACTGATGATGTTAATACTGAATACTCACAATTAGGTCGTCCGGGTTGGCACACTGAATGTGCGGCATTCATTGATAAATTGAATAATCATAATTCCCTTTTGTATCATGTCGGAGGTATTGATTTACAATTCACACATCATACGAATGAAAACATTCAATACTTAATTGTTAACGGTAAACCTATTTCCAAAAATTGGATTCATGTTGGTCATGTATTAACAAATGGTGTCAAAATGTCTAAATCTTTGGGAAATGTTATTAATGCATCTGATATTGACCCGAATATACTTCGATTGTTATACTTAAGTGTGAATTATTCAGATAATATTGACGTAACGATGAAATTGTTAACGAATTATACAAAAATATGGAATAATATATTGAAACGTATATTTTCAGGAGTGAAGATACCTTTACGATTCCCGAAATTTCATATAATTGATAATATGAATCCGTTAATGTGTAAGCAGATGGAATTCATGAACACTGTGAATGACTTATCATCATCCGAACAACTTATAAATTATTTGGAATCACTCGGATTCAGTATTCCGAAATTATCAAGGACCGAATTAATGTTAATCCAATCAAGATCATTGATTCGTGAAATAGCTAAAACACAAGTGACGAATCAAGATGAACGGAACTTATTATTCGACTTAACTGATTACATCCGGGACGAATTATTGAATCATCACGAATGGTTAGAAGATTAATTGAACGACATATTAAGCACTAGTCCTTAAGCACATGGTGCCATCAATCATAGATTATTATTTTTGTCAATGAAATTAATGAGCTTGATTGATATGTTAAATAATTCTCACATGGTTAACTCATCCGAAATATCTGATTTTGATTATTCGGAATTACTTAGATTAACATCACAAGGTGTGCTTGATTTCGAAACAATTAGTGAAGAATTCTTTGAATTAACTCCTGAAGGAAATGAATATTTGAAATTAGGATCTCCCGAATTCAGATGTTTGAATGATACAAGTATAATCAAAGATGTTTTAAGTGAATATTCATCAAAAATTCCTGAATCAGCTGTGATCGGTAGAATTAAAATGATGAGATCGAAAAATATTAAAGAAGACATTACAGTGAATGAATTGAAGAAGATAAATTCAAATAGTCAGTTAGATTGTGGATTAATCAAACGTGGATTAATCAAAAAGGTTTTAAGGAAATCATTTCAAATCCAAAGAGGTAAGAATTTCGGAAATGATATTCAAACTACTTCCGAATTAACAGAGGAACAAATTAAGAGCGGTGAATGGAAGAATTTGAAATATAAACCGATAAATTTTCAATCGAATGGTTTGAAAAATATATTAAGTGGCTCTTTGCATCCGTTATTAGAAATGGAACGGAAGGTTAAATCAATATTTATGAACATGGGGTTTGAAGAAATGAATGGTGATGAATGGATAACTTCTTCATTTTGGAATTTCGATTCCTTATTTCAAGGTCAACAACATCCATGCCGTGATTCGCATGATACGTTTTATCTGAATAATCCGATGAATTCAAATTTGGAATCAGTGCCTCAAGGATATTACGAACGAGTTAAGGAAAAACATGAATCAATCTTGAATTACGAATTTGATAACTCAATTCCAATCACAAACATTTTGAGAACTCATACCACGGCACTTGCATCGAAAACAATATTCAAATTAATTAATGAGATGGGGAACCCTCCGATATATCCAATCAAACGATTCATAATCGGACGAGTATATCGAAATGAAACCATGGATGCAACACATTTATGTGAATTCCATCAATGTGAGATGTTCGTGATTGATTATAAACAATCATTGGGAGATTTGATGAATTATATCCGAAAATTCTTTAGTGGATTAGGTTTTTCAGAAGATCGAATCACTTTCAAACCATGTTACAACCCATATACGGAACCCTCAATGGAAGTATTTGCATATCACGAAGGATTGAACAAAGAAATTGAATTAGGTAATTCCGGAATGTTTCGACCTGAAATGTTAGAACCGATGGGAATTGATAAGGATTTAAACATCATAGCTTTCGGATTATCTTTAGAAAGACCCACGATGATATTAAACGGAATCAAATCAATAAAGGAATTATACTGAACGTGATGGATTTAGCTTTGTAATGATCAAGCTTCGAATAACTCTTAAGCACGCTATGTGTTTCTTCGAACGGTTATGCACCTTCGGTGCCACCAATCGAAGATTGATTACGCTCCCCGAGCCTAAGAATGGCTTTTAGCCCTTGAGCACTATGTGCTAAACCATAGGTTATGCACCTTCGGTGCCACCAATCGAAGATTGAAGACCTTTGGTCCGAACCTTTCTTCGAAAGGTTATTATTTTTGTTAATGAAATTTATGAACATGCTTAAGACGAATACGCTTGAACGTGTTAGATGGATTTATGATACATATGAATCTCACGTTAATATTAATTGTGAATCATGTGGTAACACATCGAAATTTGAAAGCAAATCATTTGAAGGATTATTATCAAAAATTTGTCAAGTATTAGACTTACCCGAAGATTTGGACGATGTTAATGATGGAAGATGTCAATCACGAAGCGTCCGGACGCAAAGCGAACGACAAGTAAGACTATTGAAACATTATTTTGAGAAAATAGCATCCGGGAGAATTTGTGACGATTGTTTTCAACGTGAGATTGATGGATTAATCAAAAACAAACAATGGAATATTTGTAATGTTCAAGTCGAGGATCCATATCGAATGCAAAAAGCATTGTTGGATAATTACAATGAACTTCCGGATTATATTCGTGAATCAGTTAAATTTCAAATTGATATATTCGTATGGTCATGGGTATTCGATCATGAATTGTTTCATAAATTGGAAACACCAAATATTTCATTCATTGAACGTTCCGGTAATAAATTTGCATATTATCTATCGAAGAATTTATATACTGGTGATCCCGAACAAATGATTCGTGGTCAAACGTTAGCTGCGTATTGGATTGAAACTTATAAATCGATTCCTCCACCAAAAATAATACATGATAAGAATTTGAAAATGTATAACTTTGGATTTAGACTTGAAGATTTCTGGAAATCATGTATTAGTGACGAAACACCAGAATGCATTCGAATTTAATCGGTGTCGATTTCTTGAGAGAAATCATTCTGTGAATGCTACTTGATTTATTTTTGTCACTACCTCCCGCATCTAATGACAAGTGATTATTTTCCAGTGAAACTTAAATAAAAGATGAAAGCTGAGACCTATAATGTTATCCCTTCATTCGAAGAACAAATTCAAGTAAAGAATTGGAAACGTGTTAGAGTTGATGGTAAATACATAATGACAGGTTACGATCGAATTGCATATTCAGAAGATCTTGAGAATTGGAAATATGTTAATGTTGAGAATGACGGGTGGTCCTGGACTTCAATAATTCACGTTAATGGTAAGTATGTAATAACTGGTCATAAGCAAATTGCATATTCAGAAGACCTTGAGAACTGGAAATATGTTGATGTTGATAATGACAGGTGGCCCTGGACTTCAATAATTCATGTTAATGGTAAATATGTAATAACCGGTTGGAATCAAATTGCATATTCAGAAGACCTTGAGAATTGGAAACATATTGAAGTTAGAAGTAATTATAGCAACTGCAGTTGGACTTCAATAATTCATGTTAATGGTAAATATGTAATGACAGGTTACAATCAAATTGCATATTCAGAAGACCTTGAGAATTGGAAACATATTGAAGTTCGAAGTAATTA
>Ga0209417_1006098_pt1 | contig 12682 bp, 8 predicted proteins | sample RifGroF2_FD_184002 | JGI IMG/M metagenome (GOLD analysis project Ga0209417, IMG submission 184002) | Groundwater microbial communities from Rifle, Colorado, USA - Groundwater F2 (SPAdes) (version 2) | ecosystem: Environmental > Aquatic > Deep subsurface > Groundwater | place: Rifle, Colorado... | reverse complement strand
ACAGCCTTTCTCTGGTTTCATCCAACGGTGACATGTCGACCGAAATTACCAACAGAAATTAAGCGTTAATGCCAGATATGAAAATTTTATTTTTATCCGCAGAAGTCGCACCATTTGTTTGTGTTGGTGGACTCTCACAAGTGATGTATTTTTTGCCTCGTGCTCTGAAAAAACGTGGTCATGACGTGCGTATTTTTACACCTCTTTACGGTGTTTCTAAAGGGCTAGAAGAAAATTCTTTAACATTGGATATTGAACAACTTGAGGTTGAGGTGAGTGAGAAAAAAGACGATGGTTTTTTGATTTGTAATGTAAAGTATCGATCCAGCGATGCAAAAAATGCTGGAGTTTATTTTTTGGAAAACAGAGAATATTACGAGCTGCGTGCTAATGTCTTTGGCTACACCGATGATCATAAGCGTTTCGCTCTGCTTTCTAAAGCGTGTATCAAATGGTTGTTGCATGAAAAAGAAAAGGGAAACAAAGGGTGGTGGCCAGACGTCATTCATTGTCATGATTGGCATACATCCTATTTTATTGATCTAGTGAAAAAAACAGAACGCTACAGTAAAATTTTTGCCAAAACGCCTGTCTTGTTAACGGTTCACAATTTTAAATATCAAGGAAATTGGGATTTTAAATTCATGCCTCAAGAAGAACAGGATGATGGGTTATCACCTTTGGCTTCTTTGACCTCGCCAGAACTTCAAAAACAAAATGCTCTTAAACGAGGTCTTCTTTTTGCCGATGCTATTACGACGGTTAGTCCAACACATACTCTCGAGATTTTGACACCAGAATATGCTGAGGGACTCAGTGAAACTCTGCAAGCTGTGAGGGGAAAGCTTAGTGGAATACTCAACGGTATTGATACAAAAGAATTTAATCCTGAAATAGATCCATTGATCAAAAAACAGTTTTCTAAGAAAACGTTTATTAAAAATCGTCCGGTCAATAAAGCCGATTTACAAAGGGAATTTTCTTTGCCTATCAAATCCAGCATTCCATTATTGGCTTATGTTGGTCGATTAGCGTCCCAAAAGGGTTTGAATTTACTCATAGACGTTTTACCTCATTTGTTAGAGGAAGAAGAACAACTGCAATTTGTCCTTTTAGGTGGGGGAGATGAGGTATATAAGACAGCTCTCATACAGTTGCGAGAGGCTTTTCCCGATCAGGTGGGTCTTCATTTAGTGCCGGATTTTCGTTTGCCTAGGAAAATTTTTGCGGGTGCTGATTTGGTGTTGATGCCAAGTCTTTTTGAACCAGGCGGAATTGTGGCATTGGAGGCATTGCGTTATGGGGCTGTTCCATTGGTTCGAAAAACAGGAGGGCTTGAAGATATCGTGTCCGATTTTGACTTAGTGACGGGGAAAGGCAATGGTTTTTCTTTCAGTCAAAAAACGCCTTGGGCTCTGTATGGGGCGATCGTTAAAGCTCTGACGGTTTACAAACAAAAAGGTCTTTGGTTAAAGCTCGTCGCAAATTGTCTGAGTCGAGATTTTTCTTGGGATCAATCGGCAAAGGAATATGAGGACTGGTATCTGGGCAGCCTTAAGAAAAGAACTAAAATTTTTTTACCTGCTTCTCTTTTCAGAAGTTTAATAAAAAAATGAATCAACCATGTCATCCCACTGACTCATCGTATGCGAATCAGATCTGGTTTGAAGAATTTCGCCATACCTCGAAATATCAAAGTTTAAACGATCGTCCGATTGCTTATTTTTGTGCTGAATACGGTTTTGAAGATGCATTATCCATCTTTGCTGGGGGACTTGGAATTCTCGCAGGTGATGTGGTCAAAGAAGCGGCTGATCAGAAACTGCCCATGGTAGCGGTTGGTCTTTATTACCATCGTGGATATGTTTATAGAGAAGACGAACTTAATCTCCAGGCCTATAAGGATTTACGGCCGGATCAGCTGGGTCTCAAGCAGGTGTTAAACACAAAAAATAAACCTTTGATTATTAAGATGCCGATTCAGGATAAAGAAATTTTCCTTCAAGCTTGGAAAAAACAGATTGGAGGAGTGAGCATTTTTTTATTAGACACTGATTTGGAACTCAATACACCTCATGATCGTCTTATTACGGATCGTCTTTATGTCAGCGATAAAGAAACCAGATTCAAGCAAGCGATGGTACTGGGTATTGGCGGACTTCTTTTTTTGGAAGCCATACAAATCCATCCGTCTATTTACCATATCAATGAAGGACATTCTGCCATGTTGGCTTTAGAACTGATTCATCACGAAATGAAAGAGCGCGATCTTACGTTTGATGAGGCTAAACAATTTGCTCGTCGACGAATAATTTTTACTAACCACACACTGATTTCAGCCGGCAATGAGGTCTTTAGTAATGATTTAGTCTCTTTACTGCTTGCCAGATATGCTGAAGGATTGGGCGTGTCCGTTTCTGAGCTTGTCAAGATTGGGCTTGTTCAGGAATCGAGTGTTTTTTCTCTGACCATGATGTCTTTGAGAATGTCGGGAATCATCAATGCTGTGAGTAAATTACATGCAAAAAAGGCTAAAGATATTTGGGTGGATCATCCAATGGTTGCCATTAGCAACGGTATTCATGTCCCGACATGGGACAGGATAAAAAAGGATTCTGGCAAACTAGGAGAGTTCTGGAAGATTCATCAAACAAAAAAAAGAGTGTTATTGGATTTTATAAAAAAACAAACAGACAAAGAATGGTCTGAGGATCATTTACTCATTGGTTGGGCCAGACGAATCGTTTCCTATAAGAGACCCATGACGTTATTTGAAGACATAAAAAAATTTCAGGAAATAAGCAAGAATACAAATCGACCAGTGCGAGTGGTTATAGCTGGTCAATCTCATCCAGACGATGAAGAAGGAACGCGCATGTTAAAAGAAATAATGGCTTTCTCAAAAGGAGAATTAAAAGAGGTATTTGTGTATTTGCCTAATTATAATATTGAAATGGCGAAACTTCTTGTATCTGGATGCGATGTTTGGCTTAATACTCCCATCGTCGGGTTTGAAGCCAGTGGCACGTCTGGTATGAAGGCTGCGTTAAATGGAGTTCTGCCAGTGTCAACAAAAGATGGCTGGATCGATGAAATTGAAATGTATGGCAAAGGATGGCTGATCGATAGTGATCATGTGGCAGCTGACCTTGTGCAGACGTTAGAGAAACACATCATGCCCTTCTATTACAAACGAGATGTAAAAGGCATTCCTCTTCAATGGGAACAGAACATGAGAAATGCGCGTCAGATGATTTTAAACGATTTCAGCACCACCCGAATGCTACGAGAGTATATTCAAATGTTGTATTCGTGAATAAATTATGCAGATTTTTTCTTAAAGGAAATAAAAATGGCTCTTTTAAAAAGAGTCATTTTTATTTATTCAGCAAGCTCCTTTAATGCTTGTTGCGCGTAGTGTTTGATACTTGGTTGTAGTGCGTATGTTGGATCTTCCAAGTCCTGGAGAGTAAACCACTTCCAGTCATCACTTCGATCATCTCCACTGACAACAACTTGATCACTCTCACTTTTGGCAAAATAGACAAAGGTGATGTGTTCGTGTGTTTCATTGATGCGATGACGGTTCATGAATCTGGGTGGTAATAATTCTTTATAACCCACGCTTGTCTGTTCTGTTTGAATGATTTCGCCAATAAGTTTTATTTCTAGTCCTACTTCTTCCAAAACCTCCCTTGTTGCCGTTTCCATAGGGTCTTCATCCAGTTCAATGTGGCCACCCACACTCAGCCACAGGTTGTATTTATCATGTAATCGAAGGAGTACGTGGTTCTGATGGATAATAAAGACTTCCGCAGTGAAATCTATTTTTTCATGAATGTGTGGCATAGATTCTTGATTTTATTGAGGTTTCGTAATTCACGTTAGTACATTTCCTTATTGTTTTAAAAAGATTTTTACCAGGTGATCAAACCATCTAACAGGTTATCAGACAGTTCCAGAGAACTCCAAGAAGCCATTCTTTGCAAAGTGGTTTGAGTTTCTTTTTCTGTTGCTGTACGTGGAAACCCTTTCTCGATTCGCATAGGGATCAATTCCAGAGAGCGCGTATTTTTTCCAATAGAGAATCGTGCCACAACCGTTTCGTTTTCATCCTCTCCAAATTGGTCAAAAATAAAGTTTCCAAGTGAATAGAGAATCAGCCCCTCTTTGTAGGTTTCGATTCCTTGAAGAACATGAGGATGGTGACCCAGGATAAGATCTGCGCCCGCATCAATGGCATCATGGGCGAGAATGATTTGAGACGCGTTTTGAATGTGATCGTACTCAATACCCCAATGAAAAGAAACGACCACAAAGGTTCCTTGAGATGCAGCATCTTTTATTTGTTTTATGACTTGTGAGGAATCCAAAGAATGATTCCATGTTTCAAAAGCCAAAAAAACGATTGTTTCTTTTCCTACCTGTGTGATGACAGGTTGACCGTCATTGCGATATCCCCCTATGGGTTCAATGCCTGCTGCGATTAAATGATTGTTGGATTCATTCCAAGCGGCTTCTCCATAATCGTTGACATGATTATTTGAAACCGACACATGAGTGATTCCTAGCGTGTGCAGAACGTCCACTCGTTTTGGATCTGCTTTGAAGCGAATCAGTTTTTCAATCTCAACCAACGATGTTGAGAGAACGCTTTCAAGATTTCCAAATACAATGTCGTTTTTTCCCAGAATCTCTCTTGTCTGTGAAAACGCTTGTTCCACCGTTGTCTGAGAAAGCCAGGTCGCTACGGTGCGCGACAACATGATGTCTCCTACAGCCGTGAGAGTTACGAATTCTTTTTTAGGAGAAGAGAAAAAAACCAGATAGCTAGTACCAGGAAGAGATGGTTGTTTTTCAAGTGATCCACTATGCTCGTGCCAGATAAGTGTTTCCATTTCTTGTTGCTGGTCTGTCCAGAGAAGAAACGTTGAAAGCGCAAACGGACTATCAAGAAAACGCGAATCCAAAGCGTTCATTTTTTCGTAAGACCGAGTTTTTATAAGCGAAAGAGTTTGTTGATCTTTTTCTTGACTTTCAGAAAGGGTGAGGTCGTGAGAAAAATCAATACTACTTACAAGAAGCGCTTTTTCAGGAAGAAGAGATGTGAGCGTCTCAACGAGCTTTTCTGCTTCCGCATGGCTGGCAGGAGATTGCGCAATGATCGGGATGATTTTTGTTTCTGGAAATAGTTTTGCGATGTAGGGAATCTGGACACCGATGCTATGCTCGTTTTCAAATGAGTTTGGTTCTTCTGAAGCAACTCCAGATTGGATCAGTTTTTCAACGAGCAAATCTTGCGTTGTGACCGTTCCAAATGGACTTGGCCAGGATCCTTTGGTCGTTTGGACAAGAGCCCTTCCTTGATTTTGATGAGCAGGTCCAACAAGCACAATCACAGAGGGTTCCTCTTGAGAAGCGAGTATTTCCCAGAATGATCCTATCTCTTGTCCGATCAAGGTGTGATGGGGAATGATGGCTCCATGGATAGACCCGCTATCCTCGGTTTCTGAGATTTTTAGTACAGAGACAGCTTGGAAAACTTGTTCGATTCCGTCGATGTTTTCAAGAGTGAATACGGGTTTGGAAAAGAGAGGAGTTATCTGCGTAGAAGAGATCGAAGGCGTATTGATCTTTGGATGCAAGAGCAAAACAAGTCCAACAGCAAAAAGAATAAAAACCATTTTGTGCATAAAGAGGTTTTAACAAACATGTCCCTCCATTTTTTTGTTACTGGCCGATCGTAAGAGAAGATGAATCTGACAGAGTATAGATTTCAGGATTTGTGATTGAGCTCATCATGGCTGGTTGAGATAGATACGTACCGGGCGTTACCACGCGGGCATAATAGACAACCGTGTGCAACTCGCATCCTGCAGAATTCCAGCCTGTGTCATTAGACACGAAGAAGGAAATCTGTTGGTCTTTTACTTGCGTAGGATAGCTTTGGCAGACTTGGTCTCTCATATCGCTTTGATAGACCGCGAGTGTCGGCGTGATGACTTCCAATCCTGATGGAAGTAAATCAACAAGTTCAAAGGTTTCCGGAGTTTGCGTTTCAGAAGTTGGAATATCAGAAGTTGGAATATCAAATTGAAGTTTGATTTTAACCAAGTCGCCTTCTTTGAATGTTTGGGTTGGATTCGTTTGTGAATAATAGGAACGGGTTAACAGGAGATTTTCTTGAACATCAGATTCCTCCTGGGTAAACGGTTTGGTTGATCGGGTTACGAGCATGACCTCTCCTTTTGTTGTTTCTGGCTGCAGCGCTTGAAGTTCTTCCTGGGTAAGGGCAATGGAGAAGCTTTCGCCTTTTTCAAGAGAAACGGTATGTTGCTCTCCCTCAAGGTAATAGGTTGCTGTGATACTGCCTATAGGAAGATTCTGAAGACGATTTTTTATAAAGAGAAATTGTTCCACGGCAAGAAGGGTTTCTCCATGATCTTTCGTAATCACGGCAGAATAGAGCTCATCCGCTTCCGGTTCGTTTAATCCTGAAGAAAGAACTGCCAACAGGGCCGTATATTTTCCTTGAAGTTCTTTTGAATCTGCTGGTAACCAACGAGAGTTTTGTTCCTTTGTGGTTTGTTCGATGAGTGATTTATACATCATGCGCGCTCCTTCTTTGTGTCCTGAATATAATAGAGCAAGAGATCCATACAGTTGTTCTTCCACGCCAAGATCCGGTGTGGTCAGAAATTGTTGCGTTTGGGCAAGGACAGGTTCTCCTAGAGTCGCAAGGGCTGCATATACTTGAGCGATTTCGCGTGTGGTTAATGAAGAGGGTTGCGAACTCAAAGAGGGGAACAGTTGATTGCGCAAAGCGATTTTCATGGCTTCTTTATCAAACGGAATCTCTTGGAGCAAAGCGATTTGTGCAGTGAGTTCGATCGATTCACTGCTGTAAGGAAACAATCGAATGCCTTGTCCTTGATACACAGAAGGGGAAAAAGAAGAGGGGATTTCTGTTTCATTGAATGTTTGGTTAAGAAGTTCTCTGGCGAGCATGCGTGTGACGGCTTGGTCTACTCGTTCTCCTGACTGATAACTTAATGAGGAGAGCTCTCCATAATAACGGCCCTGATTCCCATCAATGAACGTGACCCAGGTAAGATCATCTGTTGATCCTGAAAGGGTTGGATAATCGTTGAGACGATAGGTGGAGATGGTGGATTTTGTCAGACGAGAAGAAACGACATTGATGCTGCGAGTGATGGTATCGGTAAGCACTCCCATCTCGTCATCGGATGCTTGTTGCGTTTCTCCATGAATAGTAATTTCTATTTTTCCTAACGGCAGTTCTGGAAGAGATACATGAGCCGTTTCACCAATGGTTGAAGTAATGGTTTGTTCTGTTTCTTGGTTTCCTATCTTTACAGAATAGGTAACAGGTTGTGTTTGATCGACATCTGTTCCATTGGCGCGCAGAAGAATAATGGGGCGATCTTCTTTGAGATAGGATTTCTGAAGAGTTGGTTGTATGAAGAAAGGGAGTGTTGCTGCCACTTGTGTGGTTTTCTTTCCTGCAAGTTTTTGATTTGTTTCAAGAGCTTGGGCTGTAACGCGCCATGAGGTAATGTTATCGGGAAGAGTAAAGGTCAGTGTTCCTTTACCATTTGTATCTGTCTGAATCGTCTTAAACAAGGCTGTGTCTTTGAAGACAAAGCGTCCTCGGTCACCGCCCCCGCCGCCTTCTGCCATGGAATCAGACTGTTTTATCTGTTCGCTTGTTTGAGTGACAAGAACGCCGCTTTCTACAAAATGGAAGAGTTCTCGGAGCGGATTTACCTCTTCTGACGCAAGCGCATAAAACGCCTCATCCACGACATTGATATTGAGTTGTGCAGCAACGGGTTGATTGTCTGCATCGTGCACATCAAAAAATAAGGTTACTTCTTCTCCTGGTCGGTACTGGGTTTTGTCTTGTGAAATATTTACTTTCAGTTCGTGAGAAGAAGTATCAAATGACACAGAGGAGTTTCCAGAGATTTTCGCATACGCTTCTCCATTGAAGTAGACGCCGTAGATATCGACATTTGGGATATCTTTTGCCTCATAAGAGAATTCATAGTCTGGAGAAGAACTGGTATGGGTTTCTTGAATACCATTTTGCGCTTTGAAATAGAGGAATCGTCCGGTTGATTCAGGCACAAAGGGTTTCCAATTTTGTTCTACAGATAAATGAACGGTTTGTCCTAAATCATATCCTTGAAATGAAGGGTTCGCGTCTATTTCTGGATTTTTGAAATGGAGAGCCGTGTCTTGTCCGTACTTAAATGACTGGTCGATCCAGACATAGCTTGTCGCTTTGTCTACGAGACCGGAAGAGTCTGCACTTGAGAGGTGTACTTCGTAGTTTGCGTTTTTATTAGGCGTGTCAAAACGATATGTTCCTTTTCCTTGTGCATCTGTCGTTACGGTGAAATCAAGGATTTTTTTTTCCTGTCGGTCGTAGGTATATTGTTTGATGACTTTTTTGCTGATGAAGTCGTAGGAAGAACCGACTTCACGTGACACATAGGTTATTTCTATGACTTCTCCACTGACCAATTGATTTGCAAGAACATTTGAACCAAAGAGGCTTGGGTCCCAAGAATCAATCGGTTCAACGTTTCTTGTAGTGAATGTGACTTCACCCTGGCCTTCTTTGCTCGTTGCCTGGTTCCATGGAATATCTATGTACACATGAGGTCCAAACACCATGACATAGGTATTGCTTTCAATCTGCCCTTCTTCTGGTCGGTGAGGTTTGATAGAGATCCATTGGTATGTAGGGAAACGCTGAGTTGACTCTTGCGTTTGCAGTTGTTGGTAAGAGAATGAAACAGATCCGCGTGCTGTTCCTGTTTCGTCTAAAATAAGGGTTTTTTGTTCGAATTGAGTATTTACGTCTACCTCTAATCCTTTTACAGGCGTTCCTTCAAAAAATTCTGCCTGTACCGTAAATTCGACGGGTTCACCGGCAAAGACGGCTTTGGTATCCGGTGTCAGTGTAAGAGTGTAAGCGGGTTTGGTGTATTCACTAACGTTTATCCCTCTGGAAGAAATTTCTTCCCCGTTTACTTCTGTGGTTACTTGATAATATCCCGGAGGCATCTGATCAATGTCTAAGGTTCCTTCAAATGTTCCTTCTTTATTTACGCTTAAAAGTGTTTCATCAAAGATGACAGGGCGCTCTCCGGTACAAGACATGGAATAATCGCACCACTGTTTTTGTCCAATCCATACGTGGATTTGAGAAGGTCGTTCGCCTGTGGAACGTTTTTCTAAATATCCCCACAGTTTAAGCGTGTCTGTGGTTTGATACATCGGACGGTCCGTATACAGGTAAGACCAGTATTCAGAGGAAGGTTGGGAGAAGACTCCTCGTTTTCCTTCGTATAGGGATTTATTCCCATAGAGAACGTAAGGTTCAGTCAATGTGAGCAAGATGGCATGATTATCTTGTTTTACTTCTAAAAATTCTGTTTCCAGATAATCCTGCGTAGAACTTTCTGCTGATACCCGAATCGTTCCAAGTCCTTCTTGGTCTGTCGTGGCACTTGTTCCGTAATCCAATAGACGAACATCGGCTCCTGCTATGGCTTGTTTTGTGAGAGCGTCATTCACCCAGACAAGGGTTTGGTTATTTGCTTTTGCTACATAGGCCGTGAGAGGACTGGAAGCGATCAAAAGCCATGTTTGTCTGTCTCCAAAACTGACTTGGGCAAAGTAATAGCCTTCTTCAAGAGATTCAGGAAACAGAAAATAATTTTCCCAGGAAGCATTCACTTTTTGCGCATCGAATTCAGAAACAGGGGTAAGAGTTGATGTATTTAACAGTTCATCTGTTGCGGTAAAAACACGCCATTCCAGCGATTTTGCACGGCGATTTGCTTCCACGAATTGTTCATACGCGCTTTGGTTTTCTTGCGGAAGAAATTGAGACAGCTTTACGTGCAATGGAGACTGCACGCCGCTGGACTGAGGATTTCCTTGCTCGTTATGCGTTTCTCCATTTGCATGATAGGGAATCGTCACGGTTGAAGAAGGAGAGACCGTTACATAGTGCTCAGCGACAGAAAATTCGAACCAACCTAGACTATTGGGATTTGTTTCAAAAGAAAAGATGTAATCTTCTTGTAATGTTTCTTCACTTCCCTCAGGACGAAGCGACTTATCGATTGTTACGGTATAAACCGTTCCGGGTTCAAGTTTTTCGGGAACAAAGGCGAAGGATCGATCTTGCGATGTGAAGATGCCGTTGACTTTTGGTTCAATGTGAAAGGCTTGTTCAAATTTTTTGAGATCTATGTGTTGATGACTAAAGACGACTTCAACACCTGTTTCAACAGGAGCATAGGATTCTCGGTTGCCTGGAGTTGTCGCCAAGACTCGGAAAGTTTCTTTTACTTGGAATGCCCATTGATAAGGACGTTCTTGCGTTTCTCCATTTTGTGTCGTCTGAACTTGATTGAGGGTTACACCTAATAGTTCGTTTGGTGATAATGGTTCCTCAAACGCCAAGCGAATTTTTTTGGCATCTATCTGTTCCAGGGTAAAAGGCACATTGTGTTCCATTTGGATTTTCAGCTGCTCTTGGACAGCCTTTATGTCTAGGTTTTCCTTGCTTTCAAGTAAAAACGTGCTTTGCGGATCAACACCTAAAGAATCGCTGTTTTCTGCTGTAAGGATCAGTTCTGCAGCAGAAACAATATTGGTGTGGAAAAATGGTTGGAAAACCATCATGAAGATGATGAGCAAGACTCCAAGGCTTAGACCTAAAGGAGCCATCTTTTTAAATAATCCTGAACTAAAAAGAGAAGAAAAACGTGGCATAGAAACATGTTGTCTCGCTTCCAGAATGCGCGCTTTGAGCGCTTCTTTGAATCCTGGACGCGGGATCGTGTTAAAAGAATCAGCGTGACGCGTTAAAAGCGTCTGTACTTCTTTTAACGATTCATCTTCTTTTTCATTACGTTCTAGATGATGAGGAATCATAAAGCATGTTTTTTAATTTTTCAGGAAGAATACGTTGGCATTTTTTTAAGGCTCGGTGAAGGAGAACTCCTACATGACTTGCTTTTAGATGCAGGATTTTACCTATCTCTTCATGGGAATACTCGTTGTAAAATTTCAGGGTGATAATGAGACGTTCGCGTACAGAAAGTTTTTCTAAAATTTGTTCCAATTCCTGACTAAATAAGTCATTATCTATTGTCTGTACGACAGATTCTTTAAAAATCGGTTGATGGTGGTCATCTTCTGGATTGAATGGTTCGGCTATTTTTTTCGTTCGATAATGATCTGTAATACGGTTTGTGGCGATTTTATAGATCCATGAAGAGAATGAGGTTTTCCAGACAAACGTTTTTCGGTGAGAAAATGCTTTGAGAAAAATATCTGAGAGAAGATCTTCTGCCGTGGGTGCATGACCTACCCGGCGCAGGACAAAGCTATAGAGTTTTTGAAAATAGCGTTCATAGAGTTCTTCAAACGCACGATCATCTCCCGAGTTCATTTTTTGAGCTAATTCTTGATCGGTTTTTTCATTTAAGCCATTAAAATCGTTCTTTTCTAAAAAATCCGTCTTGATCAAAGAATAAATCCAGCTCCCCGCAGTGATATAAAACGAAAAAACACTTTTTGCATAACAGAAAGTGCTTCTGTGTGTAAAGAGAGGAAATGATATTCTAGAAATCATAAACGACCATTGAGATTCTTTGATATGTAAGATTTCTATGATTAAATAAAGTATAACATACAAAGTCCTTTATTTATTCTTTTTTCGTTTGAATTTTTAAAAAATAAAGAACACCTTTGGGGGTGTTTTTCGTTTTTTATTCAAAGAAGAATTCTTTCATTCGTTCCAGAAAATAAATGGTGTTTTTGCCTTTTGAACTAGCCTGAAGCAGATGACAGGTTTGACCTCTAAGTTCGAAAGAATAATGCATTCTTGTTCCATCACGGATATGCAGTACACGAAATGTAGAGAGATCTTCAGGAAGAGTGTCGAGATTTAATGATCCATCCAAGCTCCTCTTATCTGTCTGCTTGGGTTTGGAAAAGAACGAATGTTCTGTACCAAAGAGTTGTTCTATCATGGCTGTTTCTTTGGTGGTCAGATAGAAATGTTTTCTAGAACAAAGAAAAGGTGTTGCGGAATTTTCTCCCCAAATTGTTCTTCAATAAGCCTTTGTTTTTCTGGAATGCTCGATGCGTCTGACCAATGAAACATGGTTGTCTCCTTGTTGATCACTTAGATGGAATGGTTATCTCCGCAATTTTACATGACGACCAATAAAAATTGTCATAGATTGAGCTTTTCGTCAATGTTCACGTGGGAGACCGTTGAAAAATCCATCAACAAAAAAACAGCGTTACAAGATGCTATGTCGTAACCCGCCGTCAGGCGGGTTTTGTGTATTTGTCTTGCGTTTTAGTTCTGAATGGTCGACGTCATTGGAGCTCAAGCCACATTAAACCCGCTGCAATCTCGCTCCAAAGATCTCACGCATGAGGATTTTTACATTATGAGCCATCATCGAGAGTGTCGACTGTAGGGCGAGTTTCAGGAGACCTTTGTATTTGGCTCGTCTGAGTCCGTGTTTGTTCTTGGTATCCCCAAAGACTCGTTCAATGGTGGGGCGTTCTTTGCGAAAAGCGGTTCTGCCTTCATCTGCTACGTACGCTTGCCACTTGT
>Ga0209417_1006097_pt1 | contig 12688 bp, 10 predicted proteins | sample RifGroF2_FD_184002 | JGI IMG/M metagenome (GOLD analysis project Ga0209417, IMG submission 184002) | Groundwater microbial communities from Rifle, Colorado, USA - Groundwater F2 (SPAdes) (version 2) | ecosystem: Environmental > Aquatic > Deep subsurface > Groundwater | place: Rifle, Colorado... | reverse complement strand
TTCTCGTCTGGCCGACTGGCAAGACCGCAATACTTGTGTGTTGTTTGGAGATGGCGCAGGCGCAGTCGTTTTGACGGCGAGTGAAGAGCCCGGTATTATTGCTTCTCAATTACACTCTACACCCGATGAAAAAGATATTTTAAGTATGTCGACGGGTATTTATGATAAAACCCCGACAAAATATTATTTGACGATGCAAGGACGGGAAGTGTTTAAAGTGGCGGTGAATTATATTGTCGATTCTGTTAATGATTTACTGTATTCTTGCGGATTAACCGTGAATCAGATCGATTGGTTAATCCCTCATCAAGCGAATTACCGCATTGTAGATTTAGCCGCCGAAAAACTTAATATGCCGCGTGAAAAAGTGATTTTCACTTTACAAGACCATGCGAATACTTCCAGCGCCTCCATTCCGTTGGCTTTAGCTGAAGCAATGAAAGCACGAAAAATCAAAAAAGGTGATTTAGTCATGTTATCTGCTTTTGGAAGCGGGTTAACGTGGGGTAGTGTCCTCGTCAAAATTTAATTTTTTATTGTTTTTATAAAAAAGGGTCGATGATGAATAGCCAATCCATCGCTTGTGTATTTCCAGGACAAGGGTCGCAAGAAGTCGGCATGTTGGCCGACGTGTTTACGCAATTTTCTGTTGCATCCGATCTTTTTAAACGCGCTTCAGTTGTTTTAGGTGAAGATCTTTTGTCGCTTGTGCAAAAGGGTCCTGCTGAACAATTAAATCAAACGATTTATACGCAACCGATTATGCTCGCGGCCGATATGGCTTTATGGCAAATTTGGTTATTGAATCGCTATCCTAAGCCACAGTGTATGGCGGGACACAGCTTAGGCGAATATGCGGCACTGGTTGCGGCTGAAGCGATTGATTTTGAAGACGCGATTCGGCTCGTGCGAACGCGCGCAGAGCTCATGCAAAATGCCGTGCCAGCAGGTCAGGGTGCGACAGCCGTTATTTTGAGTTTGACGGTTGATGCGATTCGTGCGATTTGTGATGATGTTACCCAAAAAACGGGATTGCTAGTAAGTGCCGTGAATTTTAATTCACCCGAGCAAACGGTGATTGCTGGGGAAAAAGCAGCGGTTGAAGAAGCCATGTTGGCAGCTAAACAAGCCGGCGCTAAGCGCGCGATGTTATTGCCCGTCAGTATTCCCGTGCATTGCAAAATGATGCAGGGTATTGCCGATGATTTTACGCAAGCATTGAATCAAATAGCAATTCGAACACCCAAAATCGCTGTAATTAATAATGTGGATGTTCAAATAAACACACATCCTGATGAGATTCGTGCCGCGTTGGTGCGTCAAATTTATCATCCTGTCCGATGGATCGAAACGATTGAGTGCATGAAGGCACAGGGCATCACCCATATTGTGGAATGTGGCCCAAAAGCAGTATTATCGGGTTTGATTAAGCGAATTGATAAAGAAATAATCGTATTTAATCTCAATAGTGTGGATAACTCGATAAAATTAGCGGACTTACTGAAGTAAGAACGGCAATCTATTTTTTATGGTTTCTGGGTTGCTGCGATCAGATCGCGGAGACCAGAGATTGTTGGATTTCCGATTTTTCGGAAATAATGAAAGTGATAGGAGTCATTGTAGGACGCTCTTCCAGTGATTAAATTTATAGGAGAAACGATCGATGTTAAAAGATAAAGTGGCGTTAGTGACGGGTGCTCAACGCGGTATTGGTAAAGAAATTGCACTGATGCTAGGTCGAGCTGGTGCGACGGTGATCGGCACAGGTATTTCCGAAAAAGATGTCGAAGTGATTGACCAAATGTTGCAAGCGGAAAAAATTCAAGGGCGAGGCAAATTGGTGGATGTAACGAATAAACCCATGCGAGAAAGCGCTTTTGAGGAAATTCGCACGGAATTTGGGGCCCCCCATATTTTGATTAATAATGCCGGTATCACGCGCGATAATTTGATGTTGCGGATGAAAGATGAAGAATGGGATGCGGTGATTAATACCAATTTGAACGCTGTTTTTCACATGACCCAACTTTGTTTGCGCGATATGCTAAAAGCCCATTTTGGTCGTATTGTGAATATGGCTTCCGTGGTGGGTATTACGGGAAATGCCGGGCAAGTTAATTATTCGGCCGCAAAAGCGGGCGTGATTGCCTTGACGAAATCTTTAGCAAAAGAAGTCGCCGCGCGGAATGTCACGGTGAATGCGATTGCACCTGGATTTATCGATACCGATATGACCCGTCATCTATCAGAAGAGCATCGTGCTGCGTATTTGAAAACGATTCCTATGAATCGCGCAGGACAAGCAGCCGATATTGCAAAAGCCGTTTTATTTTTTGTTTCTGACGCGGCTGATTATATTACGGGTCAAACCCTGCATGTGAATGGTGGGATGTACATGGCTTAGTCGATTTCGCTGGCAAGAATGATTGTTTTAGAACCCCGTTTTGAAATAATAATTTTTGCTGGCATTTTGGCTGGAAATTTGTAAGAATTTCCAGTCGTGAGTGGAACTGACCGCAACCTTAAAAAATTGCGGTGATTTTATGATTAACAAGAGGATAAACTTGAATGAGTACAGTTGAAGAAAGAGTAAAACGTATTGTTGCAGAACAATTGGGCGCTAAAGAAGATGAAATCAAAACAGAAGCCTCTTTTGTTGAAGATTTAGGCGCAGATTCTTTGGATACGGTCGAATTAGTGATGGCGTTAGAAGAAGAATTTGGCACAGAAATTCCTGATGAGGATGCTGAAAAAATCACAACCATTCAGCAAGCAGTCGACTATGTCGAAGCCCATCTGAAAGATAAAGAATAATTCGTTTAAATCAATCAAAGCAGGGCATTTACAATGCGCTGCTTTCAATATTTCAATGACGAAAGGAGAGAGACCCTTGAGTAGACGACGTGTAGTAGTAACTGGTATGGGAATGGTATCTCCCTTAGGTAATACGGTAGATGAAACCTGGAAAGGTATTATTGCTGGCCAAAATGGCATTGGTCTGATTGATCAATTTGATACGACCCAATATAACTGTAAAATTTGTGGTAGCGTTAAAAATTTTGATCCGACGGCTTATATGACAGCGAAAGAAGCTCGACACATGGATCCTTTTATTCATTACGGTGTTGCCGCTGCAACGCAAGCTCTGCATGACGCCCATTTGACCGTGACCGAAGCAGAAGCGGGACGTGTTGGCGTTGCTATCGGAGCGGGTATGTGTGGATTATCTACGCTTGAAAAATATCATGAAATTCTGCTTAAAGAAGGACCTCGAAAGCTGTCTCCTTTTTTTATCCCGGCGATTATCACGAATATGCTGAGCGGGCAAGTCTCTATTATGTTCGGTTTAAAAGGGCCGACTGTTTCTGTGGTTTCAGCGTGCAGTACCGGCACACACAACATCGGATTTGCGGGACGCATGATTCAAGACGGCGATGCCGACGTCATGGTTTGTGGCGGTGCGGAAATGGCGATTACCCCATTAGGCGTGGGCGGTTTTTGCGCACTGCGGGCTTTATCGACACGCAATGATGCACCGGAAAAAGCGAGTCGTCCTTGGGATAAAGATCGTGACGGATTTGTGATGGGTGAGGGTGCAGGCGTCTTGGTCTTAGAAGAATTAGAACATGCGAAAAAACGGGGTGCTAAAATTTACGCTGAGTTCTCTGGTTTCGGCATGAGCAGCGATGCAACGCATATGACGCTCCCTGATCAAGAGGGACGAGGCGCTGCAGCCTCAATGGCGAACGCCATCAAAGACGGTCACTTAAAGCCATCCGAGGTGAATTACATCAATGCCCACGGAACCTCAACGCCGCCTGGCGATGCAATTGAAATTCTGGCCATCAAAAAAACATTTGATGATCATGCCTATCGTTTAGCGGTTAGTTCGACGAAGTCGTCGATCGGTCATTTGTTGGGCGCAGCAGGTGCTGTCGAAGCGATTTTTTGTATTTTGGCGATTCGAGATCAAGTGGCACCGCCAACGCGTAATTTGGATAATCCCAGCGAAGGTTGCGATCTTAACTTGGTCCCACATCACGCTCAGCCCTATAAAATTGATGTCGCGCTGTCAAACTCATTTGGGTTTGGTGGCACCAATTCAACCATTATTTTTAAAAAATTTGATTAACCTACTTAACCACATACTTCTATCTTCATGTCATTCTCATGCATGATCGTTCGGACCCCGCGACCAAGTCGCGGGGTGACAGACTTCAGCACCATAAAACAGCCTGCGGAGTAGATATCCAATGACCAGACGACGATTACGACGCAAACAATGGTTAAAAATTTTTCCACTCTTTATTGTGGGCTGCATTTTTTTAATGTGGTTATATTGTTTTGAAACGCCCGTGATTCATCAGGATTTTTATTACGTCATAGAGCCAGGAACTTCTCTGACTGATTTGACTGAGGCTTTAAACGATGAAGCCCATTTGCCTTTCCCTTTTTTATTCCATCTATTTGCGCGTCTCCGAATGGCTGACCATCATCTTAAAGCGGGAGAGTATATCTTTCCCGAAGACAGCTCGATGAATGATATTTTAAATCGTGTTGTTCGAGGGGAGGTGCTTTATCGCGATTTTACCATTGTTGACGGATGGACTTTTAAGCAGGTGCTGACAGAGCTGAATAAAAATATTTATATCCAACATGAGATTGGTTATTTGTCTCCCGTGCTCATTGCTGAAAAAGTGGGGTGTCCTTATAAAACGCTGGAAGGGTTATTGTATCCGGACACGTATCGCTATACGCGCGGCACGACTGATACCGCCATTCTCAAATGGGCCTATCAAAATATGCAAACCGCATTGAATAAAGAATGGATGAATCGTTCGTTAAATACACCTTATAAAACACCCTATGAAGCACTGATTGTTGCATCGCTTGTCGAGAAAGAGGCTAAAGCAGAAAATGAACGCCCCATTATTGCAGGTATTATTTTGAAACGGCTGGCAAAACATATGTTATTGCAAATTGATTCGACCGTTATTTTTGGGTTGGGAGATACTTACCAAGGAAAATTGACACGCGTCGATTTGCAGAAAAAAACGCCCTATAATACTTATTTACGACTAGGATTACCGCCGACACCGATCGCGATGCCCTCAGAGAAATCGATTGCGGCAGCGCTTCATCCTGTTAAAACCGATGCGCTTTATTTTGTTGCAAAAGGGGATGGGACCCATCAATTTTCTGCCACGTTAGAAGAGCATCATTTGGCGGTTGATCAGTATATTCGAGATAAATAGATGTTGGGATTGAAGATTGAAAGTCGAAGTCGCTTGGTGGCGATTTTTTTTATGGGACTGTTGTGCTATGGGATCAATGCGGTGTTTGCTGATGTGGCGCCGACTGGAGGTATTCAGCACTACAGCCCGGTTTATCTCGCAGCCTATGATCGAGAGCATCATTTACTGGCATTGATTCGTTCATATGAAAATCAAGGCACAGCCTATTATTTAACCGTTGACTCGAATACGCTAGTAACCCAAGTGATGAGGGCATCCGATGTCAACCTATTACTTGACAATAAAGTGTTGAATAACTCTAATTATTTCAAAATGTTAGAGCGGTATTCGGAAGCACCTTATCCGCTTGTGAACTATGGATTGACACGCGCTGGCAAAGACGTGCCCGGTGTTTTTTTGACGATTGACTTATGTCCTTCTCATAAGCTTTTTGAACAACGTTTTTTTGAAACATTAGTCGCGATGAGCGAAAAAGAAGATCGTCCGATTCCGATTGCGATTTCTGTGACAGGACTTTGGATGATTCATCATAGCGCTGAAATGAATTGGCTGCTCGCTCAAGAAAAAAATAATAAACTGCAAATAATTTGGGTGAATCATAGCTTTCATCATCCTGTTAAAGATCATTTTTTGTTGGCGCCAGGCATTAATTTCGACGAAGAGGTTTTTGATACAGAGAAACTGTTATTGGCAGAAGGTGAAGTGCCGTCTGTCTTTTTTCGCTTTCCAGGGTTGGAGTCAAATCAAGAGCTTATATTAAAACTCAGAGAATTTGGATTAATTGCTGTGGGGAGCGACGCGTGGCTGGCCAAAGGACAAAAAATCACACAGGGCAGCATTATTTTAGTCCATGGTAATTCCAATGAGCCTTTAGGGATTAAACTCATTATGCCGATGCTACAGGCAGATCAACTGCATCTTTTACCATTACTGCAAGCGCTGTGACAAAGGGTTTATTGTTTTGCGCGATTTCTAATCGATCAGCGAGAGGCAAAGGCGGAATTCGCGTTCTATTGCCGTAAAGGTTAGCTTTTTTTATTTCTTTGAATTTTATACGATCCACCTCATAATTATCCTCAATTCATTACTAAGGCAACGAATATTCTATGTTTGATCCAGAGTTAGAACAAGCCATTGAACGGCTTTCGGCATGGACATCTCAAGAACGGCATCAATTTATGACGGTCGAGCATTTGATTTGGAGCATGATTCAAACGGCTTCTGTCACAGCGATTTTAAAAACTTTTTCGGTGGATAAGGATCATTTAAAAAACAAGCTGGAGCATTTCATTCAAGAGACGCCGAAATTTTTATCCGATCAGCCGGTGAAGCCGCAAATGACGGGTGGGGTACAACGTGTTTTGCAGCGCGCTATTTTCCGTGCGCAATCGAAAGGAAAGCCCACGATTTCGAGTTTGGATGTGTTGGTTTCAGCATTTGATGAAGAAGGTAGCCGTGGTGTTCAATTTTTGCAAACAGCGGGTATCACGAAAGACACACTCGATAATTTTTTATTTCCCGCAGGGCATGCGCAAAAAAAAGTGCGGGCGACAGAAACGCAGACTCAATCAGGCTCGACGTTTGCAGTGGACGATGGCGAGCGGGGTGAATCTTCTGATGCTTCCTCCGGCTTAGGTGGTTTAGCGACGAATCTTAATCAAAAAGCATTGGCAGGCAGAATCGAATTACCTTTTGAACGTACGGAAGTGATTCAGCAAGTCATTGAAGTACTGTGTCGTCGCCGTAAAAATAATCCACTTTTGATCGGAGAGCCGGGTGTGGGTAAAACCGCGATTGCTGAGGGCTTGGCTAAATTGATTGTCGACAAGAAAGTGCCTGATATGCTCAAAGATGCCGTGATTTATGCGTTAGATTTAGGTTCGCTATTAGCGGGGACGCGTTTTCGAGGCGATTTTGAAGAACGTTTGAAGGGCATTCTGGATTTTTTTACGAGCAATCCGAATGTGATTTTATTTATCGATGAAATTCATATGATAGTTGGCGCAGGATCAACGTCAGGTAATGCGATGGATATTGCCAATTTAATTAAACCGATGTTGGCATCGGGTGAATTAAAGTGCATTGGGGCAACAACCTATCGTGAATATCGAACAACTTTTGAAAAAGATCAAGCGCTCGCTCGACGGTTTCAAAAAATTGATGTGCCAGAACCGACCATTCCGCAAACCATTCGAATGCTACAAGGTATTCGAACACGGTTTGAAAAGCATCATGGTGTGCGTTATACAGACGATGCTTTGCGCGCGGCCGTCGAATTATCGGCGCGCTATATCACCGATCGTTTTCTTCCCGATAAAGCGATTGATGTGATGGATGAAGCGGGTGCGCGCCAAGCTTTATTATCACCTACCGAACGGTCTGGGGTAATTGATCGACATGCGATTGAAGGAGTCATCGCAAAGATTACGCACTTGCCTGAACAAACCCTATCAGAAACTGATAAATCGAAAATCAAAAATCTAGAGCAAACCTTAAAACAAACGATTTTTGGTCAAGATGAAGCGGTTGAAACGGTTGTTACGGCGATTAAATTAGCGCGTTCAGGATTGCGTGAAACGCAAAAACCGCTCGGTTCCTTTTTATTTGCCGGGCCCACGGGCGTGGGTAAAACAGAATTAGCGAAACAACTCGCGCAAGTATTGGGTATTGATCTCTTGCGATTTGATATGTCGGAATACATGGAGAAACATTCTATTTCTCGATTGATTGGTGCGCCGCCAGGCTATGTGGGCTACGATCAAGGGGGACTACTGACCGATGAAGTGACTAAGCATCCGCATGCCGTTGTATTGCTCGATGAACTGGAAAAAGCACATCCGGATATATTTAATATATTATTACAAGTGATGGATCACGGTGTTTTAACCGATAGTAATGGTCGCATGACGAATTTTTGTCATGTGATTTTGATTATGACGACGAATGCCGGCGCCTTCGAGTCGAATCAGACGTCCATTGGTTTCACTCACTCGAGCAGTGCTCAAGACAAAAGTAGCGAAGCGTTGGGGCGTGTTTTCTCCCCCGAATTTCGTAATCGGCTGGATGCTATTATTCAATTCAAACCCCTGGATATTATTTCGATTACGCAGGTGGTGAATAAATTTATTAAAGAACTCAGCGATCAGCTTCAGCAAAAAGCGGTCATTTTAACGATTGATGAACCCGCAAAACTATGGCTAGCAGAAAATGGATATCACCCACAAATGGGCGCACGGCCGATGGCAAGAATTATTCAAGAACAATTAAAAAAACCATTGGCCGATGAATTGTTATTTGGGCGTTTATCGCAACGTGGTGGATTAGTGCATGTCGGCGTGCAGCAAAATCGATTGGCGATTGAAATTAAGGAAACGGTCACGAACGGAAACAAATAACGTGTATAATCTATCCTAGCCAGTTATTTTTTCTCGGCGCTTTTAGGCTAATTTTGCTTTTTCAGCATGTCTCTCTAAATCTTTACTATCTTTTCCGCGGAACGTAATGCGACCTTTCGATAAATCATACGGGGTCATTTCGACAATGACTCGATCGCCTTTGAGAATGCGAATGTAATTTTTGCGCATTTTACCTGAAATGTGCGCAATGATAGTATGACCATTATCGAGTTGTACGCGAAACATTGTGTTTGGCAATGTATCCGTTACAACACCATTCATTTCTATATGATCATCTTTCGACATAAAGTTTCCTGAAGTGATTAGAACAAAACGCGATTATACAGAATAAAACGAGAAATATAAGCTTTTTCGCAAGGGTTTTGAGTCTTTTGTGTGCTGCTATCTCGCTGGGATGACAAAGCCCGATTCATGCGTGAAAACAATAAGGCCAATCCAATCGCGGGCTTGTCTTCCGTTATTCAGAACTCAGGTTAAATTAGATTCTCCTCACTGAGCTCACCGCTGAAAATTGGGACAATTTTTTTATGATACGATCTAAATTATCCCGATGTGGCACGCCGATTGTGAGCATGATTTTAAATAACGTCGAATGTTTTTGATTCATCGAACATAACTGCATAATAGGCACTTTTTCGTTGAGTAAAAGCGTTGCAATATGGTGTGTTAATTCAGGTTGATAGTACGCAGTAATTTCAATATCGGCCGGATAATTTTGACTACGTTCTACCTGATTCCAGCTCGCTTCGGTTAGTCGTTCAACTTCTGAAGTCTCCGTTGCTTGAATATTTTTGCAAGCAGTTCGATGAATGGTGATACCTTGCGTACGTGTTAAATAACCGATGATGTCATCACCTGGAATAGGTTTGCAACATTTGGCGAGTTTAAATAAGAGATGGTCTATTCCTTGGATATTGATTCCATCGCGTTTATGCGCTTTAGGGAGCGTTACGGGCATGATTATTTCTATCGGTTTAGATTCGGTAGTTTTTTCTACTTTATCTAAAATGAGCGGGGCGATTTGAGCAAAGCGCAAATGTCCAGCACCTAACGCAATATAAAATGCTTCGAGCGTTTTGAAGCCGGCATTCGCGGCGAGATCGTTAATATTGATGTGACTCACATTATTTTTTCTGAGCTCTCGCTCGAGTAATAATTTTCCTTCAATCGACTGGGTTTCGTGGTCATGCTGTTTAAACCATTGCAAGACCTTTGCGCGCGCGCTCGACGTTTTGAGATAAGCACGTTGTAGACTGAGCCAATCACGGCTGGGCGAGGCTTTCGTTGCGGTCAATATTTCAACTTGGTCCCCGGTTTTGAGGGTGTAATTAAGTGGCACCATTTTCCCACTGACTTTGGCGCCTTGACAATGATGTCCGATTTGCGAATGCACATGATAAGCAAAATCTAAAGGTGTTGAGCCGGTCGGTAAATCGATGATGTCATGTTGCGGCGTGAATATATACACGCGATCTTGGAAAAGATTTTGCTCGAGTTCTGCCGAAAAAGAATCATCATCAGTCAATTCTCGATGCCATTCTAAAATTTGTCGTAAACAAGCGATTTTATTTTCATCCGCTGATTTCGTTGCCCCTTCTTTATATTTCCAATGGGCCGCAACACCGAGTTCGGCTGCTTCGTGCATCGCATGCGTGCGAATTTGCACTTCGAATTTTTTGCGGTCCTCATCGAACACTGCCGTATGAATGGATTGATAACCATTCGGTTTTGGGGTTGCAATGTAATCGTCAAATTCGCGATGAATCGGTTCCCAGGTGTCATGCACAAAACTTAACATTTTATAACAATCTTCGACTTGGTCGACCAAAACACGCACAGCAATTGCATCATAAATCTCATCAAAAGGGAGATGTTTTTTATCCATTTTGCGTTTGATGCTGTAGATATGTTTAGCGCGACCGTAAATGTCCGCAGTAACATGGGCTGTTTTTGCGATTTGTTTTAATGTGTCGACAATGTGATCAACGCGTTTTTCACGATCAACGCGTCGTTCGTCTAATTGTTTAGCAATCGCTTTATATTCATCGGGATTGGTAATTGAAAATGCCAGATCTTCGAGTTCCCATTTGATATAATACAATCCGAGTCGATTTGCTAAGGGCGCGAAAATATCGATCGCTTCTTTGGCGGCTTGTTGTCGGCGTGTTTTATCCGAGCTGTTTTTGACTTGACGTAATAAACACAAGTGAGCAGCCAGACGAGCTGCGACAATGCGCATATCGCTCGCCATAGCGAGAATCATCTTGCGAGCATTATCGATTTGTTGCGGGTTGCTTTTTGCATGGGGTTGTAAAAGAGCGTGCAAATTATCCGCCTGTTGTAACCCTTCGACTAATTTAGCGACTTCTTTGCCCAATGTTTGTTTGATGTCATCCTGGGTTAAATCCGTATGTCGGAACGCACTATAGACAATGCCGGCGGCAATCGTATCAGCATCTAAATTTAGTTCAGCCAGGATTTCTGCGAGTTCTAATCCCTGTAGAAAACAATTGCTGTCGGCTGTGATATGACGATCTTCGCCGGTGACTTGAGCCAGTTCGCAGGCCTGTTTGATGAGCGTATGCGATTCATTCGATAAATCAAGTTGTGTCATCCATTGTTCTATATCGACCGAACCATCTTCTCGGCAGGGAATGGGCAATCGTGTGTGGACCATGATCTCGATCCTTTTTGTTTAATCAATCGCTGATATCATGCTTGATTTTTAGCCATTCTGCGACTTGTTTTTCTGTTCATCTTCTAACAAACAATCCCATGACTTCGACATGTGTTGTATGCGGAAACATATCCATCATGCCGAGCTTCATTAATTTAAATTTTTGTTGATTGACTAAGATGCCGGCGTCGCGCGCAAAAGTCGCGGGATTGCAGGAAACATAGACAATTTTTTCGATGGGCCATGTTGGAAATAATTGGATAATTTCTTGTGCGCCTGAGCGGGGTGGGTCGAGTAATATTTTGTTGTACGGTTTTTTAAACCAGGATGCTGTTGTATTCGGTTCAAATAAATTGGCCGCGTAAAAATTCACGTTATTGCATTGGTTGTTTTTTGCATTTTCCTGACCACGCGCAATCATCAGTTCATCGACCTCGACGCCGACGATTTCTTTCGCATATCGACTCATTGCCAACGTAAAATTGCCCAAGCCACAAAATAAGTCTAAAACAGTATCGGTGGATTGTAGCTTGAGCCACTCAATCGCTTGCGTGACCATTTGACGATTGATGGCGGGATTGACCTGAGTGAAATCACACGGGTGAAATTGCATGTCAATCTGATGATCGGGGAGAGCATAGTGCAATCGCTCGATTTTATCTTCGGGCCATAATTTATAAACACTATCCATTTTTTTGGGTTGTAAATAAATTTCAAAAGATTCGCGCTGAGCAAATTCGCGTAATTGATCTATTTCTTGAGGCGATAACGGTTCAAGATGCCGAATCACTAAAGCTGTTTGATCATCACCGATAGCGACTTCAATTTGTGGAATGGTTTCTCGATGTTCGAAAGTAAATAAAAAATCACGTAATGTGTTAATTTTCTGGCCGATCGATGGATGTAAATTTGAGCAGGTTTCAATGTCAGCAATATACCGACCATTTTTTTCTCGAAAGCCGACATAGAGCATATTTTTTTTGGGCGTAAAATGCACGCCTAATCGCGCTTTATGTCGATAGCCAGTGATCGGGCCTGTTAAGGGTGGGATCATTTCTTTTGGGACCACTTCGCCAAAGTGTTTGAGTTGTTCAAGTAACATCGCTTGTTTATGTGCGATTTGTGCGTCAGCGGAAAGATGCTGCAAGCTGCAGCCGCCACAGCGATTATAATGCGGACACAACGACATGACACGATCAGCAGAGGGTGTGATGATTTCTTCGGCAACCGCTTCATCGTGCGCGCGATGTTTTTTGATGTATCGGAAGCGAACGGTTTCACCGGGTAGTGCATTGTGAATAAAAACGACTTTGCCATTGATGTGTGCGACGCCGCGGCCT
>Ga0209417_1006096_pt1 | contig 12689 bp, 9 predicted proteins | sample RifGroF2_FD_184002 | JGI IMG/M metagenome (GOLD analysis project Ga0209417, IMG submission 184002) | Groundwater microbial communities from Rifle, Colorado, USA - Groundwater F2 (SPAdes) (version 2) | ecosystem: Environmental > Aquatic > Deep subsurface > Groundwater | place: Rifle, Colorado... | reverse complement strand
GATTTTTCGTTTCATATGTTTATAATTGATTAGATTTTGTCCTGTTAGTTGCTTTATTTTTATTGGCTGAAAGCCAATTATATCATCAGCCCAATGGCAACGCCTTGGGTTTATAAATAATGAAAAACGACAAGCGCCCTGTAAGGGCAATATTTATTATTTTATTTACAGGCGCATGATTTGATTGTCCACATAAAACCCAAGGCGTTGATATAAACCCAAGGCGTTGCCATTGGGCTGATGATATATTGCCACTCCGTGGCGTAAGAAAAAGACAATCAAATAGATTGTTGATGCAAAAGTACGATTATTTATAATTATTTATAATTATATTTTGACAAATCGGGATATAAGGGTTGTGAAAGAGGGAAACAGATTGTTGAGTGACAGTAAGCAATATGAAGACTGTGTCCTATATAAATAAAGTTTATACCCCTGGAAATTGAAGTTTATGCCCTTTGAAACTGAAGTTATAAGCAAGCATAACGGTCGTCATGCAACTGCGTTCTTAGTTACATAGCAACTGCGTTCTTAATCGTATAGCAATGGCGTTCGTTGATGCAGAGCAACGTTGCTCTTTATCTGTGAGCAATGTTGCTCACCGGGGAGGGAATAGCTTATGTCGAACTCACATGAATAAATCAGACCACGAATTTAATAGGAATTTATGGAATAGCAAAATTATAATCGGGCAAAACATCAATAAAACAAAGCAAAACCACAATTTTTTCTCATTTGAAACACCAGAGAAAAGCAGGTCGTAGTTTATAATGAAACTCACATTATAATAATCTTTTGTAAGGTTAATTTTGTAGATATTATTTCATAACTTTGCAAATATCTTTGCTGAAATACGGGCAAAAATTTGTATCTTTGGATATGAATTGAAAAAATCAGGTCATGAAATCAAATTATAAACCTCCGTTTACCATATCCAATAAAAGCATACAGTTGATTGCCGATATTTCGGCACAAATTGAACGTTATGCAATACGTTTAGAGCAGGAGGATGGCTTGCGTTTGCGCCGGATAAACAGAATACAAACCATACAAGGATCGCTGGCAATCGAAGGTAATACGTTGAGCACCGACCAGATTACGGCCATACTCGAAGGAAAACCTGTGATGGGAACCATGCGCGAAATTCATGAGGCGCGAAACGCACTGAATACCTATGATGCTTTTTCGACTTTCGATCCATTTAAGCAAGGTGATTTGCTGCGTGCACACGGTTTATTGATGGAAGCCTTGGTGGATAATCACGGTAAATACCGCAGAGGCAATGTCGGGGTGTTTGCAGGAAATAAACCCATTCATGTTGCGCCACCTACCGATAGGGTGCCTGCCTTGATGGACGATTTGTTTGATTGGCTACAGAACAACGATGCTCATTTACTGATAAAGAGCTGCGTGTTTCATTACGAATTTGAGTTTATACACCCCTTTATGGATGGCAACGGACGCATGGGACGATTGTGGCAATCATTGATACTTACTCAACTGCATCCTGCTTTCGAATACCTGCCGGTGGAGAATATGGTTTTTCGTAACCAACAGGCATACTATAAGGCTTTAAATGACAGCACTCAAGCCGCCGACTCGGGTATTTTTATTGAATTTATGCTGGGCGAAATACTTACTACACTCAAGAACAGACAAGGAGATTTGTTGCCTGAAGACACGACTGTCGCTGAAAACGGAGTAGCGTATGGGGTAGTAAATGGGGTAGTAAATGGGGTAGTAAAAACAGTCTACGATTTCATTGCTCAAAACCCAGGTTGCCGGAAGCCATTGATTGCACTGCTAACCAGGATACCCGTAAAAACTGTGGATAAACATATTACTAAACTACGGGAGATGAATAAAATTGAATTTGTGGGAGCTCCCAAATCTGGTGGTTATTATATTAAGACCCAAGATTGAAATTCATCTCTAACCGGAAATACGCCCTCGCATTACAGTAGTCTCTACAATTAAGTTTCGCAATTTTCCCTTCAATTTCCACATTTCCACGACTACACAAAGACATTTACTTTTCGTGGCACAGGTACACTGGGTAAGGTGTATCACATACACTGCCTGCAGTGTACTTCATACACTCGGTAAGGTGTGTCATACCCACCAAATCCAACCTTATTTAACCTTATTTTCTTACTGAACAACCTTCGTAGCCAACAATCGCCCTCACCATCCAAAAACCTAATTAGCTTCTCCTCAACTTTTACTTTGATGTTGTTGATATTAGCGTAATTAATGTGTTGCTGAATCTCTCATCGTACTCCATTATGGACCATGATAATTTATTTGTATGTTTTTCTCTTTTTTTATGTTAATTTATAAAATAATTAATACATTTGCCTTTCGAAGAATATCTGTGAAAAGTGATGAATGATTTATCGAATTAAGTGCAGCTTCGCACGTATCTATCTGAAAAATATCTTGTTTATACTTTAACCGGAGAAATTAATATACGCGATACCAATGACTTTATCTACAGTTAGCAATTCTGGTATACGTAATACTTATATAATATTTGATTATCATATCTTACTGTCTATAAACGAGGTAGAATAGATGGTAAGGCGGATGTATGTGAAATGTGGTTCGTATAAAGAAATGCTGTTTCGTATAGGGGAATGTTGGCAGCAAGTGTAAAAAATAAAAACAGACTATCTACCAATAAGAGAATCAACTAAAAATTATGAAATGACATTAGAAAACAATATATCGCTTCTTGACGGAAATACTCTTGAACTTCATTATTGGTTTGACGACAAGACTCATACAATGGATGCTAATGTTCATAACAGATGTGAGTATGAATTTCTTGGAATAATACGAGAAATTGCTTCAGCTTTTAATGCTGAAATAATTATTGAGACAGAACCATTAGCTGATGGTGGTTTGAGAAGGTGGTTTAAAATAATCTCCAAAGAAGAAAGTAAAAAGGCAACTATAACAACTGCCCTAATAGTTTCTTTAGCAACTGCAATTTTAATTACTCCTGTTACGACTTCAGTTTCAAAAATTACTGAGAAGTTAATCGAAAGAGTATTTGAAGACAAGGAAATAAAGGAGTTAGAAAAAGAAAAACTTATTCTAGAAATTGAGAAATTAAAACAAGAAACTCAAAGAAATAATTTATTATTAAATCAGAACTATGTCGTTAAAAAGAAAAGGTCAAATTTTTATGAGGCTCTTGATAACTACCATAAAGTCGATAAAGTTTCATTTATAATCGAGAACAACGATAAAATAAAACTTGAAGATGAAAAAACTGTTTTGCGCGACAAGTTTAAAGAATATATTCTCGTAAGTGACGACTTAGAACCAATCGAAATTGAAAATGCAATAATTGAAATTATATCACCTGTATTAAAGAAAGGTAATTATAAATGGCTTGGAGTTTTCGACGGGATTTCAATTCCATTTAACATGAGATCAAAGGAATTTAAAACTCTTGTTCAGACTGGTGTAGTTCAATTTAAGAACGGAACTTCAATCGACTGCTTTCTTACAATCAGAAAAAAAGTTGACAATGAAGGACTTGAGAAGATAATTGGTTATGATGTTATGCGAGTGAACAACTACTTTGAGAATGACAAACCAATTGAGACACCTGAAGGTAAACACTTCAGACAAAAAATTGAAGCTGATGAAAGACAACTAAACTTATTTGCAGACAACACAAATTGACATTAAACTTAACGGACAAACAGGTGATATAAATAAGTATATGATATATCACTTTGTAATTAACAAAGACATGACCCTACTTAAAAAACTGTAGCTTATTTCAACCGACAGAACAATTGTAGTTTTCAATTTAAAATTAAATAATTTTATCATAGCATGCCAGATTTAGAATCAAGATTTTTAGATAAAGAAAATTTCTACCTAGCTTTTAAAAAACTAAGTTTTTATTTAAAACAGTCAAATGAATGGTATAATCCAGTTGAATTAGCAACCTATGAGGCTAATTTAGCTACTAACATTTATCATCTAACTAATGCTATAAAAGAAAAAAAATATTCACCACACTCAATTGAGCCATTACCGTTTCCTAAGAAATGTGACGAAAATTGTAATGAGAGGCTTAGACAGTATTTTAGAATACATATAGATGATCAGATTGTTTGGATTGCAATCGTCAATATAATTGGAGATTTTCTTGAGATCAAAATGCCATTTTGGAGTTATGGGAATCGGCTATTTACTCCAATCTGGTATGATGAGATAAGTGAAGATATTCAATATATAAGAAGAGGAAGTACTCATAATACGTCAAGTAATTTATATAGAAAATGGAATCAAAGCTGGCCATTTTTCCGTAGACATATCTCAATGACTATTAAAACAATGGCTTATAACAAATCAGTTAGTGAAGAGAGTTTTGAAGATGAAATAGAGAAAGATATTTTTAAACTGGTAGATTACAATTGGGGTGAATACAAATATCTAAAAAAAGAATATTGGAACTTTGAAGAAACAGATAATCTATACTGGATTGGTTTGGATTATAAAAAATTCTTTCCATCTATTAATTCAGAAATTGTGTTTGAAAATATTAAATCTGCATTAATACGTTCAGATGAAACACCTAGAGATGATGTTGAATTGATAATGTTTACAATTAGTAAAATGTTCGATTTTCAGATAGATATTACAGGTTGGGAAATTTTAGAAGATTTAATTGATTCAAACAAATCAAATCTTAAAGATATTGATACTTTTTCAGGACTACCTACAGGTTTATTAGTTTCTGGATTTCTCGCTAATGTAGCAATGATTGAAGTCGATGCGAAAATAAATAAATGGATTGATGAGCATAGAAATGTTGCAATCTTCAAATATGTTGACGATCAGGTTATATTAAGTAATTCAAAAGAAACATTAATTGAATTCCTGAATTTTTACAATGAAATTCTTAAAGAATCAAATACTGGAGTTTTATTTCAAGAAAACAAAATTGAACCACATGAAGCATTCAATTTTAATCAGACAGAAGGTTTTTCTTTAAATAATGAAACTGTAGATAAAAATAAAATTAATGTCGAATTTCCAGAACCTTTGTTGACTCTTACTCTTCAAAAGATGTCTCATCTGAATGATGAAGATTACGAATTAATGAGTGATAAGGAAATTATTGAAGCTGAAACAGATTTGTTTCATTTTCTATTAACCGAATTTCCTGAATCCGAAATTCGCAGAGATACTAGGATGGCTTTTGCAGCAATGAAATTATGTCAGCTAGCTAAAAACATAAAGCCGAACTTTTCATTAATAGACTCAACATTAACTAGTAATATCGAAAAATCCAGAAAAAAGTATTATTTAGAAACAGATGATGAGGAAATTATAAATAATAGGAAAAATAAGATTGAAGAAAAACTTATTTCAGAACAAACTAAAAGATTAGCTGACAAGGTTAAAGTTGATGAAATCATTCGTGTCGAAGCTAGATTCGACAAAATTTTTAAACTATTATTAAAAGCGGCATATGAGAATCCAGATAAGTTAAAGCTCTGGCGAAGATGTATAGAATTTTGTTATATTAGTGGTATTGATAAATTAAAAGAAATATATAAAGAAATTGAACGCAACAACCTTCACTCTTTAAGTAAGGAATATATAAGGTCATACGTTAATCTAAATATCAATGACTTGTTATTGAAGTCTAAGTTTGTGCTTAATAATGAATATAAAACATTTTGGGAGAGTTATACGATTCAAAATTTCACAAAAAATGTTTTAACTTTGGATACTATGAATTCCAAGAATATTTTTCCATTTGTAGTTGAAACAGACATAAATACAAGTATTATTCGCAATTATTATTCAAGTAATACTATTATTGTTCCTGATTCAAGTAAAAATGACTTTGAGTGTTATTTATGGTATTTATTATCAAATGTAACTGATGGTACAAAACTGAAATTATGGCAAGAGAATATTGATAAGATTAGTACAACATCTCAAACTTCTTGGAGTATTATAGGGCTTTACCCTCAACACATTACATTAAAACTATTTGATGAAATATTTAATGCTTTAAAAACAGATGATGTTATCCTTGAGAAATTTGATTTTAAAAATGAATCTGAGGGGTTTTTGCTTGAAATATTTGATTCAAATGAAGAGATAAGAGATAAGTATATAAAACACTATGATAAAATAAATAAAGTTCTAAATCGAAGTGATAACAATTATATTACAACCGATGTATGGGTAACTAAATTATTACAGCACTCGAATCAAAAGAAATGGCTTGATCCAAGACTTTCTGAGTGGTCAGTATTGGAAATTATAAAGCAAATTTCTGAAATCATAATCAAGGAAAAAGATGCACCAGCAGTTGAAATAATTTTTAACGAGCATTATCATAATCTATTTAATTTTCATCCTAAAAATTACCTTATCCCTAACATTTGGTTAACTGAAACCAATTCTAATTTGACTTGGCTTAATTGGAAAGATATTGTTCGAAAAAATCCTATGATTTTAGCTGAGAAAGCAGATTTATTAAATGATTTTAGATATATTCCATTGACAAAATTGTGGAAAACTGGAGGTTATGGTTGGTTATTCGGTAATGGAGAATTTGCTTTAATAGTTGGATTATGTGTTTTGATGATTAAATTACTATCTAAATCCTTTCAATGGCCTCCAATTGCAAACAAATTAGCTTTCATTGATGAATTATATTCAAGAGCAACTTATTCGATAGAGACTGAACCGATTTCTTCAAGTACACGACTTCTTTTATCCGCTGTGTTTTCAAAAAAAGAAATAGAATTTTTATATGGGAATAAAGATATAGAGTATACCGACCAAATAAGAATTAAAAACTTAAATGACTTTGTAATAGTAATTTCTGAAATACAAAGGAAACTAGAACAGAGTCAATTGTCTTTAATGAATCAATCACCTAGGCAGTTAACTTATATCAATATTGATGATTTAAACTCTATTAAAAGTATATTTTAAAATGAGAGATTTTTTAAACATTGGGTTAATCCAACCAGTTATTAATCCAGATTTAAGTTGGGGTGAACATGAACCATATTCTTTGAATACTGATCCAATTACTGCTGATAGAGTATGGCAAGAAATTCAAAAAGGAATTACTTTAATGCTTTCTGAATCAGTTAAACCAGAAATAATTTTAATTCCAGAACTTCATTTACCTGTCGATAAAATTAATTCAATAAAAAGAATGAGTCGTAAAACGGGAATTATGATAATATCAGGTGTTGATTTCCAAAGAAACCCAGCAAACCGTTTATTAATAAGAAATAGAGGCATAATAACTATTCCAAATAAGTGGGGCAAAAATAAAAGATCTTCAAGAGTAAATACTTTTCATTACGGTAAAACTTTCTTTTCTTATATGGAAAGAAGTATGTTTAAAAATATCAACACTGAACATTGTTTTGAAGATCCTGAGCAAAATATGTACATTTTTAAAAGCAGTGAATTCGGAAATTTTGGAATAATGATTTGTTCAGATATATTTGATATTGAGAGAATGATGTTATATCAAGGTCGTATTCATCATTTATTTATTATTTCTTTGAATAAAGATTTAAATACGTACTTTTCGTTGGCTGAAACATTGACTAGGCTTTTGTATTGTAATGTTGTTATTTGTAATACAGGCTTTTATGGCGGATCCATTGTTGTGACTCCTTTTGACGACGTAAATGAAAGACTCATTTATAAATATCAAGGTCAAAGAATGTTTAACTCTCATATAGTTTCAATTCCTGTTAACAGTCTCCAGAAAGCTCAGGAATTTGATTTTTCTTCTGGAAATAAAAAAGATTTGGGAATAAAATTTAAAGCTTCACCTCCTGGCTATTATGACAAATTTCAAAATATATCTGGGGAATAGATTAAAAAAAACAGAAACCATATTTTTAACGTAGAATCTAATAATCTAATTAACAAACACCTGCTGCCAACACGCACTAAGCGCAACCCTATCGGGTGTGCCGCTTAGTGCCGTCCGTTATAGCCAATGCTAAAAAAAACAAATCAATGAAATATGAAAGACATAATTGACAAATTAACTTCTTATAATCTCTTCAATTACTTATTCCCAGGTGTACTATTCTCCATCTTGGCGACAAAATTCGCAAACATAAATTTGATATTTGATAATTTATTTATTGGAGCATTCGCATACTATTTTGTCGGACTTGTAATAAGTAGATTTGGTTCTATAATTATTGAACCTATATTAAAACTCACTAAAATTTTGAAGTTTGCAGATTACACAGATTTCATTGAAGCCTCAAAGAAAGACCCTAAAATTGAAGTTCTATCTGAATCAAATAATATGTTTAGAACTATAGTTTCTATGCTTGTATTGCTATTTCTAACAATTGGATTTCAATTTTTGGCTGGCAAATGGGAGTTTTTTAAGAACAGTCAAAATGAAGTTTTTTTGTCTCTTTTATTTTTGCTATTTCTTTTTTCATATCGAAAACAAACTAACTACATTGTAAAACGAATAAAATTATCAAAATAATGGGAGAATGCACAGTAGTTTTTTGGGACGTTCAACACGGACATGCCACATACATTAAAACACCTAATAACAGACATATAGTTGTTGACCTTGGAACAGGTGACTATTCGGGACATAATCTTGAATTTAGTCCGCTCAAACAGTTAAGATATAAATATAATGTCACTCAAATGGATTATGTAGTTATCACTCACCCTCACCGTGACCATATTGATGATATATTAAACTTTGATTTGGTAAACCCCAAAGTATTAAATGTTCCACGTCATATTACTGATGAGGAAGTGATGGAAGGCGTTCAGGAAAAAGACAGAGCAAAATATGAAAAGTATTGCGAAATAAAAAACCGATATAATTCTGATATTGCGGAGGATAGTGTAAATATAATTTCTAAACCTGAAAATTGGGGAGGTTTAAAGATACAAACATTTAAACCAACTTCGTGTAATCACAATAATTTTAATAATCATAGCATTGTAGTTGTGATTGAATTTGCAACTACGAAAATTGTTATACCTGGAGACAATCAAGAATGCTCATATGTCGAATTAATGTCTAGACCAAGCTTTATGACAGCGATTAAAGACGCAGATATACTTTTAGCACCTCACCACGGACGAGAATCTGGATATAATGCTGACTTTGTAAACCAAGTAAACCCAAAACTTACTGTTGTTTCTGACGGAAGATTTTGTGAAACTAGTGCAAATGGAAGATATTCCGCAAAAAGTAGTGGTTGGAAAGTACATTATAAAAGTGGAGGCTCAGAAATACGAAAATGTTTAACAACAAATACGGATGGAGAAGTAGTGGCAAAATTTGGCTATGACTCTGATAACAACAACAGACCTTATTTATCTATAACAGTAGAATAAAAGCACTGGCTATAATACTTAGGCTTCCTGCGGTCGGCACGACCCAGCACGGAAGCATCGGTTGAACGGTATTCCCGTTTGCAGGGAGTCCTAATCAATGAGCTTGGAGCAAAAAGGTATTATTGGAAAAGCGGTAGGATTTGCTACAACATGAGTTTCGAAAACTATATTACATTTAATCAAGCATATAAATTTATGAGATTATTTCTTACTTCCATGTTGTTTTTTCTGGCAATTGAAATTTATTCACAGACCGAACGGATAGTACCTGTTGCCATTCCTTCAATAGAATATAATTCGAATTCCCACGTAGGAGGAATGGCGGATATAGGTTCTGTGGCTTCACCGTTTTATCCCGATGCAGGATTGTATCAAAATCCTGCTTTATTATCAAATAACCAAGAATATGCAGGTGTAAATATTTCCTATATGCCAATGCTATTAAATATAGTATCTGATGCAGGCAATAGTAGTGTAAATGGTTTTTATGCCATCGACAGAAAAAATGTTTTAGGTTATACTTATTCAAGATTTTCATTAGGATATGTAATGTTAATGGATGAATACGGAGATGAAATTGAGACCGTACATCCTCAGGAGTCATATCACAAATTTTCATATTCGAGAGCAATTTCCGATTATGTTTCTGTGGGGTTAGGAATTAAATATATCGACAGTGATATGAGTAATGACATGAAAGTAAACACATTTGCTGTTGACTTAGGATTCAGCAATAAGAAGAAGTATAAGCTTTCTGAACAATTTGATTTAAATACAAACTTAGGAAGTTCAATCAATAATTTAGGACCAAAAGTTTCCTACGACTATGAAATCACTCATAATTTTATACCTACGAATTTGAAATTAGGAGTATTGTTGAATCCTGAATACAAGATTTCGAATAAATTCAATCTCAATTTGGAAGTTGCAGTTCAGTTGGAGAAAGATTTAGTCCCATCAGAACCGATATATGCTTCCAACAATAGTCAATTAATAATCAGAGGCTATAATCCTGACATTTCATCATGTCAGGCGTTGTACCAATCGTTTTATGATTCTCCGGAAGGATTTAGCGGAGAGTTAAAAGAGATCAGATGCAAATTCGGAACCGAGTTAAGGACGAATTATGACAATAAAATATATCTGGCTTTAAGATACGGCAGATATAATGATACGTCAATGATAGATAATAACAATTTAACTACAACAGGAATTGGCATTGGTTTATTTGGATTTTCACTTGATTATAAACGGGTAAAGCCAGATTTGACAAGCAATCCACATGGTAATTTTGCACTTACGTTGGGATGTAGAATAAATCTAAAAGGAAAACCATTTCGGTTCTGACATTTCGGGAGGAGATATAAAATTGAATCTATTATTGCAAACTCAATTGATATATCTATCTTTGATACTATCAAATGATACTATCATAAATTGAATCGCATGAAACCAACGTATGAAATAACAAGTGAGATTTTAAAACTGACATCTTCAATTTCAGAAAAAATACATTAATTTTAACGATAACTAAAAGTTGAAATTATTCTTCAATACACAAGAAAAAAATGAAAGTACGTGACAGCGGAATGCCGGAAGAAACCAAATGGAATGACTTTTTTAATGTTGATTTCCTCTTGTCAGAATTAGATGTTAATTCAAAAATTTATGACTTAGTGGAAATTGGAAGCGGATATGGAACTTTCACCATCCCGACAGCTAAACTAATTCAGGGGAAATTGTTTGCATTTGACATTGAAGAAGAAATGATTGAAATTCTCAATCAAAAAATTCAAAACGAACAAATTAATAACATAGTATTAGAAAAAAGAGACATACTCACTCATACCACCGGACTTCCTGAAAATTCAATTGATTACGTAATGTTATTCAATATCTTACACCACGAATCGCCTTTGGACTTTATAAATGAAGCTTATCGAATTTTAAAACCTAAAGGAAAAATTGGAATCATTCATTGGAGAAGCGACATTGCAACACCACGAGGTCCCGACTTAAATATAAGGCCAAAACCACAACAGATTATGAAGTGGTTTGACAAACAAAGATTTAAAATTGACAAACAACCATTGATAGTTGAACCATATCATTTTGCATTAATCATTTCAAAAATTTAAAAACCATGAAAATCGGAATTATTCTCGAAACAAAAGAATATGAAAAAGCCTGGAATGCTTTTCGTTTTGCAGTAACAGCAAAGAAACAAGGTCACGAAGTGAAACTTTTCCTTATGGGCGAAGCAGTAGAATGTGAAGGTTTAACCCATGAAAAATACAATGTTGACGAACAATTGAAAAAGTTTGTAGAAGTTGGCGGAGAAATTCTTGCTTGCGGAACTTGTTTGAAATCAAGACAACTCGACAGCACAGCAGCTTGTCCCATCTCGAATATGATTGACTGTGTAAATGTGGTTGTTTGGGCTGACAAAACGGTAACATTTTAAAGCAACGAAACAACAATTGCGCTGATTTGCGCTTATGCTTCAAATTGTCGGTCTTTGATACAGCCAATTTAATTATTTCATTTTTTATGTTAATTTTATAAAAACTATTAATATATTTGTCTTTCAAAAGAAATATAGGGCAAAGATGAATAATTTATCGAAACTTATGTAATTTTGCACACATTCTTCCGAAAAAAAATATTAATAAGTTAACAGGCAGAAAATAACATAAGTAATACCGTTAATCTTTTAATCACAACAAGTTTTAATAAGCTGAACAAATAATAATTTAAATAACTAATACCATGAAATTGAATCGTTTATTCCTAATGCTGTGTTTTACAGCTTTTCTTTACTCATGCCAGAATGAAATAATTGAACTGCAGGGAGAGCTTATCGAAGTGAAGCTTACGCCTTCATATGTTAGTATAAATCCTGATACGGATGTTCCGATGGGTGTAAAAGGAAATAGTGTGAAAATGTCTGTAGATCAAAACCAGGTTGTTTATGCAATACAAGTTTATGAGAATGATTCTGCCTACTATTACGGACTTTTTGATGAAGTTGACAGCATGAAAATTACTTTAACGACAACAAAAAGCTATCGTTTTAAAATTGCCACATATAAAGTTGGTACAGGTGGCGGTTTAAAACAAGATATTCGTACAGATGGCAAATACTTCTATTTACCTGATGAAATTATGTTAGGTAACAAATTCATCAAAGGAAATGCGCTTAAGGATATTGATTTAATTTCCAGCATTAAACTTGCCACTACTGAAGTGAAAGATTATCCGGAAATTGATGTATTCTATTG
>Ga0209417_1006090_pt1 | contig 12700 bp, 12 predicted proteins | sample RifGroF2_FD_184002 | JGI IMG/M metagenome (GOLD analysis project Ga0209417, IMG submission 184002) | Groundwater microbial communities from Rifle, Colorado, USA - Groundwater F2 (SPAdes) (version 2) | ecosystem: Environmental > Aquatic > Deep subsurface > Groundwater | place: Rifle, Colorado... | reverse complement strand
CTCATTTGGACTACCTCTTGTATAAAATATTCTGAAAATAATCATATAATTCATTACAAATATTCTTTGATATTTGTGCAAAAAATATCAGTGGGAAAATTCAAATATCGAATTTCGAAAGTCTAAACAAATCCAAAATTCGAATGTTCGAATGACTAAAGTATTACTATAAAGATATTTTGTCGATTTGGCAAGTCTCTACTATGATATAAAGCTGTATCTTAGGCATGTTGTGCCGTGTAAGCTGTCGAGTAAACGAGAGAATGGCATTCTTTAAAGATTTGATATTTTTAGCAAAAATGTAGCGCTGATCCCTTGTGGTCGGCCAATGGCGGGGGATAAACCACCCGCGCTACGGATTTCGGCTCGTTCGGGTTAGGATATAAGATTGGACTTTAGGGGCACTCCCCTCCTCTTTTGAGTATCTTAAAGGGTAATTTCACAATTGACAGAAGACCATACGGATGCTATAAGATAACAAAAATTATACATGGACAGTTTATTAATTAAATCAACAACACGCAAAAAAGGAGATAAAATGAAGGCATTTAAATATATTCTTTTAACGTCTGCTTTTGTATTCCTTCCATTTATTGCAGCAACATCTTTGTTCGCTGGCGTTGGTGAACACAATCCTCCAGACCATTGGGATTACGAAGGTGAACTGGGGCCTGATCATTGGGACAAGCTAATACTCGAAAAATGGCACTGCAAAATTGGGGATATGCAATCACCTATCGGTATTTCTGTGACTGAAAAGACCAAACTGGATGATATCATCTTTCATTACTACCCAATCCCTTTAAAAATCATAAATAACGGTCATACCATTCAGGTTAACCATGAAAGGGGAAGCTCAATATCCATCGGTCACAAGAAATACGAGCTCATACAGTTTCACTTTCATACGCCGAGTGAACATGTAATACACGGAAAACATTACAATATGGAAGCGCATTTAGTACATAAGGGTGAGCATGGACAACTAGCAGTTGTCGCCGTACTCATTGATGAAGGCAAAGAAAATGCATTCATAAAAACCCTGTGGAGTAACTTTCCAAAAGAAGTGGGTAAAGAGCATATTGTCTCTGATATAAGGATATGTGCAAGTCAGCTCCTTCCAAAGAACACCACAGCATATTATACCTATCCCGGTTCGCTCACAACACCACCTTGCACTGAAAATGTGAATTGGTTTATCTTAAAGACGCCAATTGAGGTATCGAAAGCAGGGTTGCACAAATTTACTTCATTATTCAAGTATGATGCAAGACCAATTCAACATGTTCATGGTCGGGTAGTCAAGGAAAGTGAGTAATTTCTGCCTCTGGCATATTCTTTTATTGTAACAGTTCAGCCCACCGCAAAGGCGCAAAGGACGCAAAGAAAAAACAATAAAAATGATAAAAAACTTCAAAGAAGGAGTCTCTTCTACAATAAAATCACAAGGTTTTTCAGAAATTTTCGGTATGTACTTTCCAAAAAATAATATCTTTGTGCACTTTGCGCCTTTGCGGTGAATTATTATCTTTTACTCAATTGAAATGGCCAAGTTAAAACTCGATTTGCATGATATCTGTAAAAAAGGACATTTAATTGAGAACGAACTCAATCGAGTCATTACTGAGGCCGTTGAGAAAAGGATCGCTATCGTGGAAATTATTCCCGGAAAGGGAAGCGGGCAGTTAAAAAAAACCGTCTTACGGTTTCTCAACCGGCCTGATATAAAAAAACTTTATCATCGCATAGATAAGGACAGCGTAAATTTTGGAAGGCTGTTTGTTCGTTTTAAACATTGACAACTGTGCGCAATAGTGTTCATAAGTCAAATGAAGAGTCCGCAGTTATCCGCGAGTATGCTGACATTGCTCCTCACTATGACAGACGCTGGGCCTCTTACATTACAGCAACACTACGTGAAACACAGAAACGATTGGATATTAAACCAACCGACAGACTACTGGATATAGGATGCGGTACCGGTTCATTACTCCAGGCAATTTCTCAAAAACACCCTTCTGTCAACCTAATCGGGATAGATATCAGTAGAGAAATGCTCAAGGTCGCCTGTAATAAGCAAATTTACAGTTGTAACCTTATTTCTGGCCAGTCACAATTTTTACCGTTTCATTCTCATAGTTTCGATGTAGTAGTATCCTGTAATGCCTTTCATTACTGGCGCAATCCTGAAGCATGTTTAAGAGAGATTGCTCGTGTCCTCAAACCACAGGGCAGGCTCGTAATTACCGATTGGTGTGACGATTATATTGCCTGCAAGATTTGTGATTTGTTTTTGCGCATGTTTAATCGTGCCCACCTTAAGACGTATGGAAAGGATGCGTGCGAACGCCTGCTCCGTGATACTGGTTACGGTAATGTAAGGGTCGAACGATACAAGATCAATTGGTTATGGGGCATGATGACGGCAAAGGCACAAGCCCACCCTGCCTAACACGGAGTTTTGCATAATATTTAATATTCAAATCAACAATTTATGTTTGACATATCATTGAAACATATGGTAATTTAACTTTTACATTATGTAAGTTATTTACATCTTTATAAACTTTGAAAGGTGAGTTAACTATGCCGGTAAAAAAATACCTATTATCGATAGGTACTCTAATCGTAGTTGTCATATCTTGTTCCTGGGTATCATGGGCAACCACACCAACTGTCAATCAAACTCCTCTACGTTTACACTTTACAAATTCATTATCCAAAACTTTCCGAGACGCATTTGATGGTACGGGAAAAATTGTTGGTAAGGTTACCAATACTGATGGATTGCCCCTTTCTGAGATAACCATAAGTATACAGTCTCTTACAGAAGAAACGGCATACGGAGATTCTTTTGAGGATGTAACCACTACCAACAAAAAAGGAAAGTTCAAGATAACAGGTCTGGCACCCGGCAAATACATCGCCAGGGCTACGCCCTCTTCTGACGAGTTCTACCTATCGAATGATAAATTCAATGTTGTTGTAAAATCAAAAAAGATCCGGAATATCAAAATAAAACTCTCGGCAGCATCTCACGCCGATTCTGAATATGTTGGCAGTACGGTGTGTTTAGGCTGTCACCCCCAACGAAAGGATTGGAAAAATACCGCTCATGCGAAGACCATCAGCACACCAACGTCAGAGACGGTTGTAGCACCATTTAGCGGGGATATCATTACCACAAGTGATAGTAAAGTAAAGTTTAAACCTTTTATCGAAAATAATGAATATAAAGTTACCCTCTATGATTTGACTGACGAGTCCACTTCCATTACCTATACCGTAGCCAGAACCCATGGTGGCGTTGCATCTGCAGGCAAACAAAGATACCACGTAAAGATTGGAAACAGCCATTATATCTTGCCCATCCAATATAATAACCGCAACGTCGATGAGGGAGATCCCAACGCTGCATGGGTCTCCTACAATGCGAGCAACTGGTACAATAGTGACAATACCTTAATAACCACTGATGCAGATACCCCTCCTAATAAAGATAAATCTTTTGAGCAGAATTGCGAAGGTTGCCATGCTACAGGCCTGAGTATAACAAAAAATGATGATGGAGAGTTTGTTTCGGAATCCAAAGAACTGGGTATTTCATGTGAAAGCTGTCACGGACCTGGTGAACTGCACGTATCCGAAGGTGGCGGGAAGTCTCGTCATATCGTTAACCCTGAATACCTTGCCACAGACCGTGGCAATGAAGTTTGCGGCCAATGCCATATCAGGGTAATAAATAAGGCGGGTGAAAGCGGAGCTGATTTTGAAACAGAATATCCCTGTATCATTAACGGTGAAGAGATTACACCATTTATTCCAGGCAAAATCCTAGCAAATTATATTGAGGAAACCGGCTCGGATGGCAACCCCACAGCAGGCTATTGGAATGATAATGATACCAGCCTGGGAGAAAATGCTTCTGATAATAATCATTCTAAAAAACACCACCAGCAATATCAGGACTTAACCAAAAGCGTTCATTACAACTATGCTGGCAATAAATGCTATACCTGTCACGAACCGCACGGTACAGGTGTTAGTGGAACTGCCCAATTATTACGGAAAAGCGACAACAATAAAATCTGCATTAATTGTCATGGTAATCTCGCAAAGACTATGAAAAAGGACGGTGAATTACAAAATAAACATGCAAAACACCTTTATACTACTTCCGATGTTGGGGGAAGCCGTTGCACGGGTTGCCATATGCCTAAGACTGCCAAAAGCGCTGTAGATAATGATATTTCTTCTCATGTCTTTGACATTATAAAACCATACACCAGCAAGGCTATGGCCGATACCAACACTGCGGAAGGCACGACAAATAGCGCCAGCACCGTTATTACCAATTCCTGTTACGGCTGCCACTCAGACGAGGATACCGATTACAGCGTGGAGCGATGGAATGAATGGGAAAAAGACGACTAGCGAGCTATTCGTCATACTGAATAATAAGATGTGGCCTTTAAAAATCGCGAGGTTCCTCTTTACACAACCCAACCTGCTTTCGCTAATATGCAATGATAAATATTGAAGAAGTTGCACTCACAGTTTTCACTCTATATGCATATCTAAACTCCTCAATCAATTCACAACACGCAGACTGTTTAATAAACGCTGATTTGTATATAAATTTTAAAATTATATTTGATATATTGTAAAAGATGTGTAGTTTTTGGATATGCTTTTACGCAATGTAAATTATTCATAACTATCGAACTTGAAAATGGGTTGTTTCCATTGCCAAAAATCTTGCAATTAACGATTTGGCAACTTTTTGCCATGATAATTATAACCCTTTGGGCACGCGACACCGTGACCCTGCATCTAAATTCCTGAACATTACATTTGGTGAAAGGTTTTTCCTTGAAATAGATTCAGCATATAAAATATAATCATTACAATTGATTTATTAAATTTAATATCTTACATCCCTGATGGATTAACTTTAAAATATTGAATAATTAGCAATGGATGATAACAAAGAACAAAAGGAACAAGAAGAAATAAAGATTCGCAAGATGATTAATGATTACGCAACCCACAGCCACTATAAGCTAAATCCTGATACAAAAACAGTAGATCGGGTGGTGAAGGGGTTGGTGATGCGTAAGATAAAATTCGGATACGCATACTGCCCCTGCCGATTAGTTATGGGAGATGCAGAAAAAGACAAAAAGATCATTTGCCCGTGTGTCTATCATGTTGAAGAGATTGAACGCGAAGGTGAATGTCACTGCCAACTTTTTGTGGGCGACAAAAAAGGCGAACCACAGAAGGTCTAGCACCATATAAAGCAACAACTTTTTAGGCCACTATGACACCAATTTTTTTGTAGACAGGTTTTAAATCTGTCTCTACTGCGTCCCCGGTGACTTTATGGCTATTTTACCTTAACATTAGGTTACATAAGGAGAATTACTCATGTCTGAAGACGTAGTTGTACTGACAGATGCAAATTTTGATGCAGAGGTATTAAAATCCAATGTCCCTGTGTTAGTTGATTTTTGGGCGGCGTGGTGCGGTCCGTGCAGACAACTGGCACCCGTAATAGACGAGCTAGCAAAGGAATACAAAGGGAAGGTCAAGATTGGAAAACTTGACACAGAAGAAAATAATAGCACCCCCGCGAAGTTTGGCATTACGGCAATACCCACGATTATCGTATTTAAAAACGGACAGGCCGTAAACAAGATGGTGGGGGTAAAATCCAGGAAAGACTTAAAGGCTGCACTGGATGCGCAATTAATGTAATCTTCACTTTCACCGCAAAGACGCAAAGATCGCAAAGTTTTGACTTAGAAGGATGAGGTTTGTTGGCGCATGTCTCATGCCCTTCATATTATTGATAATTCTCAGTATTTCCTTTTTATCCCTTTCGCTCTTTCTTTGTGCTCTTTGTGTCTTTGTGGTTAAATATACCCAATAGTTCGCGGAGCTTGGCCGATATATCATTACTCTTCATTAAAGTTTCACCCACCAGGATTGCATCGACCCCTTCTTTCATTAGTTTTTCTACATCCATTCGCGATTTGATGCCGCTCTCGCTTACCACAATCTTTCCGGCTGGGATTAATGGTCTCAGCCTAAGCGTGGTTTCAAGGTCGGTTTTGAACGTTGCAAGGTCTCGATTGTTTATTCCGATAATATGGGCGTTTGTCTGCAGGACTTTCTTCAATTCTGCTTCCGAATGAACTTCGACCAGGCAATCCATATCCAATTCCCCTGCCAGTTCCAGATAACGTTGTATTTCCTCTTTGGAAAGAAGTGCAGTAATGAGGAGTATGGCATCTGCACCAGCAGACCGTGCCTCGTAGATTTGATAAGCATCGATAATAAAATCCTTTCGCAGGATGGGTAAATTTACAGTCTTTTTCACATCGGTTAAGTAAGAGAGGCTGCCCTGGAAGAATTTTTCGTCCGTGAGAACTGAGATGGCTGCAGCGCCGCTGGCTTCATAAATTCGGGCAATCTCGACAGGATTAAAATCCTCCCTAATAATACCCAGAGACGGAGATGCCTTTTTTATTTCTGCTATTATCCGAATATTAGTACTGGACTTTAATGCTGCACCAAATGACCTCGCCTTCTGTTTCTTCTTACATTGTTCCTTCAGCGTTTCAAGGGAAACTCGCTTTTTGTCTTCGGCAACCTCACTTAATTTGTGCTTATAAATCTCTTCCAGGATTGTCATGAGTGTTTTTTCCTCAATAAAAATCGCATAAAGCGGTTATCTCTGTCAGGAAAGGTATTTGTTGCAATGAGTTCATGCATGGAGGAAATAGCCTGGATGAGACGGAAAGAAACCCAGGCACATAATACAAATCTTAACGTCAGGTACGAAGTATGATGGGCTAAGAGCCTGAAAAGGAAATTACACGAGAGAACGAGAAACAACACCATTGCTGCATAGAGACAATATTTATAACGGTAACGGATGCCGTATCCAAGCCCCATCATGAACAAACCTATGATAATATACCCGAAACCGTAGCCGCGGTTGGCAAGACCTTGACTAATAGTAATCGAAAGGATACTCAAAATGATACCCAAAATGCCCAGAAATATCACCAGGTTTGCCACCTTGCCAACACGTTGACCATGATTGATTGGAGATTTCTCGTTCATTTCTCAAATTCATTCAAATAACAGCATCAATAATAATTAAGGCGCCAAAAATAATGAATATTGCCGTTGAAACATATTTTATCAATTTCTCAGGAAGTTTTTTCCCGGCAATAATGCCCACGACTATGGCAATTCCATCCGCAGCAACCATTCCAAATGTCGATCCCAACCATACCCCCAGGAATGAATGATATTGAGCAGCAAGTGAAATCGTTGCTAATTGGGTTTTATCACCAAGCTCCGCGAGAAAGAAAGCGATAGCAACTGTCAATATTGGGCCTAACTTATTTCCCTTTTTTCCCTTTTCCTTACAGGAGTCCCCTTTTAGAGTCCAGATACCAAAGCCAATAAATGAAAGTCCGATCAAAATCTTTAAGTAATTTAAGGGAATTAACGCACTTACTTTTTCACCAATTATTACAGAAAATAAATGAACAACAATCGTTCCAATAAAAATACCTAATAAAACCTTTGTTGGCTTATACTTTGTTGCAAACGAAAGAGCCACTAATTGGGTTTTATCCCCCATTTCTGCGATAGCAATGAGAAAGAAAGACCATACAAAGCTCAGCATTTACCTATCCTTGTAAGCATATTTTGTATTATTCAGCAAGTAAAAGTTTATACGTTAAATAAAAAGCCTCCTGCACTTTTTTCAAAGGCAGGAGGCTTTTTTGAAACGATCTGTCAAAAGGGGTTCTTAGTGGTGTTCCTCTTCCACGATAAATTCTACGGCATCATTGTAAGAATCTTTTCTATACCCGAATAAGGATACCACCGTTCCCGCAGCAAGCCCTGTTATCCATGCAACAATAAAGGTAATAAATACACCCTTGATTTGTAATCCTGGTACAACATTCTCTGCAATGAGGATAGCTGCTAAACCACCCAACATACCAGGCATACCGTGGAGATTGTGAACACCACAGGTATCAATGCCTTTTAAGGCCTTCTGAACACGAGGTTGAATGATAGCGAAACCGATCACACTCAAAATACCCGCGATGAAACCCAATATCAAAGAAGCCTGCGGCGTTGTATGGGCACAGGAAGAACCAATTGCTACGCCGCCTGCAAGGGCTGCATTGGCCATATCTTCAATAGCGATCTTTTTCCTGATCATCGTGCTTGCAATGTAGGTAGCCACCGTTGCTCCACACAGTGAAAGAATTGTGTTTACAGCAGCTATGGGCATCCTTGATATCTCAGCCGGCGCCGCACAGAATGACGGCCAGAATATCCACAGCATCATACTTCCCAGCATCGAGAACTGATTGCTGATCTTGTCGGATTCGATTTTCTTGTTAAAGTCTTCGCTTGTGGTCATCCGTACAATCACGCCTAATCCAAAGTAAGCGCCAAATTGGTGGATAACAATCGAGCCGCCGGTATCAATGAGTTGCCCCTTTGGAATAATCCCCATACCATTGTCCAACATAATCCATTCGTTCAGCATATAGGATGGAACGAATATCAATGCCATGATAATATATTGAGACATCTTCAGTCTGCCCAGGAAAGCGCCTGTGGCTATTAATATACTCGCCGCACAAAATTCGGCAAGGATCAACCGATCCATCTTTAACTCGGCCGGTTCCCCAAAAATACCCATTCTCTTAAGAAACATGTAATAAGGAATAACGATACTTACCGCAATATAGGTGGCGGTAACAGCGCCATAACCATATCTTCTGACAAAGACCATTAAAAATCCGAAACCGACCATCAACATAGCCATAACATGTATGGCCTTGCCGTATTTCGCTAATTCAAGAAAATCCTCAAGTGCCGTAGCGACTGCGCCTGTAACTTCGGTTTGATGAGAAGCAGACTCGGCGCCGGCTTTTGCGTGCGATTCCGCCGTGTTACTGACAAGGAGAATATCATGGCTTCCGGGATTTACATCAGATGCGTTCTCAACCGACGACCATGAGTTCCAATCGTGCTGGACATCATTCACTGCGAGCAATGATTGATCCACCGATCGATTTACTAATTCATTCCCTGTCACTTCGGCCCCACTGGTGGCATTTATTACCCCCAGTAAAGGGAAGCACAAAATACCCATGCATATAACGACGTACAACTTCAAAAACCTTTTTATCGCCATCTTGATTTACCCTCCTTTTCTAAATAATGCTTATGAGATTAGTACATCACGCATAATTTTTTAACATTCTAAAGATGTGTGAATTCAGCCACTGCGGTATGATTCTTTTCACTTTTTATTAACCGCTAAAATTACAAACTGCTTCATTAGCGCTTTCTTGTGCTTACTGCAGCTATACATTTTTAAAAGCTATGCATATCCTTTCATGTTGATATTTCAGGGGATATATATATTCCATTTGATTGGAAATATCAAGTGAAAAGTAGTGTAATAAGAATAATAATTCTAATTTTATTTTCACGAAGATTCATAAACGACAATTCTTGCTAGAATACAGCTAAATATGTGCCAAAATTTATTTGGTAAAAATCCTACTTGTAATTACTTAAAATAAATATGGTTAAGATATGAAATGGGGGATATTTCTAAGGATATGCGTTTTACGGTTATTCACCCATTAACTGTGTCTTTTTGAACTCATAATCTTCTTCGGAGATAAGATCCTGCTCTCTTAGTTCATTAAGCTCTGATAACTTATCGTCCTCGACCTCTTTTTCGTTAGGAGCAGGAATAAGGTCTTGTGGTTGTGGACTAGAAAGCTCGCTAAGCTTATGTTTGTAATCTTCCTCTGTAATAAGCCCTTCATTATATAAGTCTTTAAGCTCTTCAACCTTTTCATCTCCGCTTTCATCCACGATAGCGTCTTCGGATGGCATTAATGCCGGTTTTTCTTCCATCATGTCCGTAAGTTTACTTTTCTTGTTTTTGTAATCTTCTTCGGTGATTAACCCCTCTTCTCTCATTTCTTCCAACATCTTCAATTTGTCGTCATCACTTTGCTGCATTTTTTCTTCTGTTTCTACCTCATGCACTGCCGGCTCAGTATCATCGGAGACTCTTGGTGCGTACAGGGTGTCTTGTTCTTCATAAGAAACATTATCGTCTGCCGGTATATGTCCCTCCTCTGTTGGAATATGTTCCTCCTTAGCCTGTTCTCCTACAGGTTCATCTTCTGTCTGTGTCTTCTTTTTTCCCGGAGCTTTGGGTTCGGGTAACTCACCGATGTTCATGCCTTTAATAAGGGCATCCTTCTTTTCCTCGTACTCTGCAGCAGAAAACGTCCCTTCTTCCTTTAGTTCCAGTAATTTCGTAAGCTTTTCGTGCAAATCATTAATGTTTATTGTAGGTTCTTCGGCTGGCGTCTCCATCTTTTTCGATTTCTTTTTTCCTACTGAGGTAGGCGATTTCCTGGCAGGAACCGAAGTCTTTTCATTCTCTGCTTCCGTATTCAATTCGTCGTGGACAGGCTCTTTAACTTTCTTTTCAGCTACCTTCTCTGATTTAGCCACCGACTTTTTTTCTTCCTTAGCTCTTGTTTTACTAACAACTGAGGTATCCTTTTCTTCCGTAACCTTTTCAGTCTTTTTCATGGCAAGTCTTTTTTCTTCTTTTTTAATGCGATCTGCCTTTCTTTTCTCCTTAATTCTTTTTTCATCCCTTCCGTCGAAGGGTGGAGAAAAAATGGAGACGGCTACAAAGGGCTCGCCACCCGTATTGAGAAACTTGTGCACGGTCTTTGCGGGAACCTGTAAGATAGAACCCGGTTTCACCATATATCGGGTGCCATCAAGGGTGGCAATACCACTCCCCTTTTTTACATAGACAACCTCATCATGACGTTTATGGTAATGTAGATGTAATTCCCCATTTTTACAGACCTGAACAAGGTGCATGCTCGAATTTTTATTTTCACCCACGTCAGTAATTTTTACTTCTTCACCTTCACCAAGTGGATTTTTTTCGGCAACATCTTCAATATTTTTCACCGTAGATGAATATACTTCAGGGAATTTCGTAGGATGCTTTAGGGATTCTACCAAATTGGCAGGATAATACCTTACCGTTGTGCAACCAATAAAAAACAATGACAGGAGAGGAAATACAAATCGCAGAGTAATTTTAATATTTTTCATTAATATGATAGCGTATAGTTAATTTATAGAGTTTTTCAAAAGATGTATGCAGAGGTTGTCCTAAAAGCCATTACAATATCATTATCGTTGTGAAGGAGGAAAGAATGATGCAATCTTTTTGTATTAAAACAAAAGATATATGGTATTGCAAGTACGTATTTAAAATGCTTGAGGTATTATTTATAAGGCATCTTATGTTTTGTCAATAACTTCATTGACATTTTGTCAGCTTATTTCTATCATAAAATTACAAATGAAGATAAACGAAGAAAGACGACAGTTTCTTAAAAAAGCCTTAAAAACAGGCGGTGGTATTTATGCTTCCACAATCATGGGAAAGTCGCTGATGGACTATGCCTCGGGTATTTCATGGGGTGGAGAAACGCTTACAACAAATCCATCTGTGGTGGTTGTTGCACGCGATGACAGCATACTCGCAGAAACTGGAAATTTAAGAGAAAATATAGTTTCAGGTTTACTTCACAAGGCTGTGATGCTGGTAACTAACACCCCATCGCAAGAAAAGGGGTGGCAAACCCTTTTTAAACCCGACGACGTTGTCGGTATAAAATTAAACTGTCTCTCAGGGAAAACCATGTCTCCTCACGTGACGGTTGTGGAGTCTATCCTCCAGGGTTTAAAATTCGCTGGCGTGAAAGATAAAAATATTATCGTTTTTGAGCGGTTTAATCGAGAACTCGAAACCGCAGGATTCCGTGTTAGACGAGCGACAGATGGTGTTCGGTGTTTTGGTACTGATGAACTACCAGGCGGTGGTTACGAGGCCGAACCGCAATTCGCCGGCAGTGTCGGAACATGTTTTAGCAAAATAGTATCGCATCTGTGCACCGCAATTATTAACGTCCCCGTCCTAAAAGACCACGATTTGGCTGGCATCAGCGTAGCCATGAAAAACTTTTTCGGCGTCATCCATAATCCCAATAAATATCACGGTAACAATTGTAATCCTTTTATTGCAGAGTTAAATACCCATCCCTATATTGCTGACAAGGTAAGGTTGATTGTATGCGATGCCCTTATGGCGCAATACAACGGCGGGCCGGGTTACAAACCGCAATGGACATGGAATTACAACGGAATTATCGTGGGTAGAGATCCTGTTGCCCTCGATCGGATATGCCACAATATAATCGAAGAAAAACGAAGGGAAATGAGACTCCCTTCTTTAAAGCAGGCAAAGCGTGAACCAAAGTATATCTCAACCGCTGCCACATTAGGTTTGGGCATAGATGATCTTTCTAAAATCGTAACACTATAGTTCTTTGAAAAGGGTATTCACAATGATGGGCCAGGCGATGCCTGCATTGTTACGCCGGTACTGGGATCTAAGAAGGGTATTATTGTATCAAATGGCATGACGCTCAACCTTTCTGCAGTCATTACGGTTTGTTAGGAAAGATTACACCAGAACCACTACTCAAGATATACGGTTTAAACAATAAACTCATTGTCAACGAAAACA
>Ga0209417_1006083_pt1 | contig 12716 bp, 11 predicted proteins | sample RifGroF2_FD_184002 | JGI IMG/M metagenome (GOLD analysis project Ga0209417, IMG submission 184002) | Groundwater microbial communities from Rifle, Colorado, USA - Groundwater F2 (SPAdes) (version 2) | ecosystem: Environmental > Aquatic > Deep subsurface > Groundwater | place: Rifle, Colorado... | reverse complement strand
TAACTAGTTATCATCACCACTACTCTTATATAAAAACATCTGATATCTACGAGATGCATAAAAAGTATATACTGTTACATTTCTTTACAAGGAGGTTTAAAAAGGCCATTGCATAACTTCAATTTTTTAACTTTTTGTCATCCTGCGCGAAGCAGGAACGTTAAAGCCAAAAGACGACAAAGCAGTCTTTTGGCTTTAAACTAATTTTAGGTGGTGCAGGTTTTAACAAAACCCTTTTTATATTTTTTGTAAATCAGAAAGTTTTGGATCTAAAAGTCTTCTTCCGACATCATCAAACTGAATACTGCAAAGTCTTTTTTCATTGGAGCCTATTATTTTTGTTACTGTTCCCATCCCGTACTTTTCATGTTTGACTTTATCACCTTCCTGAAAATCATCTTCATAAGAAACTTCTTTTTGATTTTTAGGGGTTGAATATATAGGAATATCCGGCATTGAAGGTTTTGCTGATTTTGGTTTTTTAGAAGGTTTTACAGGCTCATCATAAGCAGTTTCTTCGTATTGGTCGGAATAATTTTCTTCATCGTCGTATTCATCTGTTAAATTATTATTTGGTTCTTCTGAATCATCATCGTAAAAGCTTCCGTAATCCAGAACCGATTCGTCCTGAAATTCTTCATTTGAACTATAATCAAAGTCTTCATCAGCTTGTTCTTCTTTAGGTGAGTATGAAAGTTGGTTATCGTCAATATCATCATCAAGAAAACTTGATAAATCTTCTTCAGAAAAGCCTGAAGCGTATTTTTTAGGAGGTTCGGGAGGTTTAGGAGGTGCAGATTTAGAAGAGCTATAAATATTTTCAGTTTCATTTGCATCATAAAAAGAGGAACCGCCTGAATTTGTTTCGTAATAATCATCCTCTGTTTTTTCATCTTCTTCATCAAATTCTTCAGAATCAGCTTCATCTTCGGCGGTTTCTTCCTCATAAAAAGAAGAATTGTTTGAGTTTGCTTCGTAAGAATCTTCTTGTTCCAAGTCAAAACCGTCTTCTTCTTCGTAATATTCTTCTGAAACAGCAGAATATTCATCGGCTTCTTCCTCTTCTTTTTGAGAAATATGCACTTCTTCCTGCAATTTTGAAATATTTTCAATTAACTCAATTCCGGATTCATCATAAGCAAACTGATTTGAATAGTTAAAATTTTCTTCTTCGTCTTCTTCTTCAATTTTTTCAACTGCTTCATAAGAGAAGGAGCTTGATGCCGGCAATTTTGTTTCTGATTCAACTTCATATTCAGTATTAAGATATATTTCGGGAGATGAACTATTTAAATCATCTGAATAATGGCTTTCTTCAAAGACTTCCGTGTCATAAATATTTGTATAGAGAGGAATATTGTTTGTAATTCTTCCTGTAATCACAGCTTCATTATCTTTAAGTCTAATCAGGCTGTCTTTTAATACAGTGATTTTTGTTGTGTTTTCCGGAGCAAAGGCAATAATATTTGCTGCATAAGACAATAAAGAAACCGCTGTTTCTGATTCATGCCCTGTAATAATCACAGGATAAACCCCGTTTTTATTGGCTTTTGTGCAAAGATTTTCTATAAAAGATTTATTGATTTTTACTTTATCAGCATCAACAAGTAAAAAGAACTTTTGTTTGTGCTTTTTAGTATTTGAATCTATTAAAAACTCAATCAGGTCTTTTTGCCAGTCTGACGGGAATTTTGATAAATCAACTATGACAAGGTTATTGGTTTTGATATTTTCGCTAAAGCCTGTTATTTCCTGTTTTTTATCTGCAAAAACTCCGTTTTTTTGAAGTTTTGAAAGTTTATTTTTTAATAAAACAAGTTCGGTTAATTTGTTTGTCGCATAAACAGAATCTACAGCCTGTTTGAAGCTGGAGAAAGGAATATTTTCAACTTCGCCTGACGAAAGATAATTTTCGACTTCCATAAAGATGTCTTCAACGGTAGCTCTTGTTTCCGCGGAAGCATCCGAAAGGCTTTTTTTATAAAAAAGTTCAAGTCCTTTTAAGTCAAAAGGAAGTTTGATATTTTTTCCTGCTTCCAAAGTTAAAGAAACTTTTAAGTCCGAATAAGAGTTATCAAAATCAATTAAGACAGTTTTTCCTGCGGTTTTAGACAATTCACAGGATAAAAGACTTAAAATATTGTCTTTTTGGGTTTGTTTATCGCAATAAATTACGGTCGGTCTTTCAAAAAAAGAGGCTTCAAGGTTTACTTCCGTGTCGGGGTATAAAGATAAAATCCCTACAGGAAGAGGGGTTTGCGTATTTAAAGTGTTTGAGCATAACAGAACTTCTTTTGCTGAAAGTTTATTAATCAAAAAGTCCTGTGACGGAATATTTCCCTGCCAGTTTATTAATTTCCCCGCGCTGTCAATCGTATATAAAATTTTTGATTCAGCTAAATTAAAATTAGGGTTTTTTTCCGCGGTGGAAATTCCTGTAATTTGTACAAGAACACCGGTTTTGCCTGAAGCTGTTATTTTTAAAATATCTCCGAGCAAAAGCTGTTTTTCGTTTATATCGAATTTAATTTTGATTTTTTGACCGCTTATCTGTTCAATAAACATCTTTTTTATACGACCTCTATTTTGTATTTCTTTTTTATTTTATTGATTATACTCTAAGTTTACATAAAAAAGTCATCGTCATCTACAAGTTTGCTAAATAAATTTTTTGTGTACTATATTTATCTATAGTAATGCCGTTATGAGCAAATTAAATTATATATTATGAACCTGTTTTCAGGAAATACTATTAATAGTGTATGCAGGGCTGAGGAAAAAAAGCCAAAAGCTATGTATTGTCATTGCGAGTAAAGAAGGGGGACAATCCAAGAAAATTGAGCTTTTTTACAAAAAACATATTTAAAATCGTTTATTTTTGGATTGCTTCGTCGGCACTTCGTGCTTCCTCGTAATGACAGCGCAACGATTACAGCTTGTTTTCTTTTATCCTGATAGTGTAAGAATCCATCTTGTTAAAATTAAACTTTTATCGAATGTAATAAAAAGAAAAAAAATATAATCTAAAAATACGTCAGGGTTATTATACTAAACTAAGATTTGTTTTCGGACAATTCAAAACTGGTACAGGCATAAAGGGTGTTTTTATGACAAATTCGCCGGCTCAAAAACGTTTAGGCAATAATATACTCATTAAAAAAAAACTGGGTGCCGCTAAAGCTTTAAATAATTATATGGAGCAGCTTAAAATACACTTTGATTTAAACGATAGAGATATTATTAAAGTTTTGGAGCTGGCTTTAAAAGAAAGAAGAAATGAAAATTTTATAAAAAAATGGTGGCATATATTAAAATAAATGGTTAAAATAAAAAAGAAGAGTTTTGTTTAATATTTTCTTTAATATGAATTTATAGAAATTAAAACAAAAGACAAGAAGCAAGAAAAAAGAGAGTTTTATGACCGGTGAACAATTCCCGATAGAAGTTAATACAAGTTTTTTAGAAAATTTCTTTGGAATGGCAGATATGTTGCCCCCAAAAGAAGTAGGACTGGAAGATTTAAATAACGCAATAAAAATAATAAGACAAAAAATAGATAATTCTATACTGGCACAAAGCAGTTTGGGGATGCCGGCTGCTTTAGATGCCGGATCGGAAAGCGACTTTTTAAAAGGCGGGGAAATAAAAGATACCGTAATAAGACCTAAAAGTATTCTTGTAGTTGACGATCTTGGTATTATTACATATCAGCTCGATATTTTATTTAAAAAACTTGGTTTTGAAGTAACTGTTTCAAAAGAACTTTATGATGCAATAAATCAGTATAAGAAAAAAGATTTCGGGTATGTAATTCTTGATTTATTTATTCCGACGGAACGGGAAGGTTTTATTCTTCTTGATGAAATAAAAAAATTAGCACTTTTCTGTAAGTTAAATACAAAAATTATAATGATGTCAGCTTCTTCAAAAGTTGAATATAAAGAAAAATGCATAAGCAGGGGAGCTGATTGTTATATAGAAAAAACGACAGGATGGCAGAAAAGTCTTATAGATGCCTGTTCGAATAAAAAGGATAAATAAAAATGAACGAAGAAAAACTTTTCTGTCCTTTTAATTCCGGAGAATGTAGCTCACGTTGCGCTCTTTATATTAGTCCTGATGAGTTAAACGAAGTTGTAAGAAATAAACTTGCCAGTGTTGGTGTTATAGATAGAGAAAAAGGTCGCTGTTCCTTTAAAAACATCTCGATGTGCTTAAACAGAGAGGTTTTTGAACAGGTTTCTAATTATTTAAGATAGATTTTTAAAAGCTTTAATATTTTATGCCGCTTCTTTTTCATTAAGTTTTTGTTCTTTTATTTCAATGTCTTCCGGAGAAAAATAAATCTCTCCGCAATCCAAACATTTTTCAAAAGACAAACCCGACAGATTAAATTTTTTAACTTTAGTTGCTGTCTTGAAAGAAACTTCCAAATCTTGATTTATTAATTTTTTAATATTTTCTAAACCACATGTTGCGCAGGTATTCATAATATTACCTCTTTATTTTTCTTTAAATTGAATAATTACAGTTTTTTCATTAATAATCAGTGTTAGTAAGGACTTTTGTAGCGCATGAATGTCCGGAATAATCAACAGAAATACTTTTCACACAAGCTCCGTTTCCTGCATTCAATGCATAATATCCTCCCTGATATCCCGCAGGTAAAATTCTTCCGTCTACTTCAAATTGGATAATAAAGACATCTAGTCCCATTGTATTAGGTTTTTTTTGATTGTTAACATCGACTATCAAATAACTATTTAATGGATTACCGGCTGACCAGTTAAAATTTAAAGTAGTTCCATCAGATAAAATAGCACAAGGTCGCTCTACAAAGATATTGGTCTGTTCGCCGTCAAGTTCATATCTGTCAATAGATGCGCAATTTCCCTGCTGATTCCATCCAAATTGTTTTAAACAGTTTAGATTATTACAAAAAATCGATTGCATGTTATCGGTTTGGTCAGCAGAAGTAGCACCGGAAAAAGCATTATTAAGGGAACCATAATCTTCTTTTATTTCGATTGCAGCAGCAGTTACGCTATTAAAAGTTTTTTTAAAGCCCGCTTTATATTGTTGTTCCTGAACATTTGTAATTAAATCAGGAATTGTAAGGGAAGCAACTACACCTATAATTGTTATAACAAGCAAAACTTCCGCAAGAGTAAAGCCTGTCTTTTTGATAAGAATATCACCCTGAACTTGTTTTAGGGTGACATTCAACGCAGCGCCGTTTTTATGCCAAAATCGTCTGCTGTCTGCCTGTCTGTCTATCTGCATTTGCTTTACCCTTGAATTATAAGAAGTTATCTGGTTAAAATTATCTGTCATTGCGAGCGACTAACGGGAGCGTGGTAATATCAAGATTTCACTAATTATGCGATTGCTTCGTCGCAAGCTCGTCGCAATGGCAATAGCAGATTTTAACAAGATAAGTTCTAAATATTATTTATTCATTATAAACCATGTCTTTAAGATTGTCATTGCGAAGAGCCAAAGCTCATCCCGGCAATGACAATAGCAGGTTTTAACAAAATGACTTCTTACACAAAAAAAAGTCCCTGAAAAAACAGAGACGATGAGTAGCAAGTAAATTTAGAAGAGTTGAGGATTCACTCTTTTATTTTATAAATATATTTGTAAAATTTTATTCTCTTTTAGCATTGTTTTTTCAATTATCAAAAATGTTAATTTATAATACTTTTGTACAGTTAAAAAGGGGGCATAAAAATGCCAAACAGTCTGCAAAGTTTGTTTAACTTTGATAATACGGACGAAAACCTAAGACATAAAACTTTACAGGAAGTTAATAACGTCTGCAATTATTGTTACAAATGCGATTTATCAAAAACAAGAACGAATGTTGTTTTTGGAGAAGGGGTTTTTTCTTCCTCAATAATGCTTATAGGCGAAGGTCCGGGTCAACAGGAGGATGAAACCGGCAGACCTTTTGTAGGAAAAGCAGGTCAGCTTCTTGATAAATTTCTTGAAACTCAAGATATTTCCAGAGAAAAAAATATTTATATCTGCAATATTGTAAAATGCAGACCTCCCGAAAACAGAATTCCGACAAACAAAGAAATGACAGCATGCAGGGTATATCTTGATGCCCAAATTCAGCTTATGCGACCTAAAATAATTATTCTTTGCGGCTCGACTGCTGTTAAAGCTATACTGGGAATCAAATCAGGCATAACCAAAATAAGAGGACAATGGTTTGAAGGACCTTTCGGCGCAAAAATGACGCCGCTTTTACATCCTTCTTATTTATTACGTAATCAATCAAAAGCTGTTGATTCTCCACAATGGTTAACTTTACAAGATATTCGGGAAATAAAAAAACTGACTTATTTATAACAAAAAGGTGTTCTTCTTAGAAGTCATCTGGTTAAAATTATCTGTCATTCTGAACGAAGCGAAGCGTAGAGAAGAAGCTACGTGGAATTACGGCTTATTTAGCAATTCAGGTATTATATGTTTTTTATAATAAATCAGACAAATTTTTTTTAAAAAGCTAAAGAATATTAATACTTTGGGGTTGAAAAATTTTTACAATGGGTTATATTATTATTACACAGGTTTTTTAAACTATTAACCTTTTTAAACTCGGAGGTCAGGCTATTGAATTCTTCTTCAATCAAGAGAGTAGATGAAAAATTTTTAAATGATTTTGAAAAACAGGTAGAGATATTGTTTGAATCTTCTGAAAATGGCGTAAAAAGACAGGAAACAATTACTCTTTCCGGCGAAGGTTCTATTAAAGTTTTATTACCGGTATAGTATTGTCATTGCGATGAGGTGTGAAGCATCTACGTGGCAATCTCAGTCCTTTTTCTCAAATTTTAAAATGGAATCAAGGTACTTTGCTACCTTGCTTTTTGGTATTATATGCGTGCCTTTGGCATAAGTTTTTCTGAAAATATCAATAGGTTCTTCGTTTCCATGGATAAGAGCATGCCTTACTTCGATAAATTCTTCCAGTAAAGCTTCTTCAACGGAAATTTCTTTTGTTTCAGGGATTTGGTGCACTTTTTTTTCATCCACATAAAAATGAAATTCTGTTATGAAAAGTTCTTTGCCTTTAGAATTAAGACCATTTAAAGCAGGTTTCGGGTTTACCCATAATTCTCCGTCGCCCTGTACTATCCATGACGGAATTTTGTATCCTAAATCTTTTGGCAATGTTATTGCAACATTATAAACACCTTTTGTTTTTGCAACAGCGCAGTCAAAGTGGGTTAAAAGCATCTTATAATCGATAGTGTTTGCCCTTCTTATATTAAGACGATTTGAACTTATTTCGCTTCTCGGGAAGTTTTTTCTTAATGCGGAAGAAAGTTCATTGCCTATATGTTTTTCGGAAAAATAAAGTGTCATGGAAAAACCTCCTTTTTTAAAAGGATAACAAACCCTAAAAATTTTTTTAGCTGCCGAAAGTATAATTTTTTAATCTTCTAAGTTTATATTTTCTTTTTCTTTTAAGTTTAATCGTTCGGTTATTATAAAAAACAAACAGCCTAAAGAAATAAGAATTATTGAAAAAAGTTGTCCTATTATTGAAATTGCAAAAGATGCTTCCCGTGAAATATTAAAAAAGCCCAGAGCTATGATATATCCCCATTGTACGGGTCCTAATCCTGCCGGTCCCCCGGGTATTAAAGAAATGAAAGCTACGATTGATAAAACAAATAAAGACCCTAAAATCCCTATAGAATATCCAAACCCTTTAATTAAAAGGAGTAAAGTTAATCCTTCGCAAAACCACACAGGAATTGTAAGCAAAAATGTTTTTAAAATTAAAACTGGCGAATTAAAAATCTCAACGCCGTTCATAAAAGAAATGAGAGCGTAAGTTATTTTATGAAAAATTTTGCTTACAATTTCACAAATTTTTTCATTTAAAAACTTTTTAATGAAGTTTTTTTCTTTAATTTTCAAAATCAAAATATTGAATTTTTCCTGAATAAAAGTGTTTTTATAAAATTTTGAAATTAATAATAAAACTGAAAAAGTTCCCATAAAGACAATACCGGCTGCAACAGCAACTCCGAAAAACTTTTTGCTTGAAAAAACAAAGGAAGCCAGAAGTAATAAAATTAAAAATAAAACCAGCCCGTCAAAAATTCTTTCCAGAACAATTGATGCGAGAATAGTTACTCTGCTTAAGCTTTCTTTTTTGCCGAAATAATGAGCTCTGTAAAGTTCTCCGCCTCTTGCAGGCACAAAGTTGTTTATAAACCAGCCTCTAAATAAGGAATTTAAAAAAGAAGAGAGTTTAATTCCGGTTTTTTCTGAAATAATCAGTTTCCATCTTAAAGCTCTGAACAAAAAAGCACTGTAGTAAACAGGAATCATTAAAAACAGATACATAAATTTAAAGTTCTTAACGGCTTCAATGGATTTGTGGGGGTCTATGTTTTTTAAAATAAGTGTAATAAAAATTACACCTATAATTAAACCTATTATTTTTTTATCAAATATTTTCAAGTTTTTACCTACATTTTGTCATTGCGAGGAGGAACCAAAGCTCCGACGCGGCAATCTCATAATTTTGTAAAATCTTGCGATTGCCACGCTTCCGTTGGTCGCTCGCAATGACAAAAACAATGTTTTTAGAAAAATTTGAGTTTTTTTACTGTGAATATTATTATTATACATGTTTACAATAAGTCATGCTGAACTTGTTTAAGCATCTGTCCGGCTTGGGATTCAGGCAACAATTAATTATTGGATAGACCCTGAATCAAGTTCAGGGTGACAGTTTGAGGGTTCAAAGCGACAAATTAATTATTTAAAAGAAAGAGGTGAGAATATATGACTAGAGCAATGACAATAACAGAAAAGATTTTAGCGGCGCATGCAGGTCTTGATGAAGTAAAACCGGGGGATTTAATAACGGCAAAAGTTGATATTACTCTTGCAAATGATATTACAGGTCCTGTTGCCATAAACGAATTTAGAAAAATCGGCGTAGATAAAGTTTTTGACAAAGAAAGAGTTGTTTTTGTTCCTGACCATTTTACCCCGAATAAAGACATAAAATCAGCCCAAAACGCGAAACAGATAAGAGAATTTGCAAAAGAACAGGGGTTAAGACATTATTTTGAAGTCGGAAGGCTTGGGATTGAACACACGCTTCTTCCTGATCAGGGAATTGTAGGTCCTGGCGATCTTGTAATAGGCGCTGATTCTCACACCTGCACTTATGGCGCGTTAGGAGCTTTTTCTACAGGCGTGGGTTCTACCGATTTGGCATGCGCTATGGCGTCAGGTGAAACATGGTTTAAGGTTCCCGAAACAATAAAAGTTGTTTTTAACGGCAAATTAAACAAATGGGTATCGGGAAAAGACCTTGTGCTTCATCTTATTGGAGATATCGGAGTTGATGGAGCTCTTTATCAGGCTCTGGAAATTACAGGTTCTGCCATTGATGAGCTTTCTATAGACGGAAGATTTACCATTTGTAATATGGCAATCGAAGCAGGCGCTAAAAATGGAATTATTCCTCCCGATAAAACTACCGAAGAATACGTTAAAAACAGGACTTTAAGACCTTATAAATTCTATCGGAGCGATGAAAATGCGCAATATTCAAGAGTAATCGAATATAACACAGCAGATATTGAGCCAACTGTCGCATTTCCTCATCTTCCCGAAAACACAAAGCCTATTTCTCAGGTCGGAAACATAAAAATAGATCAGGCTGTGATTGGAAGCTGCACAAACGGAAGGTTGCCTGATATTAAGGAAGCGGCAGAAATTTTGGATGGTCGCAAGGTTCATCCTGATGTAAGGCTTATTGTTTTGCCGGGAACACAGGAAATTTATCTTGAAGCTATGAAATTAGGCTATGCTGAAATAATTGTTAAAGCGGGCGGTGTTTTCTCTACTCCTACTTGTGGTCCTTGTCTTGGCGGGCATATGGGAATTCTTGCCGAAGGCGAAAGAGCTATTTCCACCACCAACAGAAATTTTGTCGGAAGAATGGGGCATCCAAGGAGTGAAGTTTATCTTTCTAATCCTGCAATTGCCGCAGCAAGCGCAATTTTAGGAAGAATTGCTTCACCTGACGAGTTGTAAAAATCGAGAATTGTTGGTTGTCATTGCGAGGCATGTATCGTCTGTAAATAAAATGATTTGAGTATCGAAGCAATCTTCTAAAGTGGCGTGTTGTCATTGGGAAGATTGCTTCGTTATGTTAATCTTGGCTTATAATCCTTGTTTCATGCCTCGCAATGACAGAGAATAAAAAGGAAAAAGCCGATCTCGTGGTCGGCTTATGATTGAATAAGTGGTTTTTAGTTTTGTTTTTTAAGCTTGAAGTCTTTCTCCAAGAGCTTTTGGATTTGATTTAGAAAGTTTATCGGATTCGTTTATTGAATTAGAACCGGGTTGTCTTAAAATTCTTCCCGCTTTATCAAGGAAACCAAGAATTTCTCTTGTTTGTTCGTTTTCGCCCATTTTCGCTCTTATTGCTACAGCAAGAGATTTTGGGGTATTCAAGCCTTTTCCTTCGGAAAGGTTTTTAAAATAAGCTTCTTCATAATTAACAGGGGCTTGAATTGTCCAGTTAGGAGCTTTTTGATCAGCAGGGTCATTTAATCTTCTTTCATCGCCGATAGCATCAGGAGCTGTAAAGAATTGGTTTCTTGCTGTATAAAGTTCGGCAAATTTAGCGTTTCTGAATTCTTCGGCATTATCTACGGAAGTACTTAAATCACGGGCTAAAAGACCGGCTTGTTCGTTTCTTTTTTCTTTTTCCAGTTGAATAAGTGAAAGGTCATCATGGCATCCAACGCCTATAGTAAAGCCGTTAAGTTTGTAGCCCATGCTTTGTTTATAAAACTCTGTTCTTCCCCAGCCATCGCCTGCGTATCTTGTGATTTGAATATGAGGATATTTGTTTTTTGTTAAATTGACGGCTTGATCCGGTCCGCCGAGCGCTTCAATGTTTATGTCTTCTTTTTTAATGTCATGACCGTTTTTAATCTGGTCATTAATAGCCATTTCCATAATATCAATCATTTTAGTGCCTTGATATTCTGAGCCTTTGTTTGTATGAGGATTGCTTAACTGCCACCCTGCATCTATTCTCGCGCCATCATAATTTGAAAGGAAAACGTCAAATTTTTTCTTAAGAACTGTTCCTGCAGCTCCAAGTGAGCCGTCTTGATTATATAATTTATTGAAATCAAGGCAAGGAAGTCCCCAATCGTTAAATTTTCCGCCATCTCCAGGGCAGCCTGTAGATTTTCCTATTTCAAAAGCAGGTTTGAAAGCCCATTGATCTCTTGGAGAAAAGCCTATTAAGCAGTCGCCGAAGAATTTGATGCCTTCATTATTTAAGTTTTCTTTTGTTTCGAGGTGCTGTTTATTGGCGATAAACTGTTTATATTGGTAAAAAGCTATTGTATCCGAATAGTTTTCTTTAATTTCTTCCTGTCTTGCTTTTTTGTCAGCAGGAATTTCTTTTGTTTCATCGTAATTAAACAGATTTTGGTCTAATTCGGCGTTTTTACCTTTCCAGTTTGGCCAGTAGTCTGTTCCGTATTCTTCTTTTAAAGCTTCAAGCATGCCATATCTTTCAAGATGCGGATTTTCTTCATTGAAAGAATTAAAGCTTTCTTTTAAAGGATTATTTTCAGGAAGAGCTTTAAAGTTTTTATAAGCAGTTTTTAAGTCAGGCGCGCCTACTTTTTTAAGGTCTATTAAATGTTCGCCGATTTCAAAAGGGCTTGAGCTGAAAGGGGAAAGGTTGTCTTTTGTTACGGGACCTCTTGGAAGTCCTTGAACTACATTAATCCCGTTTAGTTTTTGCATTAATTTTACAAGTTTCATGGATTCATCAGAAGCTATAGTGCCTTTTGGAGCATAAAAATCAGGTAATATTAAAGTTGTATTATTGAGTTTTTTTTCAGGTTCGTTATTATCTCCGGTTATTTCGTATAAATTTCTGGCTTCATCAAGTTTTTGTTGATAAAGATCCATTTCTTTGGTTGTAAAAGCTCTGCCAAAAGCCAATTTTGGTTGGGTTTTGTTTTGAAAATTTGATTTTTGTTGATAATTAATTGAAGAAATATTCATCATTGATCAAAACCCTCATTCAAAATGCTTTAAACTAAAAACCAGTTAAGTTTTAAAAGAGGGTGAAGGTAAAAAATTGCCTTTTTTTATTGTAAATAATGAAATTTCATGTAGAAAAAAAGTAAAAGCTTTGTAAATATTGGGTTTCGGATAAAAACCCGGCTTAATGTTTTGTAACATGTTTTTTTAAAAAAATATTATGAAAGAGAAAACGAAAAATGGGAAATAAAAACAAAAAGGGCGAGCGAGTCCCCTGTGGCGACGGAAAGCGGATTGCGAGCTGAGGCTGAAGGTCGGGCTTTGCCTGACCGCAATGCCGTTACTCGCGAGTAACCAAGCAGCGAGCCCAAAAACAAACTCTAGCCCCCTCCCTCGAGGGAGGGGGTTGGGGGTGGGTGTAAATAAATAATTTCTTAAAAATTTTAAAAAAATTATAAATAAAAAATTGACTTTCAGTAAAAAGATTTTGATGTAAAAATATAAACAGAAGTATTATTTTGAGGAAAAAGAAATGAGTCTAATAACTAAAGCTTTATTGACGATTAATTCAGAAAATTTAACTCATATTTTTGCAGGCTTAAAATCTTTATATAACATTGCGGGAATTGATGAAAACAGAAAAAATTATA
>Ga0209417_1006082_pt1 | contig 12716 bp, 9 predicted proteins | sample RifGroF2_FD_184002 | JGI IMG/M metagenome (GOLD analysis project Ga0209417, IMG submission 184002) | Groundwater microbial communities from Rifle, Colorado, USA - Groundwater F2 (SPAdes) (version 2) | ecosystem: Environmental > Aquatic > Deep subsurface > Groundwater | place: Rifle, Colorado... | reverse complement strand
ATCTTCAGCCTGCAGGTACTTTCATTGTTCTTGGTACGAGTAATCAGGCGGAAGATGCTGTTTATGCTGATATTGCGATGGCTGACGGGGTGCCGGTTTTCAAGCGGCCATCGGGCGGGCAGACCGTGATCCTCACTCCCCTGACACTTGTTATTTCGATCCGATTTTTCTCGGAGCAGCTGGAAAATCCCAAAGTCTATTTTCGGAAGATCAATCAAATAATAATCAGCGCATTACAGGACCTCGGAATTTCAAATCTCTGCGAAAAGGGAATTTCCGATATTGCCATAGGGGAAAAGAAGATCCTGGGTTCCTCGATTTACCGAAAGAAAAAGATGGTACTCTATCATGCGGTACTAAATGTGGCTGAATCTCCGGCTTTCATCAGCAGATATTTAAAACACCCCACGCGTGAGCCGGATTATCGGGCCGGAAGAAATCATGATGAATTTATAACCTCCATTCATTCCGCCGGTTATCAGATTGAACCGGAAATAATCAGGGCAGCTCTTACGAAGGGCATAGCGGAAAATCTATAGCAGGGTTATCCGAAAAACTCGTATTTTTAGGGCAAAGCCAAACTTTGCCATTCATGACATCCACGCATTTTCTTGCTTTTGATATCGGCGCCAGCAGTGGCAGAGCCATTCTCGGAGCATTTGACGGCTGCCGGATAACACTTACCGAGGTGCACCGGTTTCCAAATGAGATGGTTCTTCGCAACGGACACTATTATTGGGACATACGCCGCCTGTTTGAAGAGCTGAAAACCGGGCTGAAAAAGTGCATACGTGACCTGGGGATCATCCCGGTATCCATCGGAATAGATACCTGGGGTGTGGATTTCGGATTGCTTGATGGCAGTGATAATTTACTTGAGCTTCCATTTGCCTATCGGGATGATTTGACTGAGAGTGCTATGGAAGAGGTGTTTAAAATGATCCGGCCAAAGGATTTGTATGCGAAAACCGGTATTCAGTTTTTGCGATTTAATTCGTTGTTCCAGCTCTGGGCGCTCAAAAAAAAGTTCCCCACCCTTCTGCTGCAAGCCAACAAACTGCTTTTCATACCCGATTTGCTGAGCTATATGTTTACCGGGACCTCCTTTTCCGAATACACCATTGCTTCCACCTCACAGATGCTGAATCCAAAGACGCGCAACTGGTATCCCGACCTGATGCTGCGGCTTGGCATCCCGGTTCATATTCTTGAAAACATCATCGAGCCGGGCACCCAGATCGGTCCGATTAAGCCCGATATATTGAGCGACCTGGGAAATCCGCCCGTTTCCGTGGTTGCCGTGGGCGCACACGATACCGCCTCAGCCATTGCAGCCATTCCTGCCGAGGGGAAAAACTGGGCTTACATCAGTTCAGGGACCTGGTCGCTTATGGGAATAGAAACGGACCAGCCGATTCTGAACGAGGAGAGTTTCCGGTTCCTGTTTACGAACGAAGGCGGGGTTGGTAAAAAGATCAGGGTATTAAAAAATATTACAGGTCTTTGGCTTCTTCAGGAATGCAAGAAAATCTGGGATGCTGAAAATCCGGTTTCCTTTGAGGATCTGATCAAGGGCTGTAAAAAGGTAAAACCCTTCCAGTCCATTGTGGATCCTGATGATCCTGCTTTCATGAACCCGCAGGATATGCCGGAAGCGATCCGTGAATACTGCCGGCGTACCTCTCAGGCGGTTCCGGAGACCCTGGAAGAGATCACCCGCTGCATATTTGAAAGCCTGGCTCTGAAGTACAGCATCATTCTCGACCAGCTCAGGAAAATCAGTCCCCATCCGATTGAAAAAATCCACATGATCGGCGGCGGCAGTCTCAACAGCTTCCTGTGCCAGCTCACTGCCGATGCAACCGGCCTGCCCGTCGTTGCAGGCCCGGCAGAAGCCACGGCACTCGGAAATATCCTCTCGCAGATTGCCTGCCATCAGGGAATTCCCTCCCTGGATACATTACGGGGATTCTCCATGAATTCCGTAAAAACCATCACCTACAAACCAAAAAAAACGGGGGAATGGAAAGCATGCCATATTTATTAGGGATAGACGCAGGATCTTCATCCATCAAGGCATCCCTTGTTGATCAGGCCACTGGCCTGATCACAGCCAGTGCACAATCACCATCGACGGAGCTTCAGATCTCAGCCCCGCAGCCCGGATGGGCCGAGCAGGATCCGGAATTATGGTGGGAGCATGTACTCAAGGCGCTGGCCATCCTACAGGAAAAAACCGGCAAGCTTTCCAAGGTCGGGGCGGTGGGCATCTCCTACCAGATGCACGGCCTTGTTGCCGTTGACAAGGACATGAATCCTTTGCGACCTTCCATCATATGGTGCGACAGCCGGGCTTCTTCCTTGGGAGAAAAGGCATTCAAAGCCCTCGGTCGCGATTTTTGTCTCTCTCACCTGCTCAACAGCCCCGGCAATTTTACGGCAGCCAAGCTGGCATGGGTCAAGGAAAATCAACCTGATATTTATAGCCGCATTTATAAGGTCATGCTGCCTGGTGATTACATCGGAATGAAATTGACCGGACTCAGCTTTTCAACATCAACCGGCTATTCCGAGGGGATACTGTGGGATTACACGACCGATGCTCCGTCAAATGAACTCATCGACTATTACGGGTTTAGTCCGGATATCTTCCCCGATATAGTCCCAGTCTTTGGAAACCAGGGCACCATCACGAGGCAGGTGTCACGCGTTACGGGCCTTACGGCGGGCGTTCCCGTCACCTACCGTGCCGGCGACCAGCCCAATAACGCACTAAGCCTCAACGTACTTGAACCCGGCGAAGTTGCTGCGACTGCCGGAACCTCCGGTGTTATTTACGGCATTCTCGACCGGGTGAACCATGATCCGCTATTGAGGGTCAATGTGTTTGCACATGTCAACCATCTGCAGCCCGACACCCGTTTGGGCGTGCTGCTCTGCATCAACGGAACCGGGATTCTCTATTCGTGGATCCGGAAGCTGCTTCAGGGAAGCGGGCTTGACTATCCTTTCATGAACAAGCTGGCTGCCGGAGTGGAGCCAGGTTCTGACGGACTGCTGGTTTTTCCGTTTGGCAACGGGGTTGAAAGGATTCACCAGAACAAACCGTTCGGCGGCCGGATCATCAATCTCGATCTCAACCGTCATTCACGCGAACACCTGATCAGGGCGGCACAGGAGGGGATCGTATATGCCCTGATGTATGGCTTTGAGGCCATGCAGGAGATGGGAGTCAGAACAGAAACGGTGAAAGCTGGAAATGCAAACCTGTTCCTGAGTCCAGTTTTCAGGGAAATTTTTGCTGATGTGACCCGTACAACCGTAGAACTTTACAACACTGACGGAGCCGCGGGAGCTGCCCGCGGAGCCGGTATCGGCGCCGGAATATTTGCCGGTCCGGCCGAAGCCTTCAGGGCCCTTTCCATTGTAGAACATATAAAGCCCAACCCCGAACGGCACAAAAAATACACGGAATTATATAACATTTGGAAAAAAGAAATGCTCGCTACGCTGAATTCAACCACTTCAACCACTTCAACCACTTCAACCACTTCAACCAATTCAACCACTTCAACCACTTCAACCACAAACACAAATGATCCCATCCGAATTCTTCCCAGGCATTGAGCCGGTCCGGTATGAAGGACCCGATAGTGAAAATCACCTTTCGTTTAAATATTATGATGAAAACTTTGTGGTGGCAGGAAAGACCATGAAGGAGCACTTCCGGTTTGCCATGGCTTATTGGCACAGCATGTGCAATGCCGGTGGAGATCCTTTCGGCCCTGGTACCCGCAAGTTCCCATGGAATATTTCCGACGACCCGATGAAAAACGCTGAAGCCAGGCTTCATGCAGCATTTGAGTTTATGTCGAAAATGAGCATTCCGTTTTACTGTTTCCACGACCGGGACCTGGCCCCCGAGGGGGATTCGGTCGAAGAATCGGAGAAAAATCTTAAAAAGCTGGTTGATCTGGCCCACAAAAAGCAGCAGGATACCGGAATCAAACTTCTCTGGGGAACTGCCAACCTGTTCTCAAACCCGAGGTACATGAACGGAGCTGCCACCAATCCTGATTTCAGTGTGGTTTGCCAGGCGGCCGCCCAGGTAAAAGCGGCTATCGATGCTACCGTTGCACTGGGAGGTGAAAACTATGTCTTCTGGGGCGGCCGCGAAGGCTACTCATACCTGTTGAACACCCACACAAAGAAAGAGCTCGACCATATGGGACGATTCCTCCAGCTGGCGCGCGACTACGGCAGGAAAGCCGGATTCAACGGTGTGTACCTGATCGAGCCCAAGCCGATGGAGCCTTCCCTGCATCAGTATGATTTTGATGCTTCTACCGTGATCGGCTTCCTGACAAAATACGGGTTGGAAAATGACTTTAAACTGAATATCGAATCCAACCATGCCACCCTGGCTGGCCACAGTTTTTCGCATGAACTGCGCTTTGCCGCGGATGCAGGCATGCTTGGCGGTATTGATGCCAACCACGGCGAACCCCTGAATGGATGGGATACCGACAATTTCCCAACCAACCTTTATGAAGCCATCGAGGCGATGCTTATCGTTCTGGAAACCGGCGGACTGGGGCCGGGCGGCTTCAATTTCGATGCCAAGCTGCGCAGAAATTCAACGGATCTGGAAGACCTTTTCATTGCACATATCGTTGGTATGGACACTTTTGCAAGAGCTCTCCTGATCGCTGATAAATTATTGAATGAAAAACGGCTGACCGATTTCAGGGACAACCGTTATCTTTCATTCCATGAAGAGGATGCACAATCCTTTGAATCGGGACTGCTGACACTTGAAGACCTGCGGGAAATGGCCATCCTGAAGGGCGAGCCGGAGCTTCAATCCGGCAAGCAGGAGCTGATTGAATCCATTATCAATAATTCGATCTAACGAAAAAAAATGTGGAAGGTGGAATGTGATAATGTGATATCACTGTTCCACCTTCCACATTTCAACAATATTAAAAGACGGATGTATCCGTCTCTACTCGGTGGGTTCCTTCTTTTTACGGGTGAGGGGGAGGACGCCGGCCATTTCGCCGATCACGTTGACCAGTTCGCCGCCTTGCGGGATTACGATTTTTGCGTTGTCCTTAAGTGAGCGTTCCAGGGTTTCAAGTTTTTTAAGCAGCTGGGCATTTCCGGTAAAGTACCTATCGGCGGCCTCATTCACCATTTTGATGGCTTCAGCTTCCCCTTCAGCATGAAGGATGGTTGCCTGTTTTACCCCTTCAGCCTCCTTGATTTTTGCCCGTTTTTCTCCGTCGGCAACCGTTTCCCGTGCTGTGGCGAAGTCAATTGCGGCAATCTTTTCATTCTCGGCCTTTACTACCTTATTCATAGTTTCCTGAACATCCTTGGGAGGGTCGATCTCTTTCAGTTCGGTCCGAACAATCTGCAATCCCCAGTTGGCCGTTTCTTCTTTAAGGGTCTGATGCAGTTCGGCATTGATTTTTCCCCTTTCGCTGTTGGCTGATTTCAGCGTCATGGTACCGATAATGTTACGGAGGGTTGTCCGGGCAAGGCTAACAATCTGCCACTTATAGTTAAAAACCTGATACTGTGAGCTTTTAACACTCTCTTCATCGGCTTTCACCTTAAAATAAACCTGCGCATCAACCCGTGCATTCAGGTTGTCGTTGGTTATGATTTCCTGTGGCTCGGCATCCACCATCTGTTCAGTGGTATTCACGAGATACATCTTTTCAATGACCGGAATGATCCAGTGGAAGCCAGGATTGGCAAAACGGTGGTATTTCCCCAGACGCTCGATCAGTGCACGATGTGTTGGCCGGACGATCCGGATACCGGCGAGTAATAAGATCAAAACGAGTCCGCCGATCCCCACATAAAGGTAAAGAGTCATAACTTTTGGATTAATTGGTTTATCCCATAAAGGTATGGAATTAGTTTCCGACTTTCTTTATCTTCGGCACCAATTATCAGGTTAATATGGTATTCAGCAGCATCGTTTTCCTTTTCGGATTCCTGCCGGCTTTTCTGATCACGTATTACCTGGTTCCCAAGAAGTTCAAGAACGTAACCATCCTTCTCTTCAGCATCTTCTTCTACAGTTGGGGCGCGCCGAAATTCATCTTCGTCATCCTCGGCACCACATTCCTTGATTTCCACCTCGTCAAATGGATGTCAGCCACTAAAAGTACCCTGCACAGGCGTTTAATGCTGACCCTGTCGGTCTCCGTGAACTTAGGGTTGCTGTTCTACTTCAAGTATTCCAATTTTTTTATTGAGAATTTCAACTCCCTCCTCTCTCTTTTCGGAGTCAATGCCATTCAATGGACTAAACTTATTTTGCCGATCGGAATCTCCTTTTACACGTTCGAAACCATCACCTATGTCGTGGATGTATACCGCCGGGTTCATGCACCGCTTCACAACTTTTGGGACTACCAGCTTTATATCATCCTCTATCCCAAACTAATAGCCGGTCCTATCATCCGTTACCACCAGCTCGCCGATCAGATAACCGATCGGTCGGCCAATGAAACCTTCGACAACCGGTTAACCGGTTTTTACCGGTTTGTTCTTGGCCTGGCGAAAAAAGTACTGATTGCCAACCAGATGGGCCACCAGGCTGATGCCATCATGGCGCTGGATTTCAACACAATCAGCACGGGTACTGCCTGGGTAGGAATCATGGCGTATACATTTCAGATTTATTTTGATTTTTCAGGTTATTCGGATATGGCGATTGGCCTGGGCAAAATGATCGGATTTAAGTTCCCTGAGAATTTTAATAACCCTTATATCTCCCGGAGCATCACCGAATTCTGGCGCCGCTGGCACATGACTCTCGGGGCATGGATGCGGAACTACCTGTACATTCCGCTGGGAGGCAACCGTGTAAAATCAAAATGGCGTCTCTACCTCAATCTCTGGTTCGTTTTCCTGGCTTCGGGATTGTGGCATGGCGCTTCCTGGACCTTTGTGTTCTGGGGAGCTTTCCATGGACTGATGCTGGTACTGGAAAGAGGATTTCTGCTGAAGTTTTACGAGCGGATCGGAAAGTTACCCAGTACCCTTATCACCTTTCTGCTGGTGGTCATCGGGTGGGTATTCTTCCGCATTGAGGAGTTCCCGAGGGCATTCGCCTTCCTGAAAAAAATGTTCTCATTCCAGACAGGAACCGGAATCACGCTCGACCCGGGAATCTGGTTCTATTTCGGACTTGCGGTCCTATTCGGGTTTTTCGTCTATTTCCGCAAGGGGCAGACAATCCAGGATGCCGTGTACTTTAATGAATATCCTAACCGCCGGCATGTTATCATGGCATCAGCGGTGCTCATTTTACTGGTACTGTCTGTCAGTTCCATCACTGCCTTCGGATTTAACCCATTCATCTATTTCCGTTTCTGATGAAGAAAGACAAATTCCGATATTATCTTTTCATTTTCCTGATGTTCCTTCTGGTGGTCCCGTTCATCCAGTCAACTTTCCGGCCGGTGAATGAAAAACCACTTAAAGGGGCGGTTACGAGTCCGCCTGATGTCCGGTTTAACCTGAAGGACTGGTTCAGCGCAGAATATCAGGGTAAAAAAGAGGAATACCTGAATGAGTCCTTTGGATTCCGGAGCACCTTTGTCAGGATAAATAACCAGATTGCATTTACCCTGTTCCGAAAGGTCAATGCACGCGGCGTCATGGTTGGAAAGAAGAATTACCTGTTTGAGGAGAATTACGTGAAAGCATGGTACGGTGCGGATTTCATCGGTACCGACAGCATCGCCCGGCGGATCGGCAGACTGAAATTCATCCAGGACCGCTTATCGGAAATGAATAAAACCCTCGTCGTGGTTTTTGCGGCCGGGAAGGGCTCCTTTTACACGGAGTTTTTTCCGGAGAGCAGTTACACGAAGGGTCCGACCAACTATGATGAACATATCCGGGCTGCAGCAGACAGCGGACTCCGGTATATCGATTTTAACCGTTGGTTTCTCGAAAACAAGTCGGGTTCACCCTACCCTCTCTATCCCAAATACGGGATTCACTGGAGTCATTACGGGACCTGCCTGGTTGCGGATTCATTGATTCATTATATTGAAAAGGCCCGCAATATTGACATGCCTGACCTGAATTGGGACCGTGTCGATTTAGCCAGGGCGCGGGGCGATGATTATGACATCGGGTATGGATTAAACCTGATATTCAAACTCCGCCGCGACCAGCTGGCTTATCCGGCGATACGGTTTGAAACCGATGAGGGTAAGACCCGTCCACGAGTTTTAGTGATTGCCGACAGCTATTACTGGGGCATGTTTAATTTTGGTTTGTCGCAGTCGTTTTCTGATGACCATTTCTGGTTTTACAACAAGCAGGTTTATCCGGAAAGCTTCACGAAGGAACTCAACGCCGGGGAATTGAGACTGGCCGGCGAAATCACAAAGCATGATGTCATTATCCTGATGGCAACGGAAGCCAACCTGCCGGGTTTTGGCTGGGGATTCGCCGAGGCAGCTTATAAATTGCTGTATGAAAAACATGTGCAGGACCGCATTCAAAACCTGATGGACTATATCCGAACCGACAAAAACTGGATGAGGCATGTTGAGGAGAAAGCCCGCCAACGGGGCATTCCGGTGGATTCCATGCTTTATCTGGATGCCGAATGGGGGATAGGGGGAAGAGGTGTGTAGGGGCGCATGGCGTGCGCCCATCAAAACGGGCGTACGCAGTACGCCCATACAGAACAATTGTTATATTTGGGAAATGCCTTTTTGACCCATGGACCTTTACAGAATTAATATTTCCTACTTTAAATCAGATGGCGGGGCGATGTTTGGTGTGGTGCCAAAAGCCATCTGGACGAAATTTTTTCCGGCGGATGAGCATAACCTGATTCCGATGATCCTGCGTTCGCTGGTCATCCGGACGGATGATGACCATTTGATCCTGATTGACAATGGAATTGGCGACAAGCAGGATGATGACCACCTGCAATATTTACATATCGACGAGATTGACGGACTTGTGCCGGGCCTTGCCGCTTACGGCATCAAGCCTGAGGAAATAACCGATATGATCCTGACCCATCTTCACTTCGATCATTGCGGAGGAGGCATTACGTATAACTGGAACCGTGAGCCGGTGGCGGTTTTTCCGGAAGCCACTTACTGGACGACCGAACGGCAGTGGGACAATGCCGTGAACCCGAATCCGCGTGAAGCCGACTCCTATCTTCGGGAGAACCTGATCCCGATGGAAGACCTGGGCCTGCTCGATTTTGTCCTGCATCCCGGAAATTTCTGCGAAGGGGTTGATCTCAGAATTGTTAATGGCCATACACCCGGGCAACTTATCCCGATTATTCGATATAAAGGGAAAAGACTGGTTTTCGGAGCCGATCTGATTCCAACTCACGGCCATATCCCGGTAAAATACAACATGGCCTATGACCTTGAGGTAGTAAGGACCATGAAAGAAAAACAGGCATTCCTCGAAGAGATTGTGGCCAACGATTATGTCCTCATGTTCCAGCACGACACCAAATACGAGTGCTGCACCGTAAAGAAAACGGAAAAAGGCGGGTTCAGGATGGATCAGGCGATGACGCTGGAGGAGTTTAAGAATTTATAATTGGCTCGCTGACGCTCGCTAATTGGTTCGCTCACGCGAACTAATTGGCCCTCCGGGCTAATTAGCACGAAGCGCCAATTAACGGAGCGCAGCGGAGTCAATTATCTTAAAGCCCATACGGCACCCCCTGCTTAAAATCTATCTCGCGGATCTTCTTATCGTGTTCGTAAAGGATCTCCTTTAGCCGGCTGCCATCGGTATCGTACATGATCCACATTCCGTGAAGCTTGCCCATGGAGTAGGTCCCTTCGTAGAATTTAAACCCATTTTCGCGCCAGACGGTGGCTTTCCCGTCACGCAGGTCATTCTTGAAAAAACCTTCACTTTGCTTCCGGCCGTTTTCAAACCAGCTTGTCCATGCACCATCTTTCTTTTCACCGGTATACTCCCCTTCCAATTCCTTTTTGCCGCCCTGGTAATACTTGGTCTCCTTCACCTTTACACGGGTTTTTCCGGATTCATCGTAAAAAACAACTTTCTGGGGAGATCCATCCGGCCAGGTGGCCGTGACTTCCTGCTTCAGCTTTTCCTTACATGCTGTAAAGGCCAGAGCCGGGATAAGAAGAATAACGATGCGAGAAAACTTCATTTCAGAACTTTTAAGGAAGTCTCAAAAATAGGAAAAACAAGAGGCTTCCGTATCAGGATTTAAAATCTTAAAAAAAGTTAAATGTATCACCTCAAGAAGATACAATTTCTAACTTGACCTGATTTTACTGACCTAAACTAATACTGAAATGAAAAACATCCGCAATCTCCTGATGCTTACGGGCATGCTGGCTTTGTCCCTTTATTCCGGGGTCTCACAATTCACTCCGCATTACCAGTGGACACTGCTCGAAAAGAAACTCATGGACCAGATCATCGGTGAGGCTTCCGGAGAATCCGCCCTTGCCTATGACATTGAAATGGCCGGATATACCCGTAACCGGTTGTCGAAAGAATATCAGACTGTTTTATGGGAATCTCAGTATGTCATGGACAAACTGAATGAATTCGGGATTACCAATGCCCAGCTCGAGCGTTTTGGTGAAAAGCGCCCTACCTGGGACGGCATCAGCGGGGAATTATGGGAGGTTTCGCCCGGGATGCGGAAGCTGGCTGACTATGATGACCAGGTGGCCATGCTTGTATCCGGCAGTCAGAATACGGATGCAGAGGGTGAACTAATCTGGATTGGCGAAGGCCGTCCATCGGATTATAAAGACCTGGATGTTAAAGGAAAAATAGTGGTTACCAATGCATCACCGGGATCGGTATCATCCCTGATTTCCACCGGCGGTGCTCTGGGAATCCTTTCATTCAACTCCCCGCGCCCCCTGGCCGATCCTATACAGATGCCGTACAGCAGCCTCGGTGGCCGCGGCGGTGGTGAAGCCAAGGGATTTGCTTTCCAGATGCCTCCCCGCGAAGGAGTTTTTATCCGCGACCGCTTACTTAGGGGTGAAAAAATCAGGGTTCATGCAAAAGTGAAGGTAGCCATGGAGAATGTGGATCTGCAGGTACCCACCTGCGTGATCCCGGGAACGGATCCGAAGTCAGGGGAAGTTATCTTCTCTGCACATATTTACGAAGGCTACATCAAGCAGGGAGCCAATGACGATATCAGTGGCGGAGCCTGCCTACTGGAAATGGCACGGATGCTGAACACCATGTTTAACGATGGCCGTTTGCCCCGTCCGGCCCGCAGCCTGCGTTTTATATGGGTTCCCGAATTTTCAGGAACCGGTCCGTGGGTTAATGCCCACAAGGATATAATGGAAAACACCCTTTGCAACATTAACCTCGATATGGTCGGTATCCTGCTCAGCGAGAGCCAGTCGTTCTTTAACCTGGAGCGCACAACTTTCGGAAATCCGCACTATCTCAATGATGTTATGGAGAATTATTTCCGGTATGTCGGGGAAACCAACCGAACCAGCCTGGTCCTCTCGGGCCGTGAGGGGTACCTCAACAGGATTGTGGCTCCGTCGGGATCGGATGAGCCATTCTATTACTCCATTGAAGGCCATTACGGCGCCTCTGACCATGAAGTATTCAATGACTGGGCCGTTGGTGTGCCGGCGATCATGATGATCACATGGCCCGATCTGTATTACCACACCTCTCAGGACTTATCGGATAAACTGGATCCCACTCAATTGAAAAGATGCTGTGTGATCGGGGCTGCAACGGCGTATAACATTGCCTCTGCGGATGCTGGCATGGCTCAGAAGTTTGCCGCTGAAACCTCCGCCAATGCCGTGAGGCGGCTGGGACATCAGCTGGCCAGAGCTGCCGATGAACTTTCGCACGCAAGGGCTGATAACCTTGCCCCGATGTACAAAAAAGTAAGAGGGTATATCGAAGGCTCGCTCCTGAACGAGACTGAAACTGTGGGAACCACCCTTGAGCTGGCTCCGGCCAATCCCGGACTTACAGCAACGGTAACCCTGCAGGTTGCACAGCTTAAGAAAATCGCAGAGGCTCAGCTTGCCATCCTCGATCAGCAGATGAAACAGCTGGCTACCGGTCTGGGTGTGGCTCCCGTAAGCCTGAAACCCGATGACCTGGAAAAGAAAGCCCTTGCTGTTATCCCGGCGGCGACCCCAAAAGTAAAAGAGGCCGGCTATGGCGGATACCGCCAGTTTATGCCGCAGATACCCCGCGACCAGATGGCGGCAACTTACCGTGAAATAGGCAATACAAGCGAACTTGAGCGCCTCTGCAACGGAAAACATAATGCAGTAGAAATCAAACAGATGCTTGACACCCAATTCCCGAGAGAATCGTCCCTCACCGCAATCCTGGCGTATATTGAGGTGCTGAAGACGGCGGGGTTGGTAGTACAGAAGTAGGAGGCCTCCCTGCGGTCGGCTAATTGGCTCCCTTCGGTCGCTAATTGACTCGGCTTACGCCTCGCAAATTGGTTCGCTAACGCTCACTAATTGGCCTTCGGCTAATTAGCGCGGAGCGCCAATTAACGGAGCGTAGCGGAGTCAATTAGCGAGGCGTAAGCCGAGTCAATTAACAATTAATAAACTATGAAACACTTATCTCTGTCAATTCTCCTAGCTGCCCTCGTCCTCACCGGCAGCGCCCAGATCGTTCCCTATCACCAG
>Ga0209417_1006080_pt1 | contig 12720 bp, 9 predicted proteins | sample RifGroF2_FD_184002 | JGI IMG/M metagenome (GOLD analysis project Ga0209417, IMG submission 184002) | Groundwater microbial communities from Rifle, Colorado, USA - Groundwater F2 (SPAdes) (version 2) | ecosystem: Environmental > Aquatic > Deep subsurface > Groundwater | place: Rifle, Colorado... | reverse complement strand
GGTTATATAGCATCATTATTAGTATTAATTAATATCATTTATTTTAAAAAACAAGATAGATCTTTTTTCTTTATTTTAATAATATTGGGGCTTTTATTAATGCTCGCCGTTCCGGGAATTTATGATTTATATTATAATGGAGAATGGGGATATAAATATGTATATGTATATTCACACATAACATTTATAATGTTAAATACTATAGATATTAATGAAAAAATTGAAAAAATTAAATACCTAATCGATCATGGAGCAGATATAAATGGAAGATTGACAAGTTGCCAACGTGGAATTATTAATAAATATAATGTACCATTAATTGAAGCAGTAAAGAGCGATTTAAACAATATAATTAAGTTGCTATTATCACAGAATCAACAAATAGATCAAGAAATAAAAAATAGGGCTCTTAGCATAGCAGTATTAAACAAATCATATGAAATAGTAAAAATTTTAGTAAATAATGGATCAACAAACGAATATGTTAAATATGAAGTTATTAGACTAGACAAAACACTTAAAAATATATTAAAAATGTATTCATAATTTCATCTTTAAATAATAGTAAAAATGATAATTCTGATTTTTACTATGAATGAATACAACTCTATGAAATTCGATAAAAATGATTTTGGATTTCATAGAGTTGTGAAGGAAGCTCGAGTTATTAAACTAGATGATAATTTTGATTTTTACTATGAATGAATACAACTCTATGAAAATCGATAAAAATGATTTCGAATTTTTATCAAATAAATTTTGATTATGTAAGTTGCGAATAAAGTTCGAGTAAAATTTTGATTTCATCTTTCAATGTGTGAAAAATGAAAAAAAAAATGATAATTCTGATTTTTACTATGAATTAATACAACTCTATGAAAATCGATAAAAATGATTATGGATTTTTATCAAATAAATTTTAATCAAATAAGTTGTGAAGGAAGTTCGAGTTATTAGACTAGATGATAATTTTTTTTCATTTTTCAATGTGTGAAAAATGAAAAAAAAATGATAATTCTGATTTTTACTATGAATGAATACAACTCTATAAAAATCGATAAAAATGATTTCGGATTTTTATCGAGAGAAGTTACGGTGGAATGAGTAGTGAAGGAAGTTCGAGTGGACTAAAAGATTTTGAGATATTCCGTAGTGTCGCGACATGCGCGATTCTTGATGAAATTCTCGAAGGATACGGAAAAGATCCTGTTAAGGGGAAGAAACAAAATAAAATTGACGCAGTCTTGTCAATCCAAGATTTTGAGATTGACGATGCTTTGGAAATTTTATCTACAAAGTCTCTCTTTTCTCTTATTAAAAGAGTCAAAAACCTTAGTAATTCTGAAACACGTAAACGTATGACAAAGATTTTTAAGGAATTTTTTGATTATGAAATTGAAGATATAGATACGGATAGTGAAGAAAGTTCGAGTGAGTGAAAAGATTTTAAGTGATTCTGTAGTGTTGCGACATTCGCGATTCTTGATGAAATTCTTGTGTAGATAAAAATTTATTATTATAGTTGTATTAATTTATAGTAAAATATTTTTCGTAGATTTTTTACTATAAATGAATGCAATTCTATAAAAATCGATAAAAATGATTTCGGATTTTTATCGAGAGAAGTTTCGGTGGAATGAGTTGTGAGGGAAGTTCGAGTGAACAAAAAGGTTTTGAGAGATTTTGTAGTATTGCGACATGCGCGATTCTTGATGAAATTCTCGAAGGATCGGGAAGAGATCCTATTAAGGGGAAGAAACAAAATAAAATTGACGCAGTCTTGTCAATCCAAGATTTTGAGATTGACGATGCTTTGGAAATTTTATCGATAAAGTCTCTTCTTTCTCTTATTAAAAGAGGCAAAATCCTTGGTGCTCCTGAAACACGTAAACGTATGACAAAGATTCTCAAGGAATTTTTTGACCATGATATTAAAATTGAAGATACGGATACAGAGCAAAATGAGTTTAATGAGTTGTTAAAGATTGCAACAAAAGAAATGAAAGGAAATTCAAGATTCGACGAATTTATTGAAAAACATGGGCTTATATCAAATGATATTTCTGATGATAGTTGTGCTCATGTGTTTTCAAAAGGAAATCGAAATGGAGAGAGATGTAATGGTAAGTGTTCAATGATTGTAATTGGAGATGAAATTTACAAAGCACCATATTGTGCACATTGTATGAAGAATATAAAATCTCATCAAATGGAAGTGGCTGAGTTAATTGGTGTGCCATTTGAAACGATTGCAAATCAAGTTTCTAAACCGAAAAGTGCCAAATCAAGTGACCTCTCAGATGCTGACATTCGCGATCTTGGAAAAAATGAGTTGTATCCAATAGCTAAAAATTATAAATGTCAATACATTTTTACTAAAGGTAATGCACACGGATCAAAATGTGGAAGAGATGTTATGAGATTTTCTATTGACCTGGAAACAATTATTGTACTTCCATATTGTAGAACATGCCTAAAGAAAGCAAAATTGAAACCTTTGATATCTTGTCTTAAGAAAATAGGGATGGATATTTTCAATCCAGAAAGTGAGTATGAGATCATTACTGAAAAGTCTACGTCAGATGAAGAATATTTTGATCATGTCTGTCCATTTGATCTCGTAAAAGGATTCTGGGACAGATATTTTAGGTTGAATATTTCGGATTTTATTGATGTTTCATATTTCACGAAAGGATTTACAACAGATTGTGTCGAAACTGAACGTGGAGAATTCAAGAAAGAAATCGTTGATAGAAGAATCATTAAAAAATTTTCGATGACGAATAGCAAGTTTGTATCAGAGAACAAAAATCTTCAGAGGAAATATGACGAATGGGTTTCTAACAACACTATTACTGAAACCGAAATAGAAGAAATTTTTGATAAAATGATTGATGAAACAGTGAATGATAATGATCCCAAATTAGTGAAAAGCGAAAAAGTTTGAATAAAAATACAAAGGATTAAAATTTTAAATATAAAATTTTATTATTATAATTCTATGAAAATGATTTCTGATTTTATCTATAGAAGTTTCGGGTGGATATGGAAGGAAGAGTATCTATTTCCGAAGAACAGACTTCGGTTAATTTTCATGTTGTGGCGACATGCGCTGCAACGAATGATATTTTAATTATCGAGAAAGATGATTCATGCGAACACGTTGGAAAAACACCGATATATGTCAAACGTATTACAAACATAAGTGGACGAGGTTCATATGATCATTTGTATGTATCAATTGACAAGAAATGGATTATTAATACCAAAACGCGATCGGTGATCGGAATTGCTGATGATATTGAAAATCCATTCAAATCATATTCGAAACTTTCAAAAGAGCAAGAGAAAGAAGTTATCGGATGTGGTTTGAATTATGGAATTTGTTCAATCAGTGAACAAACTGATCTGATACTTAGAACAGAAGAATCTAATAGAAATGCTTTCGATAATTTTAAATCGATTGCTACTTCTAATATGATTGATATGATTTTTGATCTGGAATTTTCATACATGAGTGGACTTAAGAATACATCAGATGGATGGGATGTCGTCAAAGATTATGTAGGTGGATCAATCAAACAATTGTTGAATTATTTATCTGATGAATGCATTGATCAATGTTTTATTGAATGTGGATTTCATGTTCCACGCATGAATCGTTATATAAAAATCGATTTTTTATTGAATTATTTTAGGAGAGGATTGATGAATAATAATAATAATCGATATAGGATTGATATGTCTGACATAGAATGGTTTGGTGTGCCGACAAATGGTAATCCTCAAGATATTATTTGTAATAGTATTATTGATGATTTTGGATATTTTGAAGATTATGCTATTACAGTCAATGAAAAATTCATACTTCATAATATCGAAACCGATGTTTTTGTTGTTGGTATCATTGACGATGATTTTGACAATATCCCTTCTGGTAGATATCTTTACAATGATGAGACTGAGAAAGCAAAATCAATGGGATTTAAAATTTGGAAGTTTCCAACTATTGATGAAATAGAATCATGGGAATCCCATAACGAAATTATTGGGACAAAATCAAAATCTGTGACTATTGATTCTATTCTTAAAGATATTATTCTAGGAGTATATATTGATACTGGGTTTTATCACCAATTAACGCCTGATATTATTGAAGACGTAAATAATGACGTTGATTCGAGATGGCAGGAATCAACACTTGATATTAATGATAACGTAAATGAAGATATTCGATCCGAGAATGGCAAGAATAATTAATCATTAATAATGATTTGATTTTTATGTATGTGTTTTGTTGTGTTTTGTAATGTTTATATGTTTTGTGTGTTATATGACTTATTAGTCATATAATTTTATATGTTCCTAATATATTAGGAACATTTTTTTTTTCATTTTTTTTTAATATATATATGATTTATTAAAAAAATGAAAAAAATGTTCTTTACACAATTTAATATTATCTCCATCCATATACAAGTCGAAATCTGAATTTTCCCAGTTTGATATTTTTTCCAGGATTAAATATATCTGATAAAGCTCTCACAATATATTCTCCAAAGAATGTATATTCAGATAAATATGTTTGTTGTGTTTTATAATATTTATTTAAATCATTCTCTAATATCATTAAATATATTTAATGATACATTATATGTTATATGTTTAATAATTGAAAAAAATCGACGATTTGAGATATGAAATGATAAAATTTTATATCTTTAGTTATTAAAAATGGAATTTTCATTAATCGGTATAAACATTATTGTTGATGGTCATAAAGTCAAAATACCTTTTATAGATATAAATAATATAATAAATAGTATTAATAGTGATAACAAAATATTTACTAAAATTCATATAAAAGGTAGTTATTCCATGTATTATTTAATAGCGAGACTTAAATTTTTAGCAGAAATAATTATAGCAATGGGTTTTGAAAGTATAGGAATTAGTACTTTGATACCATCTAGCAGTCATCGTGCATATGATGTTATATACGAATATATAAAATATTTTCAATATCTACCAAAGTTATTGTATAATTTTGTCGATAGTAAAAAATTTCAATCATATCAAAACTTTGAAACCGGTATAACATCAATTAAAGATGGTAAAAGTTATGAAGATATATTTAAATTCTTAGAAATCGAAGATGAAAAAGATAGAATTTGGCTAATGAAGTTAGCTTGTAAATATTCTCATATTAAAACAACTTTTTTAAATAGATCTACGCCAGGTACATATAAATATGATTTATTTATTTTAAAGAAATTATTCAATCATACAAAAAAATATGTAGATTTATTTAGTTTTTGTATTTTTGCAGGTTTATCTGATAATGATATTTGTTATATTAATCCGTTTAAAAAAGATATAGATATTATTTCAAAAAAAGATATTAGTATAGATATAAGATATTTTTCGAAAGAATTTGCAAATTATGAAGATGTATATGCAAATTCTATGGTTATTACAGATAAGATCAATGAATTTTATACAAAAACAAAAATTATAGAATATATGACTAGATATGATCTAATAATTAAATCAGAAAAATCATTTATAAAAAAATTTGTAAGTCCTGCTATTTTATCTCAAAATTTCCGGACAAATTTAAAAGAATTTAATATATTGATAAAATATTTACATGAAATGAAATTCGAATGTGCTATAGCTGGAGGGTTTGTATCAAGATTAATGTTAAATACAAAAATACCAAACTCATCAGACGTAGATATATGGTTTTATGATTCAAATCATGAAAATAATTCAAAAGCAAAACAACTTACAGTTGAATTTATAAGAAAGACATATGGAGAATCGTATTTATTGCATTATCCATCTGTTATAACAGTAGTAATACCAGATCATGAACGAACAATTCAATTGGTCGAAATAAAAGATGAAGAATCATTAAATGATGTATTAAACGGATTTGATTATGGGTACGCTCAATCTGCATATAATATTAAAACTGATACATTTGTTTTAACTGAAAAAATGGTTCATACAAAAATTACAGGATGGGAATTTTCATTTAATGATAAAACATTAAGACCTCATAGAATTGTTAAAGGATTAAAACTTGGAGTATCATTTATGATTACAGACCCATTTTTTGATATGTATCTTCAATATGGATATACTACCAAAGATTTATTGGACCAGTTTGATTCAGAATATTTTTCTATGATTAAATCTCCAAGAATACCTTCAAAAAATGAAAATCCTGATAGAATAATATGTGAATATTCAAAATTACATGAAGTCGTTTGTTATTATACTGATACTGAGATATATAGATTAAAAAGAGATGATATTTTTTCAGAATCTGGTTATGCATATATAAATCAAAATTTTTCATCTAAATTTATGAGTAGTAATATTCATATAGATACTAAATATATATGTAAAATATCAGAATATATAAAAGATCAAATAGAACCAAATAATGTGGATAGATTTGAAATACATAGAAGACAAAAAAATTCTATTTACAATTATGTTAAAATAAATGCATTTAAAGATGTAGAAGACACTGAAGGAATTTTATTCGATATATACAAACCTGTATTGCGAGAATTAGATATAAATAATGTTATAATTATAACTAATGTAAAAGATACAGATGAAATAATAGATGAAAATTCTGATAAATTTACATCATTATACACGAAAGTTATTCATAATTATTGTATACGAACTCCATGTCCAATGATATTATTTCCAAATATTGACGCGTATAATGAAATTTTAGAAATATTACCAGATAGGAAACAAAATGATAACGATCCATTAACTAACAATACAATAGAAGATGGTTCAAAATTCATAAATATATTTGTAAATAATGGATCAGAAATTAGTATATTATCAGATAATCTTATAGATATAATAATTACAAATAGAATTAATGATTTAAATGGTTTATTTAAAAATTTTTCTAAAATACACGAACGTAATAATGTATTTAAAATTGTTAAAATATTATTTAATTATATATATGAACAAATTTCAATAGAACCAAATAATAATCTTCTTGACTGGATTGAAAGTGATTATAATGATCCAATAGCTAGATCAAATAATGTTTATAATGGATTATATGAATGTATAAAAGACACTGATTATTTATATAACACAAGTAAAGATGGTGAACAATATTTATCTTTGAGTGATTTTTTAAGAAACATTTTAAATTCATTTGATGTATATGTATTAATACGTCATTTTAAAAATATAAATCCAGTTGATATATACCAATTATTTATAAATACATTTTTAAAATCATTTGACGCTGATATTGAATTGATTGAAACTATTCCAGAATTTGATGACACTGATGCATTACTTAAATGGTATATGCCAGATATAGAAATTAATTATGAAAATATAAATTATCCTCCAATCGAATATATAACAATTGATTATGATAATATTCCAAAAATGGAAATTGAATATTCTAAAGAAACGTATTATAAATTATTAGTAAGATGTAGTTCTGAAGTTAATGTATATTATTATAAAATACCATTTATCGATATATCATTTCCAAAAAAATATATAACACTCAACATAGATTATGATATTTATGAAAATCGTCTCATTAATGATTATGAAGAACAAATGAAAAATTATACCATATTAATATATTGCCCATATTCAAAAGATGAACAAGCTATAAGCGATTTTGGATATTTCGTAACAAGAATCAATTTGTTACGAAACTATACAAATATGATAGGAATTGATATAATTTTTAATGATGACGAACAAGTTATTAAATTAAAAATACCAAACGCATACGCATATCCAATATATGAACCAACTTTAACATTATTAAGAAACCAATATGGTGAATATGGTAAACATGGAAATGATAATAAAGAAGCCATAGATATAATTCTTCAATTTATTAAATATTTAGGAATAAAAAATATAAAACATAATATGATAATGAGACGATTATTGTAAGCCTATGGTTTATTATATGTCTTCATCTGATTCTAAATCGAATGATTCTGATTCAGATGATTCTGATTCAGATGATAATGATAATGAAGATAATATTGAATCATAATCTATCCTGACAACAGGATTCATATCATGTATATTTCGAATTGAAGATGATATTATTTCTGGTTCATCTCTTTTTGGAGAAATGAATTCTATATCAGGAACATTTTGAGTTGAAGACGGTAATATTTCTGGTTCTTCCGCAAAATCAAATGAAATTATTTCTAGTTCATCTCTTTTTGGAGAAATGAATTCTATATCAGGAACATTTTGAGTTGAAGACGGTAATATTTCTGGTTCTTTTTGAACCTGCTGTTCTGTGTGAAATCCTAACATTGGAATAATAGGTTGAGAAGATCCTCTTGGAACACCACCAGGCCAAAATTCCTCATCTCTAAGTTTCATGATTAATTGTCCTAACATATTTTTACCTGGAAAATTTCTATTCAAATAAATACTATTAACATTAGATTTTGCTCCCCAATAACCATCAGTTGGACTAGCTTCTACTATATATTTTCCAATTGTATTATATAATGCTGTTCTAAATGGTTCTTTTGAAAATTTTACGAATAAACAATTATACATAACATTGTTTTTTATTTGTTCCCAGTCAGAACGTAATGTTATTTTTCTCCCTTCTCGTTTTGCAGCAGATGCGGTTTTAGCGTAATATACTTTCATAAAATCTTCTTGTGTACTAGCTTTTGCACATTGAAAACAGTGTTCAACTGAATTATATTCAATTCCATCAACAAATATTTTAACTGGATAAAAATTGCTAAATCTATCATTGCTCCTGTAAAAACAATAAAAATCATCCATGTTTTTATTTAGAAAATCATTTTAATTTTATTTCAGTTTTGTTTTAATTTTCTAGCACATCCTCCACAAATATCGATATATTTTCCACGATCAGGATCAAAAAAATCTGTAATATCACAGACAGAATTGAAAATATTACCTCTATAATAATCAGTGTTAATGTAACATTTAGCACAAAAATATTTTCCGCATTTTTCACAACTAATATAAGGTATTTTATTTAAACATTTTTGCCCAGAACATAATATTTCTCTGTCTTTCGAATTCATTTTGTTTTTGTTTTTATACTAAACAAAAACAAAAAAAAGATGCGTAAAAATTATTTCCGTGAGATGAATATAAAATAATTCTTAATAATTCTTAATACACCCTGGAAAATTTTTTATGTTTTGAAGAAGATATATATGAATATAAAAATACAATTAAATGTGAAATATTATTTGGGCAGATAATATTTTATATAAAGCAATTGAAAGAAAATTAAATTTTGTGATGCATATTCAATTTTAGCATGAAAACTTTCTAACAAAATTAAATATTAGAAATAAGTCTGAATTTAGCTAACATTTTAGATCATATATGTTCTATAGAAAAAGAAAGACAAATTAAAATATATAATTTTAATCGATAACTCTAATATCCAAAATATTTAAATGAATCTGTCTGATATTTTAAATCCGTTCGAAATTATTTTCCCAGGGGAAAATTATTTTCCCAGGGGAAAATGTATTGGATTTTGTCCATATTTAAAAGAATTTCGTTGGAAAAAGAAGCGTGAAATTTATTTTGAAAACATTTTCATGAAAATGTTTTCAAAATAACATGGAAACTTTTTAAACTTCGATGGATTTTGTAGCTGTTTTTGATTTTGAATGGGACTATACAGGCGACAATTGTGACAAGATAAAGGAATTATTCATGAGCCTTCTTAATAGTGATAAATCTGTAGATAATTTATTCGAGATGATTAAAAATATGGGTCATAAAGAAATTTTTACACCTATTTTTTTTAAAGATTTCGAAATCAATGATGAATTGATAATAAGATGCCTAAAAGAAAAGTTTCTAGTATGCAAAGATTTCATAAAGAAATTTATATATAGAGAAGAAGTTCTTTTAGTATTTGTTGAAAATTATTCTATTTTATATAATGAAATCATATATCTCATAGATAACTTGAAAACTTATGAGAAATTAAGTCGTATTTTAGGTAAGATTGAAAATTATAAGGATGAAATAAGTATTTATCTTACTGACATTTACATAACTAATAAAGATTATGATTCGTTAAGAAATTTCATTAAAGAAGAATGGTTCAAATTAAAATCACAAAAACAATATTTTAATTTGATACTTATTCCAGATGATGATATATTTGAAGAGACTGAAAGAAAATACGGGAAAAAAGGGAATGATCTTTTTAATGCGGCTTTTAATTTTGCAATAAATACAGGTAAGAGTAAAGCTTTTATAAAAATATGTCAGAATGTAATATACTTAAACCATGGTTATGTTAGAAATATATTAATGAAATTGGCTATTTCAAAAAATATAGAAGCATTTATTGGTATGTTGAACGTATATCCCGATGTTATTATAAGAATGAAAATACTTCTTAAATTAATTGAAATTGATATTAGTTTCGATGATATCGAAAAAGTTTGGAGGCAAACAACAATATATAAATTTTTCCAAAGCGGCAGTATGGATGAAAGTAAGGTAAATAGATATAAATTGAAGATAATAAAATTATACGAAAATTCTTTAGGAAAATCGGAAAAATTTATATATTATATTTTAAACTATCTATCGAAACTTAAAAGTGTAAAAAGTTACCATGATTTCATAACGCCGATGTTCAATGGGATCATAAGAAGACTTGCCACTAAGAATGAAAATTATAAATATGTTAGATATATATTATCCAGACTTGAATATGAAAATATCTCAAACAAAATCATTGACTTAATAATTTTTAATAATGATATAGATCTTATGAATTACATCCTAAGTTCAAGATTTAATCTTGAACCTAGGATAGAATTATTTATGTATTCACTTGAATATAATAAAGATGTAATACTTGAAAAATTACTCTCTAAATTTGATAAAAGTAAAATTCAAACTTCTGAAGTATTCATCAGTTTCATTGATCACTTAATACGTAACGAAAACGAGGAAATATTGGAATTAGTTTTGTCAAAAATGACTAAAGAATTTATAATATTAAATATTAATAATATCGTTGAAAATTGCAATATGCATAATTTTAAGCCAATAGTAAGTATATTTATCAGCTTAAAAATTTATCCAACTAACCAAAAAATTTATAAACTTGCAAGTAGAGATGAAGTAGATGTGTTGATCTATCATGTAAGACCAGGCGATTTTATATCACATATATTGAAAAATTATATATCAGAAAAGAATTATGAAATGGTTGTATTCTGTACAGAATACAATGCAATCCCTAAAGATGATGAAAGTTTGATTGTCACTTGTTTAAATTATTTTGATGAATCTATATTGAATAGATTAGTTGAATTTGATGCTAGTTATGGAAAAAATGTGTTAATTTTTATCAATGATTTACTTTTGGATATAATCGAAACTAGAGATCAAGATAAAATAGAATTTTATGAAAAAATAAGTACTTGTCTCAATCTAAGGAAATTAAAGGAAAAGAAGATTGAAAAACAAAGATAAGATTTTTATTATATCGGTGTTAGTCGTACTTGGGAAAAAAACTTTTCCCAAGTCTGGGCAAGGATAAAAGTTTTCCCGAAAATTTATTTTCTCAAGAGAATTACCTTTTATTTAATTTATTCTACGAACTATTCCCCAATAATTTCCCTGGAGACAAAGTTGAGTAAAATCTTTCGAATTATAATTCGAAACTTGAGAAAATAAAAGCAGACATAAGTAATATTGCAATCAATAATCAACGAAGAAAAGATATTCATGGAAATGTGAACAAGAAGGATGATGATAAAACATTCATTAAAAATTCATACAAATGCCTTAATTTTCTTTCTTGTAATTAAGAAATTTTCTTAATTCCATCCCTCTGTTGCATTCATTATAGAACAATGCCAAATTTTTCACTCCATTCCCTCCATCACTTGCATAAGCAAGCTTATGTATAAGAAAGATAAAAGACGAAAGAAATAAGAAAAAAAAACAAGATATATCCAATTTAAACTTAACGAAACTTTGATATGTTTATACTCTTTATATCATAATATATGATATCATATATTATGATAACTTTTTTTAAACTTCTATTTTATATCATTAGTTTCTTCAATATTCCCATATTTATTTATAACTTTCCTCTACCTCTGATATATATTCAGTAATATAATCCATGTCATCAGTATCTATAAAATCCCAAGCTTCATCTCCAAAATCTTCTTTATATATATCAGAATCTTCTTCACGCACACCTTCAGTTAATGTAATTTCATTAGGTTCTCCTAATGGAGTTTTAATAAGTTTAGCTCTAGCTAAAATCACCCAAACAGGTGGATCTTTATGTTTTATAACATACAATTTAATACCATTTTTCGCAGTTATTAATTTAGATATCTCATTTATATAAATTGGATTAGGATGCCCATCTGGCGATGGTGAAATTATTTGAGGTTGTGTAGGAGATCTAGGTGATGATACTCTTAAAAAATCATCATGAAGTAAATCATCTTGTTTTTTCATTATAAATGGTTTATCTGGATATGTATAATCATTAGGTATTGTTGATATTGTTGAAAGTAAAGGTTGTGTTTGAACTGGAGACACTGGTCTTACTGGAGACACTGGTATTACTGGAGACACTGGTATTACTGGAGACACTGGTATTACTGGAGACACTGGTAT
>Ga0209417_1006079_pt1 | contig 12725 bp, 9 predicted proteins | sample RifGroF2_FD_184002 | JGI IMG/M metagenome (GOLD analysis project Ga0209417, IMG submission 184002) | Groundwater microbial communities from Rifle, Colorado, USA - Groundwater F2 (SPAdes) (version 2) | ecosystem: Environmental > Aquatic > Deep subsurface > Groundwater | place: Rifle, Colorado... | reverse complement strand
GCCTGGCTCAGGTTGGCCCATCTCAGGTTGGCCCCGCTCAGGTTGGCCCCGCTCAGGTTGGCCCTAATGCGGGCTGGGAGGACTCCATTGGCAATCGCCCAGCCCACATACTTTTTGAGCAGGGGATCAGCAAGTAGTTCGTGCCATTTTCCATTGGCCTCCTCCTCTGTCCCCCACAACGGGCCGATGTCGAACCCCTTTGGGAATTTCTTCTCGAATTCATCTTTGGCCGGCGAGCAGGGGCCAAAGTTTTCCAGCGTTTTTGGGTTTATGACCTGTTTCATTTCAGCTATTCTCCTATCGGCCTGGTTCTTGCCCCGCACTCGACGCAGTTGTCCTCGATCGTGAGCATGTGGGCCTCACAGACCGGACACCAGTTTTCGCCGTCTATTGGTCGCCAAAACCCCAGCGTAAAATGATAGCCCGTTCTGCTGTGTTCGGTAAAAATGTGGACTTCGGCATCATCTTCAAGGTGTGAAATCTTGGGGTAAATCTTCTCGAAGGCGTGTTCGTACCCGTGTGCTGTGACAGTTTGGGGAGGCGTATTCGTGTTGCCTTCCCTCCAGTAAAAAGTGCGCATTGTCTATCCTTTCCGGGCTTGTTCGCCCTCTACTGCCTCTCTCTCGCGAGAGAGGCAGTCGGAGGAGGAGCAGGCTAGTGGGTGCGCTGGAAAATGACGGTATTTTCATCCGCCCACATAGTCAAAACGGGTGCATCACCATGCACGTACCATTTTGAAACCGTAATTGCAAAATCGCCAGAGAGCGAATGATTTTTATTGCGGGGGTGTAAATGGGTCACAATTTCCTCTTCGGGATCAAACTGCTGTAATTTCGTGATAAGCTCTGATACTTTCATCGCCTATTCTCCTTGCCGCTCTTCCCGGCGGCTGCATCGGGGGTTTGGTTAGTGTTCAGTATAGAAATGCCAGGGATCGGCCTTTACCCTGAACACGGCTTCAGAGGGTTGATTGTTGAGAACTGGTTGGAAGGTATGCTCATCCGCTCCCCCGCTCGTCCATTTCCAGATAACGATTTCTGTATCATCGGGGAAGGATGTCAATGCGTCAATCAATTCTTTCTTAGTCATGGGTCGTGTCTCCTGTTTTGGGTTGGCGGATCAGCGCCATTAGCACGGCGTAGAGAAGCCAATAGATTGCCCTGGCGTACTCATCGCGCTCCAGGTGGTACTCAGAGGTCTCAAGCGCTTCGTGGATGGCGTTCATACTCTCAGTCTAGCAGATTTGGGGCATTGCAATGTTGCAGTTTCATATCAAAACTGCCTGAAAAGTTTGCAAAGCACAGGACAGGTGCAAAGATGATTGCGGGGCTGGATTGCAGCAACCCGCTTGCATCCTCCCACGCTTTTTGCTACAATCCAGGCATGAACAAGCAGCAGACGACCGAGGTTGTCTACGAGCGCAACGAGCGGGGGCAGTTCGTTACTCTACCTGAGCCTGCGAAGCACCACCGTATAACCACATCTGAAAAAGCCCGAGAACTCCTACGTACTCGCTGGGATGCATATCGAGAAGCCCAAGAGCAAGGACTAATGAACGGGGCTTCCGCCAGGACAGCGCCAGAGGCTTGGGGTCGCGTCGTCGAGAAGCAAACCCGCGTCGCCATCAAAGGCAGTGGCCACGTCGCCAACGGCGCGGCGGACTTTGTCCGGAAGGTTGTGATGGGTGACGCGCCGGAGGAGGAGCGCGGCCCGACCACGGTAAACAACGTGTTGGTGCTGATCCAGCGCGCCGCGGCTGAGGAGGCGGGGGACCCGGCTGGCGCGGCTGGCGAGGTCGTGGAAGGCGAGGCGGTTGACATTCCGTCTGTGGTAGTTGAGGCCACACCACCCGCAGCGACGCCGACACCGGGCAGCACGGGCGAGGCGGCAACCGAAGGCGACGGATGACGGCGGGCGCACAGTTACCCATTGGTCGGCGAGCGAGGACGGGACGGTCTCACCAGGGCAGGCGAGGTGATATGTGGGTCGAGGACTACTGGTCAGGCAAGGGTGAGCGATGGTTGATGAGTGACGAGGAGATATAACAAATGTGCAGAGCGGCGGGGGAGGGGGGATGTTGGTTGTGGTGATTATATGCGTCTTACCGGGTTCCCTTACGTGCGAGTGTGATATACTGAAAATACGTCGATTGGCTTTGTAAGTAAAAGGAGTTTGTGATGTTCAACCGTCGAGCACCCTTTATCAATCGCACCGGAAGCAGCATTGAAGTCAACTGTGTTCTCTTTTGCCTTGCCTGGCTGAGGGAGGGCAAAAGAAGGCTGATCGTTCAGTTCTAAGAAAGGAGTCTAAGATGGCACCAAACCCAAAACGGAGAGAAAAGATAAAGGGGATGCAGCAACAGTACAAGTCAGGGAACTTGCCTCCATTACCACCGAATGCGCCGCCGAAAGTCAAGTCGGCATACGAGCAATTTCAAAGTGGCGGCATACCCAAGATGCCCACGTACACACCTGGGAGTCATCCTGCGCCCGGTGGTGGGAGTGGAGGGACAGCCAATCCGAGGCCGTGGAGGGGAGTAAGGAATCCGACGCAGGCTCAGCTGACAGAGTGGCTGGCTGGGTCTGGGCTAACGCAGGACCAGGCGATAGCGAGGCTGCAAGCCAATAGAAAAGAGAAAAAGAAAGACGGAGGAGGCACAGGGGGTGACACTACAGACACTACAGACACTACAGACACTACAGACACTTCAACCACGACGAAGAAGCCGAAGAAGCCGGGTGGCAAGAGGGGGCCGACGACGTACAAGCCTATGTAAAAATGGCAACCTGGGCGGACGTTCCACGAACCGAGGCAAAAGCGAAACTGCTCAGCTGCCTAAGCTGTGGAGGAGTGAAACCCGAGGAGCGATTCAAAATCTGTGAGCAATGCGGCGTCCCCATCTGTCTTGACTGCACCACCAATCCCTGCTGGTATTGCGGAGAAGAACGTCGGGGACGAAGTAGAGCGGATCAAGAAACGGGCCGGGGCAATACTTAGCTTCTTAGAGGCGAGGGAGGAGAAGGCGCAGGCAAAGGTCTGGAGGGCCGCGTTGCGCGTATTGAATGGAGAGTTGGGGGAAGTGAAGGAGGAAGAGGTCATACAGGCGTGGCAGGAGGAACTGCTGCCCGCCTTCGTTCAGTTGAACGATAACCCGATGGGGTATTCGGGGTACTACGAGTTGGTGTGGGGCGAGGAGTGGCCGGAGCACTGCTGGGATTGGGCGAACCTTTATTACGAGGCACACGAGGAGGGGATGTACTCGCTCATCGAAGCCTTTCGAGGCAGCATCAAGTCCACGTTCAATTCATTGTTCGTCAGCTTTCGCGTGGGCCATGAACCGGCCAAAATCAACCTTATAATCTCGTCCAGCGACGACAAGGTGAAAGAGATCGGGGAACTGATCGCCAACGTGATCAAATACAACAAGGCGTGGCAGCGCATCTTCCCTCACGTGGTGCCGGACGAACAGGGGCATTGGAGCGTGGAGGCAGGATACAGCGTCTGGGACAATCGAGTGCCTTACCCGGAGTGGACGCAAAAGACGATGGTGGAGGGAGGGCGCGCGCCCACGGTGAAGGTGGCGAGCTACAACAGCCAGTACCTGCCGGGGCCGCACCCGACAGGCGTGCTGATGATCGACGACATCCACACCGAAAAGAACTCGGAGTCGCAGCGGGAACTGCTGAGGGTGAAAAGTGTGGTAACGAGGATCCTCGTGCCTGTGATTGAACCGGAGACCTGGTTCTTGATAAACGGAACGCCCTTCAACTTTGCTGACGTCGTGGCCTGGGCCAAGATCAACAAGAGATTCAAGAGCATGAGCACGCCGGTGAGGAAAGAGGATGGGACACCGGCGTGGCCGCAGAAGTGGAACGAGGGCGCCATCGAGAGGCAGAGGGAAACGATGAACGATGACGTGGCCTTCGCACAGATGTACGAACTCAACCTAGAAAAGGCGAAGGGGCAGGTGCTAAAAAAGGTGTGGCTCGAACCCTACTTCCCCGCGGCCGAGACCAAACCGAAGGACTGGCTCGCCTTTGGCTTTATTGACTACACCTCGACCTCGCGGCCTGATAAGCAACAGTCGGATTACTTTTCACTCGCTATCGGATTGCTGCCGCCGAGGTCACGATTTCTCTTGCTCGTGGACGGCATCTACGCCAGGCTGGACCAGGACGACGCCCAGGAACTGGCGGTGGCGAAGATACTGGAATACCCGAAGATGATGGTGGTGGGGGTGGAGGCGCTTTTCTCGGGGAAGGAATATCAAAACACGCTGGCCCAGAACCAATACCTGCTTTCAGCCGGCATCGTGCCGAGGGCGTGCCGGGGAGGGCCGTGGGCGAAATCGAAGGGCTACCGCTTCGAGAAGATTTTGGCTCCACGCTTCAAGAGTGGCATGGTCAGGATCACAGACGAGGAGAACGAATATCTGAACGCCCTCAAAAGCGAATGGGTGGGCTGGCAAGGGGACGCGCTGGCCGCGCTTGGACATGACGACGCCCTCGACACGGCCTTTGGCGCGTTGTGGATGGCAATGCCCTACCTGCCCGTGGACGAGTATTCGATCAACACCGTGGCCGAGACCTTGAATTTGGAGGCGGGCGGCGGGGAGCAGAAAGTGAAACCTGATGCTATGCTTCAAGCTTATGCGAGGAAATGACCATGCCTGAGACCAAAGACTACTATCTCGGCCTCATCCGAGAAATGATCGACGATGACAAGGACAGGGACAAACTCGTTCAGAAGGTGGACGAAATCTTCTACATGGATTGGAAGATCGACGAGGACTTCCGCAAACTGGGAGTGAGAGAAATGATTGACTCCAGTGGCCACGACGTCGTCAACCAGGCCGCTGCCATCTACTCCAAGTCCATGCCGATGATAACTATCTCGCCGCTTTCGAGCGCCAAGCTGACGCCGGAGCGGATCAACGACATCGAGACCTGGCTGAGGGCTACGCTCGAACTGGCCTGGATGCGGCAAAACAACAACGGCTTACGGTCGCTGGTGCAATCCGTATTCCTGTACGACGAGATCATCACCCAGGTGAACTTTCTGCCCTGGCAGATAGAGGCGTGGAAGAGTTTTGGGCGTGACGTCCGCTCCATGCAGGAGACCCTGCGCTACGGGAACTTCTCGCTGCCCGTGCTGCATCCGGCTAATGTGCACGCGAGATATTCGGATAATATGGCCGAACGCCTCGTAACCGTGAGAGTGGACAAGATCGACAACTTGGTTGCGCGCTACGGGGAAACGCTGATGAAGCCATTGACCGACAGCGTGGGTTGGCAGAAGAGGCCAGCTAACAATAAGCTGAACGCGGGCATGCGCTATGCCACGCTTTATGATTACATTGACCGTGAGGCGCACGTGATGCTCGCCACGCCATCGTCTACGTTCTCGGCAGCCAACGTCAACTCCGGCCTGGTGCTGATGAACCAGAAAAGAAAGGAGCCGTTCTTGCCCTATGCATCCAGGATTGGGGGAGGCCCGCCGATGCGCTCCGGCAAAGTGCAGCGGCTGCCCATGCTTTACCCCATTGTGGAGACGGGCATGTGGGAGGACGTGAACCTGCTCGATTCGCTCAACTTCTGGGACGCGACGAAGCGCATGGGAGCGCAGAGGTATTGGTACGAGGGCGTCGGCGGCGAGAAAGTCTTCATCAAGTATTTCACCCACGAAGACATTCTACGTATGCCTCCTGGTACTGTGCTTAACGAACTGCCCGTACCCCCGATTGACCAGAACATCGAATACTTGATCTCGAAACTGAGGGCGCGCATGGAAGCCAGCTCGATGTCCAATGTGCTGCGAGGCTACGAGCCACAATCCGGCGTGGCCTACGCAAGCATCAATCTGGCGGCGGCATCGGCCGTGAAACGGATCGGGCCGATGGTGAGGCTGGCGGAGAACGCCATCGCTGACATCTGCCGCGTGATGCTGGAATGGCACGCATTCACCGGCACGCCTCTTTGGATGCCCGGCATGGAAGAAGTTATCCTGGCCCAAGACATTCCGGTGCAGACCCTCTACATCGACGTGAAGCTGGCCGAGGAAGACGCGCTGGATAAGACCAGCAAGATGAACCAGGCGCTCATGGCTTACCGCGAGGGCCTGGTGGACCGGCGCGGGGCCATCGAACTGAGCGGCGAGACGAACCCGGATAGTGTTGTCAATAAGGTCAGAAGCGACAGCTTCGAGAACGCGGCGATGGAGGCTGAGGTGGCTTCGTTCGCCGCCAACCAGCAGCTTATCAACCAGATGAAGGCCGGGGGCTTCCCGATCATGGCGCAGAGATTGGCGGCGGGGGACCCGGTGGCGATGCAGATATTCCAGATGATGGAGCAGGTGGCGGCGCAGGCGACGCAGCAACCCGAGCTCGCGGGACAGCAAAATGGGCGAGGGCCTGTGGAACAGGGAACGCCCGCCAACCCAGAGAACGAATTGCAGGATATGAGAGGCGCGATGATGGAGGGCAGGGAGGGGCCGCTGTTCAACCGCGCCGAAGGCGGGATAACCAGCGAGGGTTCGGATGGCTTGGACACCTTCGAGGGCCGTACCGGAACCGACCGCGCCGGCAATGAAATCCTATGAGCGTGAGAGAGGATGAGGTCTTTCTTATTTCCGCACGCCTGGAGGCGCGCAAGGCGCACGCCGAGTTCCTCGCACGCCATTTCGAGGGCCGAGGAACACCCGCCCCGCACGGCCTCGACCCTTTCGCGCCGGAGATCACCGCGGCTTTGAAGTCGCTTCTCGCACAACTACAGGCAAAGGTACAGGAACAGGTCGATGGGACAGAAGGTAGATTACCTTAGGTCGCTCCCGAAGTCGCTGCAACCCGAGGCGCAGAAACTTTTCGCGCAGGGGAAATCGGTTGACTTCGTAAGTAAGCAGCTTGGCTACTACGACGTGCCAAAAACCGTCACGGTGGGGGGCGGCCTCAGCACGCCATCTGACATTGCAAACTATTATTATGGGGACCCACGCGCCTATGGCGCGATCCTGAATGACCCCCGCAATGCCCAGTTCATCAGTTACGACAGCGCCGGAAATATGTTCTTTAACTTGCAGCCGGGAGACCAGCTTTACCTGCCCTCGAGCTTCAGCGGCTACGTAAGCCCACGGACGGCGGGAGCGCAGCCCGTGCCTGGCGCGGCCACCTACGCGGAGTTGCAAGCGGCCAAGGAAGCAGAGGAGGCAGCGGCAGCGGCAGCGGCAGCGGCAGCCCCAAGTTCCGGGGTGATGGGTTCGGGTTTGGAGAATGCCAACCTCCAGGCCCAATTAGGCATTGGAGTGGCATACCAAACCGCACCTTCGGGCAGACATGGGGTTGGCGCAAGGCCTCCGTGGGAAACCATGTCGGGCGGGGCCACAACTACAAGCACGGGCCTAAAATCAGAGGATTTACCCAAATACCAGCCGCCGCCTAAACTCGGAGCGGCTTACCAGACCTCGCCCTCGGGACGCAGCGGTGTGGGCGCGCGGCCAGCGGGAGAGACAAACCAGGCTTACAACCAGGTCTACATCGAGACCTACAAGACATTCGTGGGCCAGGGCTTCGAGCCAGGCTACGCTGCTTATCGAGCCAAGATTGCCGCCAACTCTGCTAGTGGCGTTTCGGCTGTGGGAACAGCGCCCACTTCTCAGACGCCGCCCAAGACCGCCGCCGAATCCGTGGGACAGGTCACGGAGAGCTACGACGCCTTTGCTAATCAAAAGCAGGTCGAGGGAGACCTGACCAGACAAATCACAGAGGACGCCCGCCGTGTTGTCCAGGCTATTGAGTATGCTTTGCAAATTGGTGATCGCAACCAGATGCCTGTCACCATCGGGGAGGCGGTGACAAAGGTTCTTAGGGATTTCTACGGGTACGCAACGGTAGAGGAGGCGATGAAACTGCTCGGTTATATTCAAGTGGCCAAAAATATCTGGTGGCGTCTTGATCCAACCGCGCCGGACAATGACCTCAGCCTCTATTCCGCGGGCATCTCCTACGGCGGCGGGTCTGGCTTCAACTACTACGGCGGAGGCGGTGGAGGCTATGGTGGAGGCGGTGGTGGAGGTGGCTATGGTGGAGGTGGGCATGGCTCCGGATACTCCAACTATGGGAACGCGATCATGTGGGAGGCCTCCGCGCTCTTCGGGGGCAGGTAGATGGTAAGCTCCTATCAGCAACAGCAGCAAAGAAAGATAAAGGGCCTTTACGATGACACGCTTTACGGACAGCGGCTGTCTTTGTCGGGCGCAGCTGGCAGAACGTCCGAAACCCCCACGCTTTCCGCGGCCTCCAAGGCTAAACTTTCATCTGCGGTTGCCGGGACCGTCTCTCAGCCCAAACGACCTCCTCCTGGCTACGACAAGCTAACCCCGCTCGAACAATCGTTCTCTGAGATATTTCCGGGTATTGCTCCCTGGATTTTGCGTGGGACCGGCGCGGTGGGCGGAGGGGTACTTGGCTTTGCCGTGGGAGGCCCGGTTGGGGCTGTCGTGGGAGGAGCGGCGGGCGCAACATTCATCGAGTCCATTCTGGACACGAAGGTTGGTGATTGGCTATTCAAGGGGTTGGATTACGGGGCAGAAGTTACAGAAAAAGCCATAGGGACGGCCTACCTCATCGCCAACGACGACCAGTTGGAGGCGCTGAGGGGGACACAAATGAAGGGCACAAGCTCGCTGGCCTGGCTTGACATCGCTACAGATCCAAAAAAGCGAGCACTTTTCCTTTCGGCCTGGCGAGCCTCCAGCATGTTCTACGAGAGCATCGCCCCGAAGGACGTTGGGGGATTGCTCAAAGTCAGTCAGGCGCTTGGCGGCTTCGAGCAGTTCTCCCCCTTCGCCTCGGAAGAAGAAAAAGAACAAGTCCGTATAGAGCAGCAGGAGATATGGGGTGAGTGGGACACGTATTGGGGCGAACAGAAAGAGCACTGGCGGAAGGTGTTTGCCGGTGAACCGCTGCCTGACATCGGCGGCCTGCCGCAGCTTATCGCCATGCGTGAGCAGATATTCAGCGGGCGCGACCCCGATGAGGTATTGACGGAATACCAGCAATCCCTCGGCATGCTCGCCTTCCGCGGGCAAATGTTCGACAGCCTGGGCCATATCGTCGCCGATCCCATAAACTTCATTATGCCCAAACTAAAGCCGGTCGAGAAAGGCAAGGCTCTCACCGAATACGTGCTCGCCGCCAGGAAGGCGCCGCAGGTGACGCAGGCGGTGGATGACATCAAGCGGGCCCAGAAACTCTTCCTCGCCGCCGAGGACGTGGCCGAGAAATCGCGCCTGGCCGATGACATGGTGAGAATTGCCGATAGCCTGGAGACAGCCACCTTCAGCAAGATCGACGAACTCTCGGACATCACCCTGGGGCTAAAGAAAGCGGTGGAGAGCGGCGAGGGCTTGGACAAAGCGATTGGCAGGCTGGACGACATCATGCGCCGCTTCGACGAGGTGAAGGACGCCTCGCTGATGGAGCGCAAGGTGGCGGCGCTGTTTGGTGGAGACCCGCTCAACCCCCCGGATTACTACTTCAAGCTCACCAATGCCACAAAGAACATTCCTCTTGGGTCCCGCCTCGTGGGCGGCGTGCTGCGCTTTTTCACTCTCACCTCCGAATCGAGAGCGCGCATTTTCGTGAACAACATCTCGGACACGCTGCGCATCATCACCGCCGAGGGCAACATTGCAGACCCCAGGACGCCGTACCTGTGGGTGCAGAATTTCGCCAAAGGCGCGGCAGGGGCATTTGGAGACAGGCTGGGGCATATGTTCATCACCCCCGTGGGCAGGCACGTGCAGGCGGTTCTCAAAGCCTCGATGACCAAATTTGCCGAGGCCCTCACCGCCTACGACGCCCTCAAGACGCAGCGGGAAATGGCTTACACCATCGCCCGCTTGCTGGACGACAGCCCCGGCAACATTGTCAAGATGCTGCAAGCGGGCGAGTCCAACGCCGTGTTCCAGAGGCTGACGAAACTGGTGGGCACGCAGCCGGGCGTGAAGCTGCTGGACGACATCGGAGCGGGGCTGGTCAAGCAGCAAGACTTGGTGAAGCTGGGCGAGATACTGCGCTCGACAAAGAACAACATCATTCCCTGGACGCCAGAACTGCTGCGCGGCAAGATGCTCTCGGACATGCTGGAAGTGGCGGCAAAACTGGCGGAGACGCAGTTTGGGGTGAAAGAGATAGGCATATTCAGGAAAGCAACCGAGGCCATGAAGTCGGTCGAGAGCCTGCTGCTGCTGGGCTTGAACGGGCTTTACCCGGTCAACAACTTCTTCAACGGCGAACTGACCATGATCGCCCGCGGACTGTTCAACATGATGACCACCGATCAGGCACTGAAATATTGGGATGAGGCAGTTGGCTTCCGGCCCTCCAATCTGATGAAAGGCTTCGGTATCTCTGGCGAGGAAGCCATAGCAGGGGTATCGGACATCGAAAAGGCTGCCATGAAAATCCTGGATGACGCACGCTGGGGAGATAACCAGAAGTTCCTCAAGACCGTCAGGGATGCGGCCAGGAAACCCAAGCTGGCTCGATCTATAGCGGCAATAACGGAGTCGAGGCAACGCCTGCGCGCCACCACCTCCGCACACATGAAAGTCTTTCCGCAGATCAAGAAGGGGATGATCTCGGGGATGGACGTGGCTGAACCGGGTTTGCGGGAGGCGCTGAACATCGGCGACCCCAATCTGGCGCGGGCCTTCGAGGAGGCCGTGCAGTCCTCGCTTTCCGTGAACGACATCGGCAAACTCCGCCAGACGAAGAACCTGAACTGGAACGTGGAGAGCATCATCCGGCAGGCGGGAGAGCAGTTGGGGATGCCGACCGAGACCCTGCGAATGTTCCTGGGCGAGGAGGTGCTGGAGGGATTGCGGCGTGTGGTGGACGACATCAAGTTGAACCCCACCGCCGAACGCATTTCCTCCGGCATCAGCGACATGAAGCGCACCTTTCAGGATGGACTGGAGGCGGCTTACGTCAGGGAACTCGAATACCGCGCCGCCGAGTACGCGGCCAAGATCGAGACCGAAGGCATTCACGGCGTGGCGATGGTGTATGGCGAGGTGGCCGATTCCATCTTCGCCCGCCAGGTGGCGCACACCATGCGCCTCGACGAGCAGGTGCCGAAAATCCTGGACATCGAGAACGCGGCCCTGCGCAACAGCGCGTGGAAGGGCATCCTGGGGGACAGCGACATCGCCTGGCGTAGAACCTGGCAATTCCAGGAAGCGGCGTTCAAGGGCATTGCCGATGGCTTGAAGGGGCGCGGGGCAAAGCTCACTCAGGACTTCACCGACGGTTTTCGCTCGCTGAAAAAGACCACCGGCGATTTCATCACCAAGCGCAACAAACTGTGGGACGACTTCTTCGAGGACATCGTAGCCAAAAAATTCCCCGATGACTTTTCGAGGTTTGCCCGCGGGGACGAGATCCGCGAGATTTTGACGAAGGAATACCAGAACCTCATCGAGACAACCGAGCGCGCCTACCTGAAGATGGACACGGTGGTGGTGAACAGCTTCCGTGACCCGCGCCTGCGCTCGCAGGTGAGCATGTGGCGCAGCACCATCCGGCGCATGCGCATCGCAGACATGGAGAGCATGGCCGATTTCCGCGGCGTGCTTGCGGGCGTTCCGAGAGCGGAGCAGGCGGCGATGTGGAGGGACTACAACTTCGCACGCCGCCGCGTGTGGGCCAACATCAACCTGCTCGAAAACGCGGGCCGGCGCATGGTGGCCGGAGACCCCGAGGCGCTGCGCATGTTCTCACAGGTTCAGGACTTGCCTCTGTTTCAGGCCAGGGCTGCCGAAGCCGTGGAGCAGGCCGAGAGATTGTCCCTGCGTAAGCTTGACCCCGTGCAGCAGAGCGACATCTTCCGGCAGGCCGAACTCGGGTTTGCCGATACGCCTGTCTCCGAACTGCCGCCCGATTTGAGAACAGCCTTGCAATTCCAGATCGAAGAAATGATGAGTGATATGACCATCGCCAAGCCAGGGCGGAGGATCATGGATTACGACGTGGCTGGACGGGGTGGCTTGTCGGAGGTAAGTGGCATCTCGTCTAGCTACCCGTATTGGTACAGCGAACTCAACCCCTACCTGCGATTGGCGGACGGGACTGTGCTGCGCGGCAAGGCCGCCGTGGAAGAGGCGCTGAACATACTCGTGCGCGGCGAGGGAGATACGGGCTACTCGATATTCGGGGAGCTGCGCAGGATCGCCTTCCGCGAACTGGCGGACGGCGGGTTGCCCGAGGATTTCTGGAAGGTGATGGACGAGATTGGTGAGGAGGGCGTTTCCCTGGTGCCGCTTTCTAGGGCGGGGGAAATGGATAACTTTGTTGATGCCATAAAACAAGCTGATATTCAGATTGCTCGTAAGGGCATTGAGAGTTTGAAGGGAGAAGAATTTCGTCGAGCCTCCGAATTACTATTAAATGAACGCCTCAATCAACTAATCAACAATCTTAGTGAAACTCTTGCGAAGCTCAACAAGGCTGGGGCAGACCCCCAACTACTTAAATTAGCCTCACAACAGATTTCTGATATTCGTAGCCATTTTCAAACAGTTTTGGATCGTGTTCAACGCAGAAAATTTTTGGGGAAGGCGACAGACATGGGAGCGCGCAAGCCACCCGTGCAGCCTATCAAAGACACAGAACCTTTCATGGCCGATTTCGACAGCCTGGTGGGGCGCATCGAGGCGCGGCAGGCGGGAAT
>Ga0209417_1006078_pt1 | contig 12727 bp, 11 predicted proteins | sample RifGroF2_FD_184002 | JGI IMG/M metagenome (GOLD analysis project Ga0209417, IMG submission 184002) | Groundwater microbial communities from Rifle, Colorado, USA - Groundwater F2 (SPAdes) (version 2) | ecosystem: Environmental > Aquatic > Deep subsurface > Groundwater | place: Rifle, Colorado... | reverse complement strand
TCTTTTTCAGAGTCCACCTTTTAGATATCCTTAACAAAACCCCTAAAAAACCCATTAAAGACTTGCCTTGTACTCAATTATCTTTCGGCTTTGGCTAAAAAACTACCGGACAGCTATGTGAACAAACAGCAATAACGCACTTGAATAACTTCTCTGTATAACTATTATTTTGAGGTAAAATACAATTTGACGAAACAAAGCCACTATTACAAGACAATAAATCCGATAACCCACTAGTTTATGTTAGTAGGCTATCGGGTTATCAAGCAAACTTAATCCAATTACTTTGTTTTCAATCCATTTTCAAATAAATCTGTTTCAACATCTTTAATTCCGGCAATACCAAAATTATCGACTAGCACTTTTACCACATTTGGAGATAAAAATGCTGGCAATGTGGGTCCAAGATGGATATTTTTAACACCTAAATACAAGAGTGCCAATAGAACGATTACGGCTTTTTGTTCATACCACGCGATATTGTAAAAAATAGGCAAATCATTAATATCATCCAACTCAAATACCTCTTTTAGTTTCAAGGCTATTACCGCTAGTGAATAGGAATCGTTACATTGTCCGGCATCCAGTACTCGTGGAATACCACCGATATCTCCTAACTTTAATTTATTGTATCTAAATTTCGCACAACCAGCTGTCAGTATGATACTATCTTTTGGTAATGCCTCTGCAAATTCTGTGTAGTAGTTACGTCCTTTTTGTCGGCCATCACATCCGGCCATAACAACAAACTTTTTCACTGCACCCGACTTTACAGCATCTATCACTTTGTCTGCTAGTTGCATTACCTGATTATGCGCAAACCCACCAACAATTGTCCCAGTCTCAATTTCTATTGGTGACTCGCAAGTCTTGGCTAACGCAATAAGTGCTGTGTAGTCCTTGGCTTTTCCTTCTGTTGCATCAGCAATATGTTTTACACCTGGATAACCCGCACTTCCGCTTGTAAACATCTTATCCTTATAACTATCCTTTGGAGGCACAATACAATTTGTGGTCATAAGAATCGGACCATTAAATGATTCAAATTCTTCTTTTTGCTTCCACCAACCATTGCCATAATTACCAACAAAATTTTTATATTTCTTAAAGGCTGGATAGTAATTTGCCGGGAGCATTTCACCATGGGTATAAATATCCACCCCTGTTCCCTGACTTTGAATAAGTAATTCCTCTAGATCTTTTAAATCATGTCCACTCACCAAAATTCCAGGTTTATCGCTCACTCCAATATTCACTTTGGTTATTTCAGGATTACCATAGCTTGTGGTATTGGCTTTATCAAGTATCGCCATGGCATCGACACCATACTTACCAGTCTCAAGAACCAATGCAACCAGATCATCCACCGATAAGGAATCATCTTCCGTCGCAGCTAATGCTTTAACAATGAAAGCAAAAATCTCTTTATTTTCATAACCTAAAACATTGGCATGTTGAGCATATGCAGCCATCCCTTTTAGACCATAAACAACCAATTCTCTTAAGCTTCGGACATCTTCATTTTCAGTTCGAAGCACACCAACACTTTTGGCCTTTTTCTCAAAATCTTCTACTGAATTACCTGTCCATTCTAATAAATCAGATGAATTAACAACATTCACATTAGTAAGTAATTTGTTTCTGAGTTTCAATCCCTTTTTAATTTTTTTTGCAATACTTTCATTGTCAAAATTGGCGTTTGTAATCGTTGTAAACAAACCATCCATCAAGTACTTAGAAACTTCTTTTGAGATATCTTTCCCCTCTCCTGATGTAAGCTGAGCTATAGCCACACCCTTTACTGTATAAATGAGTAAATCTTGCAGATTTGCTGTATCTTCTTTCTTTCCACATACTCCTAAGTAATCACATCCTTTTCCTTTTGCTGTTTCCTGACATTGATAACAAAACATATTGACTCCTCCTTTAATTTTTTATCTGACCATCTAAATTGATTACAATTCTTTTCAATGCAATATCTTTACCTGACAATTTAATTGCTTGTCTGACAATCTGATCCAATCCTGAACAACATGGCACTGTCATAATAGCTATTGTTAGAGAATAAATGGTATTCGATCTTATTATTTCTGCAATCTTAGCAACATAACTGGAGGTATCATCTAATTTTGGACATGCGATTATCAGTTTTTTTCCTCGCAGCAATTCACGATGAAACGATCCGAGTGTAAATGCCGTGCAATCGGCAGCAATTAAAAGATCACATTCATTAAAATAGGGTGCAGCTGGGGAAACCAAATGCAATTGTATGGGCCATTGACTAAGTTCTGATACCTGCTCTCCACCACTCACACCTGGGGCTGGAACGTCATTTACTTTTGGCCTCTTTATCTCCTGTGCCATTGTTCCCGGACATCCACATGCAATTGCTTTTCCCGGTTTCTGGATAAATTTTTCGGCACCGTGTACTTCCTTTGCTGCCTCTTCTCCTCGAGTTTTTTTCACATGCTCGAAAGACGCCTTTGCATCATAATCATCGCTTTCCTTTTTAACAACTTTCAGTGCATCTACCGGACACACATCCAAACAAGCACCCAGTCCATCACAAAAGATTTCTTTTGCGAGCACTGCTTTGTTTTCATTATCTAATACAAGTGCTCCTTCAGCACATGCCGTGGTGCATAACCCACATCCATTGCACTTATCTCGGTCTATTTCGATAATTTTCCTCATTACCATAACCTCTCCCTCCTTTTTGTTTTCTGGGATCATTCTACAACAAATAACCGGAGGGTTCCTTGACCTAAGTCAAGTTTTTTGAGATTTAAATCAGTTACATTATTTGTTTGAATTGTCTGAATATTTTATTAAGAAAAAATAAGGTATTATTTACTCTTCATAAACCAAGATCGTTTTATATAACATATCTTGTTTATTATAATTATAAATCATAGCAAAAAGAGCAGAGGACACTTTATCGCCCTGTCTTGCAAGGACATTCCCTTTTTTAGTAACTAAATCCGATGCCAAGTGCATACCTAATTGAATGGTATCAATATCAATAGTTATTTCGTGTTGTACTGTCTTATATAGCTCAACTTTTGTTAGGGCATTCAGGACTTTGTGATGATACTTATTCCCTTGATCCTCAAAAGATTTAATAATATCCGAACGACTCATCCCTTTATTAATAAGGTCATCAAATTTATTTGCTACATGTAAAATGTGTGCGCCAATAGTGATAGCAGATGCCTCTGATATATCCAGATATATGGCTTCCTTCATTTTTGAAATAACTGCCGCCACTTTTTCCAGTCGAGGAATAGCTTTTATCAGTGAGGCAGATACATCTAAATAACTATCATATATCTTTTGTTCTTCTGGACTAACATCATAGCCTGAATTTATTGTTGTAATTATTTCTGGCGGTATACTGACACAACCAATTTGTGATAACGTCGCTGACATATTTAACCACCAAGCATCTTTCAATCCCCATAGTTCTGAGATTTGATTAACATAATGTTGAAGACGTTTTGCTCTATTAAATGCTACGGGGTTCATTAGTGAAAGTATATCTGACAGAGTATTAATACTTTCCAATAAAGTGATTTCCAATAACTCTTTTTCTGCTTGTTGTAATTTATATTGTTTAAACCCGTCCGAAAGAACAGATACTAGGTCATCAACTGAACTTGGCTTCATGATTATTCTAAAAATATTACTTTTATTAATTGCAGTAATCGCCGCTTCAAGATCACAGTTACCAGTTAAAATTATTCGAATAATATTTGGATGTTTTTCTCTAACTTTACTTAAAAGTTGAATCCCATTCATTTCAGGCATTTTATAATCTGAAACAATAATTGCTATATTACTATTTGATTTAACTATCTCAAGTGCTTCAAGCCCAGAGTTGGCTGTTATTATATTGAGTTTGTTATACAGCTGTCGTTTAATACCATTTAAAACAAACGGCTCATCATCAACAAATAGTACGGTTTCGTTATATTGAGAAAGATCGATATTTTCTTCAGTCATTGATTATCACTCCTTATTTAATTATATACACTAATGATGCAATTTGAACACATAATGACGTATAAATAAACGAATCAAATATTATATTCTGTACCCTTGCTTTTCAAAGATTGTTTGATCGGTAACGTTATACTTATTGTTGTTCCGGTAGTTTCCGATGATACCACATTGATTTCACCATTGTGTTTTTTCACAATGGTTGAGTAAGCAATTGATAATCCTTGGCCTGTGCCTTTTCCGACCTCTTTTGTAGTAAAAAAAGGATTAAATATTTTATTTTGTATTTCCATCGGAATACCACAACCGTTATCGGAGATGGTAATGACAATTTTATCCATTTCGTTTCTTGTTTCAATAGTTATTTTTCCCTTTTTATCATTCGAATCTTTGATTTTTGTTTCAATCGCATGGGATGCATTAATAACGATATTCATAATAGATTGTTGGATATCATTGATATAACACTCAATGTGTTCTAGCTTTTCTTCCAAGTGATAGTCAATATCGGCAACATATTTCCATTCATTCCGGCATACTGTCATTGTATTCAAAATAGCCTGATTAATATCGGAACACGTTAGTTTTTGGTCTATATGCGAAAAACTCCTCATCGCTTGTATTATTTCAGTAACGCGAGATAATCCATCCTTACTTTCCTTAAACGCAGCAGGTATTTCTTGTAAAAGGAAGTCCATATCTAATCCTTTAAATGGACTGATACAAGAACTGTTTTCTTCCTTTTCATAACTCAAGCACATCTTAATCCTTTCTAGAAGCTTACCAATCTCATCCGAAAGGAAATGAGTGTTATCATTAATATATTGGATAGGTGTGTTAATCTCATGAGCAATTCCAGCACTTAATGTTCCAATCGCCTCTAATTTTTGCGCTTGGTGAAGTTCAGCATTGAGTTTATTTCTTTCTTCCTCTGCTTTTATATTTTCTGTTCTATCTCTATAAACACAAACTATTTCTCCACTAGGTAGTTTATATACATAGTTTTCTCGCCATCCACTAATACATTCATCCTGATAAAAAGATAAGGGTAGTTCTTCTGGAAATCCTGTTAAATATACCTGTCGCAATACTTTTAACAATCCAAAAGCCTCAACCCCAGGGAAAAGTTCCGTTATTTTTTGGTTAATAATGATATGTCTATTAATATTTTCAATCTTTTCTACTGCATGATTGCAATCCTTAACTATAAAATTTGAACCATCATCTATTGCTTCATACAAAATAACTCCGTCTTGAATGTTTTCAATTAATGTATGATACCGTTCTTCTTTTATCCGTAAATCATCCTCGGCAGCATTTCTTACCAACATCTCAAGCTTTAAATCACTTAAGGAGTTATTTAAACTCTCCGTTCTCTGAACAACTAAATCCTCTAACTTTTCATTTTGAACCAGAAGGGCTTCATGAGCCATTATCAATGAATTTGTCATTTCATTTACAGCATCAGTTAATTCCCCTATTTCATCATCCGAATAAATTGGAGCTCTGGCATCAAGATTACCTGCCTTAAGTTCATTTACAACGCTATGCAATGATAGTACCGGCTTTAAAATTGAATTAGTGATGATATAAAAAAGAATAACTGAGAGCATAAATAAAAGAATACCAGTTATTGTAATCGTGGCTTCAAGATGATTTAGTTCTCTACGTTGTTCTTGTTGCAGTGTCTTGATCTGTTCAGATAATTTCTGGATTAACGTGGTACAGTCACTTTGGATGATGGCAATTTCCAGTAATATACCTTTTTTATAATCATCTGTTTTATTTGCGTCACTATTATCTATGTTTTTAAATTGTTCTTGGATTTTATTTGCCGAATTCGCTATTATCGAAAGTGATTCCGCGTAAATAGGATTTAACCCGGTTAGGCTATTAACCCTCTCTATAAGTCTACGGCTTGCTTGAATTTGCTGGGATATGTTTAAACCATTGTCGTTTCGGCTAAGCATGTCGAGATCATTTTTTATGACGGTAGAATCACTTTGAATTTGGATTAAGTCTATTAAGTAGGATAAATGCGTTTGGATTTGATGAGTTGTTTTGTATACTAAATTTAAATCCGATTTTCCTCTAATAATGATAATGGCAAACAAAATAGAAACAATAATGATTCCACCATTAATTTTATTGCGTATATGTAAGGATTTTATAACCCATGATAGCTGAGAAAGACGATTTCTTAAGTATGCTATATTTTTTTTCATCTAAACTCTTTCGACTTATGGAACAAGCAAATTCAAATATGAATATAGTATAGTTGTTTTTTTATTATTATGAAACACTCGCTCAGGTTAATTACAGGCTTTTAACTCATTGCGAAGACGTTCACATTGAAGGATGTGAATGGTTTTCCCTTCTACTTTTATCAGTTTTTCTTTTTGTATTTGATTAAGAGTTCGAGACAATGTTTCACTAATAGTACCCAGACGTTTTGCTAAATCCGTCTTTTTAATAGTAAGCATTATTTTACATTCTTTATCTCCTGAACATTGCGTATATAAATACTGAATCAGTCTCTGTCTCACCGTCTGAAGTGCTATCGATTCTAAACGAGTATTTAAAACCAAACACTTATTTGCCATTAATTTTAAAAAAAACATTGCAATAGTAGGATTCTTTTCAATGGCTTTAAGCAATCTGTCTTTATTAAAGGATAGAGCCTTCGTCTTTTTAACAACACTTGCCGTAACAGGATATTCTTTCCCAGCGAACAAAATTACCTCACCAACAAAATGTCCTTTTCCAAAAGATGCTACTTCCACTTCTTTTCCATTTATATCTGTTTTATATACTCGAATCTCCCCTTCAAGTATATAGTAGAAATTATCTGCATTTTGCCCAGTATGAAATAAAATTGTGCCGGGTTTACTAAAGTTTTTTTCAATGCCAATTTCTTCAATATCAGATATATTCACAATTTGTTATTAACTCCCAATTACTATTTTTTTCAAAATTCATAATTAACTATTAATAGTATAATGATATAATCTCCCCATGAATACTAGTAAAAAAGTTTTGATAATAAAAAACATTCGTCGAGAAGGACCGGGGTTGATACTCGATGTTTTAAAAAAACGACATCTTGGATATACACTCGTCGACCTTTCTTTAAACGACCCCATTCCAAAATTATCCAATTACTGCGCCATATTCATTCTGGGTGGCCCAGATAGCGTCAATGATTCAACAAAAAAAATACAAACATTACTTGCAACAATCAAAACGGCACTCGATCTAAATATCGCTATTCTTGGCATATGTTTGGGCTTGCAAGCATTGGTTAAAGCAGCAGGTGGTTCTGTAATTAAATGCGTCATAAAAGAGATCGGTTTTAAAGACGTTAATAATGACTCTTTTCAAATTAATCTTACGAATGATGGCAAAGTTGATCCGTTGTTAAACAAGATAGATTTCCCATCCAATGTTTTTCAACTTCATGGCGAAACTGTAAAATTAAGCAGTTCCATGAAGCAACTTGCCGATAGTAAATACTGTAAAAATCAAATTGTTAAAGTTCGAAAAAATGCTTACGGTATACAATGTCATTTTGAATTAACAAAAGATATGCTCAGCCTCTGGTGTGACGAAGATACCGACCTAAAGCGCTTAAACAAAGAATCACTAATAAACGACTTTGAATGCATTAGCATCTATTATACAAAGACAGGAATTCAGCTTATTACAAACTTTTTAGACATCCTGAAAGTGTGATCTCGCACGATTATATCTATGACACGTTTTCTTTGACTTATTAGTCATCTATAAAATAGACATAGACCTATAAAATGTACGTAGTGCGTTGGTAAACGTAGTAATTTATCCAGTTTGAAAAAAGCAAATTTGCATGACTTCGCCATTTTACTTCCGGCTCTAAATTTGGATTATTATCTCTAAAATAGTTTTTCGGCAAATCAATTTTTAAGCCCTTCTCAATATCTCTTTCATACTCCTCTTTCAGAGTTTGAGGGTCGTATTCTGCGTGGCCTGTAATAAATATTTTTTGTCCACCTTTATAGATCATCAGATATATGCCTGCTTCATCCGACTCACTAATAATTTCAAGATCAGGAACCTTGATAACATCCTCTTTTCGAGTTTCAGTATGTCTGGAATGTGGTGCCCAAAACACATCATCAAAACCTCGTATTAGCGCCAAATTGGTATTATTTAATGTATGTTTAAAAACTCCAAATAATTTCTCTTTTAATGGATGTTTCGGAATATTAAAATGATGATACAAACCAGCTTGGACTGCCCAACAAATAAAAAGTGTCGACACAACATTATCATTTGCCCAATCCAATATTGTTTGCAATTCAGACCAATAGGCCACATCTTCAAATTCCATTTGCTCAACAGGAGCTCCAGTTACGATAAAACCATCGTATTTTTTATCTTTAATCTGTTCAAAAGTATTATAAAATTTTCCTAAATGATCCTTGGGCGTATGCTTAGAGTCATAGGACGATACTCTTAAAAAATCGATTTCAATTTGAATGGGGGTATTTGATAACAACCTCAAAATATGCTTCTCAGTAGCAATTTTCAACGGCATTATATTTAAAAACAATATTTTTAATGGTCGAATGTCCTGATGAACAGCATTCGACTCGGTCATTACAAACGTGTTTTCTTTCGTTAATGTCTCAATTGCTGGGAGATTATCAGGTAATACTAGAGGCATTTATTTCAACTCCACTAATGATGACATCCATCAAATTTTTTGGGATTATACCCATCCAAGCCTTTACCATTCGTTTTTTTGTAATAATCATCAATTGCCGATTTTACTGCTTCTTCTGCCAAAACCGAACAATGCAATTTTACTTTTGGCAAACCATCCAATGCCTCAGCAACGGCTCTGTTCGTTAGCTTCAATGCTTCCTCTATCGTCTTGCCTTTAATCAGTTCTGTTGCCATTGAACTAGTAGCTATTGCAGCACCACATCCAAACGTCTTGAACTTAACATCCGTAATGATATCATCTTTAACTTTAATAAACATTTTCATGATATCTCCGCAGGTAGGATTTCCAACTTGACCAACCCCACTTGCATCCTCAATTTCCCCTACGTTTCGTGGATTTGAAAAATGATCCATTACTTTATCACTATATAACGCCATAATACTTCTCCTTTTCCTAATTTGTCTTTTTGCTTTCGTCCCATAATGGAGACATGGCTCTAAGAGTTTTTATGATTTTTGGCAGTACTTCTAGCACTTTATTGACATCCTCTTCGGTATTAAGTTTGCCAAAACTGAACCTAAGTGATCCATGAGCAAATTCATGGGGGACACCCATTGCTAGCAAAACATGAGACGGATCCAATGAACCAGAAGTACACGCTGAACCCGATGACGCACAAATATTATTCGCATCCAAATGCAAAAGCATGGACTCACCTTCTATATATTTTATGATAATATTACAAGTATTAGAAAGCCTATCTGCACCCTTGCCGTTTATAAAACTTTCAGGAATACTACTGAGAAGACCGTTTTCTAATTTATCTCTCAATTTCTTCTCTCTTAACCCCTCATCCTTGGCTTCTGCCATGGCTAATATTCCGACTACATTTTCAGTACCTGCACGTTTGCCATTTTCTTGTTCTCCTCCATTAATAATCGGATCCAACAACACTCGTTTTTTCACATAAAGTGCCCCTACCCCCTTTAGTCCATAGAACTTATGAGCAGAAAGAGATAATAAATCCACCCCAAGCTCATCAATATTAATGGGCAACTTTCCAATCACCTGTACAGCATCCGTATGGACCAATACACCCTGTTCTTTTGCTATCTTAACAATTTCTGCCATTGGCTGAATCACACCAGTTTCATTATTTGCATACATAATGGATATCAAAACTGTATCTTTTCGGATCGTTTTTTTTAGTTCATCCAATTTAACAACACCCTGATCATCCACCGGAATATAAGTTATTTCAAACCCTTGTTTTTGAAGGTTCTCACATGTATGAAGCACAGCATGATGCTCTATCGCTGACGTAATAATATGTTTCCCTTTTCGCTGGTTCGCATATGCAACACCTTTGATAGCAAGATTATCTGATTCACTACCTCCACCCGTAAAAATTAGTTGACCTGAACTAATTCCCAAAAGTTTTTTCATTTCAGCTCTCGCATCTTCCAGTTCTTCCTTCGCACGAAGACTTATGCCATATAAACTGGAAGGATTTGCAAAATTAGGCTCAAGCAATGTCTTTATCTTTTCAATAACTTCAGGAGCTAAGTAGGTTGTAGCATTATGATCTAAATACACAATATCTTTATATTTGTTCATTTCTATTCCTTCTTTCTATAACTTTTCAAGAGACTGCTTTAAATCCCCGATTATATCATCAATATGTTCAATACCGATCGATAATCGGATCAGCTCCGGTTTAAGTCCGCTGGAAAATTGAGCCTCATCTGATAATTGCGAATGCGTTGTACTTGCTGGATGAATTGCTAAACTTTTTGCATCTCCAACATTTGCAACATGCGAGAATAGTTTTAACTCATTTATAAATTTTATTCCCGTTTTTTTAGAACCCTTCACTCCAAACACCACCATGCCACCAAATCCTCTTTTCAAATATTTACAAGCAACCGTATGAGACGGATCGTCGACTAACCCAGGATATCGGACCCAAGCCACTTTAGGATGGTTTAGTAAATATGTTGCGACTGCAGCTGCATTTTCGCTATGACGCTGCATCCTTAAATGTAGCGTTTCAATTCCCTGCAAGAACAACCATGCATTATCCGGTGAAATGCACGCTCCCAAATTTCGAAGTGGAACTAATCTCATACGCATAGCAAATGCAACCGAGTTTAAATCACCAAGGTCATGTGCAAACCTAAGCCCATGGTAACTACTTTCAGGTTCAGTAAATAACGTAAATTTAGGATCTTTCCAATTAAATTTTCCGGAATCTACAACAATTCCACCAATACCAACACCATGTCCACCCAACCATTTTGTCAGGGAATGAATCACAATATCCGCTCCATGTTCAATCGGATTTATTAAATAAGGAGTGGTAAACGTAGAATCCACTGCTAATGGCAAATTATGTTTTTTAGCAATTTTTGAAATAGCACTAATATCAGTAAAATCTAATACAGGGTTACCAATGGTTTCAATGTAAACCAATCGCGTATTCATATTAATTTTAGCTTCAAAATTCTTTGGATCAGATGGATCAACTAAATGAACTTTAATTCCCATTTTTGGCAAAATATCATTGAACATCGTATATGTTCCACCATATAGGTTATTGGCAGAGACTATTTCATTCCCTTGTTCGCAAATGTTGATAACAGTATTAAATATCGCAGATGTCCCAGAAGAAAGAGCTAATGCTGCAGGAGCCCCTTCAAGTGATGCAACCCTTTTTTCAAGTACATCCTGAGTGGGATTCATTATTCTGGTATATATATTTCCCAGTTCTTTTAAAGAAAATAAATTTGCAGCATGCTCAGTATCTTTGAACAAATATGCACTTGTTCTATACAATGGAACAGCGCCAGATAACGTTGTTTGTTCTCCTTCATAACCGGCATGTAATACATTTGTTTCAATTTGATATGTCATTTTATCTCCTTTACATAATACTGTATTCTTTATATCTTTTCACTTAATATTTAGAACTATTCCTAATCCTGATATAACCATGTACTTAAATATCTTTCACCTGAATCTGGAAATATAACCACGATATTTTTTCCTTTATGTTCATCCCTTTTTGCAAGTTCCATTACTGCTTTCATTGCAGCGCCAGATGATATCCCTGCCATAATTCCTTCTTCTTTCGCTAATCGTCTTGCTATTTCGCCTGCATCTTCATCACTCACTTTGAAAATCTCATCAACAACATCCCTATTCATGATTTTGGGAATAAACCCAGCCCCAATTCCTTGAATTTTATGCGGGCCAGATGGATTACCCGATAAAACAGCAGAAGATTCAGGTTCCACAGCGACACAGTATATCTTTTTATTCTTTTTTTTAAGTACTTCTGAAACACCAGTAATCGTTCCTCCGGTTCCAACCCCGGCAACAAAAACATCAATTTCCCCATCCATATCATCCCAAATTTCATTTGCTGTTGTCCTCCGGTGGATATCAGGATTTGATAAATTTTCAAATTGCTGTGGCATAAAAGAATTCGGATTCATTTTATGCAATCTTTCAGCTTCATCAATAGCACCTCTCATACCTAACTCACCCGGCGTCAACACTAGCTCTGCACCTAATGCTTTTAATAATTTTCTACGCTCAACGCTCATCGTATCAGGCATAGTTAAAATAATTTTATATCCATTTACAGCTGATACATACGCAAGTGCTATTCCGGTATTTCCGCTCGTCGGTTCTATAATGACAGAATCTTTTGTTAATAGTCCTTTTTTCTGTGCATCTTCAATCATAGCCAAACCGATTCGATCCTTAACACTCGACATGGGATTAAACATTTCAAGTTTAGCGTAAACATTTACATCATAATTTTTCATAATGTTATTTATTTTCACTAGTGGGGTATTTCCAATCAATTCTGTTATGCTATTGAAAACCTTCATAATAATCTCCTTTTTCTTTCTATATATAAAACATATTGATGCTATGTTTTGATTTATAATTATCAACTACATCTTTTAATTAATTTTTTTCTAAGTAGTCATCTATTACAGTTTGCAACCC
>Ga0209417_1006077_pt1 | contig 12729 bp, 10 predicted proteins | sample RifGroF2_FD_184002 | JGI IMG/M metagenome (GOLD analysis project Ga0209417, IMG submission 184002) | Groundwater microbial communities from Rifle, Colorado, USA - Groundwater F2 (SPAdes) (version 2) | ecosystem: Environmental > Aquatic > Deep subsurface > Groundwater | place: Rifle, Colorado... | reverse complement strand
CTATGAAGCCTTAGAAAATGATGACCTAGACAGGATCATAGAACTGGTTGAGCAGGATAAAGTGCAGAAATACGAGTCCGGGGATTTTAGCAAAGCGTTTAAAGATAATCTGAAAGAGGATTTGGATATTTTGCTTGAAATGAAGAAGTTGTGGGACGAGGTGAAGGCTGACCCCAAGATCGCTCAATTCAAATCAATCCTCACCAAGGATAAAATTCTCAAAGAAAATAAACTGATTATCTTTACTGAATCCAAGGAAACCGCCGAGTATCTGGACAAAAACTTGAGGGAAGAATTTGGCGGCCAGGTTCTGTCTTATTCCAGTAAATCCAGCGCCGCTGTCCGGGAAACGATAATTGATAACTATGATCCGAAACACAAGAATCATAAGAATGATATCCGGATTCTTATCACTACCGATATTTTGGCTGAAGGCGTTAACTTGCACCGCTCAAATGTTGTTATCAATTATGATATCCCCTGGAATCCTACCCGGGTTTTACAGCGCGTGGGCCGCGTTAACCGGGTGGATACAAAATTTGATGACATATATGTCTATAACTTTTTTCCTTCTCTTCAGGGTAACAATGAAATAAAGCTTGAAGAAGCGGCCATTGCCAAGATTCAGGCTTTTCATGACACCCTTGGCGAAGACGCTCAATATCTGACTGAAGGGGAAGAGATCACTTCTCACGAGCTGTTTAATCGCCTCAACTCCAAGAAACTCTTAGAAGAAGGCGGAGAAGTTGAGGAAGATTCAGAGTTGAAATATCTTTCCGAGATAAGGGATATCCGGGATAACAATACCGCCTTGTATGAAAAGATAAAACGCCTGCCTAAGAAAGCCCGCAGTGCCAAAGTGTATCCGGATTTCAAGGAAGCAGTGGTTACGTTCTTTAAGAAAGGCAAACTGCGCAAGATTTACATTGCGGATATCAAAGAAGCCAAGGAGCTGGATTTCTTCAATGCCGCCGTAATCTTAAAATCTAAAAATATGGATAAAAGAGAAAAACTCGCCGCCGATTTCTATAAACTTCTGGCTCAAAATAAGGAGCAGTTTAAGCTTGCTACTACCGAAGAAGCGCGTGAGTTTAAGCAGGAAGGCGGCCGGAGCAATGAGATAACTCTTGTTCGGACAATTAAAGCCATCAAGAAGTTCTCCGGGTTTACGGATGAGGACGAAGAATATCTGGAAAGAGTTTTGAAAGCCTTAGAAGAGGGAGCCTTACCTAAACAGACAACTAAAACTTTGGTCAAAGAGATTAAAAATGAAAACAATCCCTTAAAGATTCTCTTTAAGTTCAAGCAGGGGATCCCGCGGAATTTCTTCGCCGAAGGCTTTGCGGATAACCCCTATTACAACACCGCGCCCAGAGAAGTTATTTTATCGGAATACTTAACAGAAAGATAAATTTACCGATGGTGAGATTGTAAGGTTATTGAGTGAGGGGATAAAATGAGGAAACAGATAAAATCGGATAAGTTAAAAGTCAGCATTGATTCTAACTTGTTTAAGGAGATTCGCGCGTTGATTATGGCCGCCCGAAATGCTGTTGTTAGAAATATTAATACAGTTCAGGTGATGACCAGTTTTGAGATTGGACGCAGGATTGTGGAGCATGAACAGCAGGGAGAAAATCGGGCGGAATACGGAAAAGCTCTGCTTAAAGTTTTGTCAAATAATCTTACAGAAGAATTTGGAAGAGGGTTTTCCCGTTCTAACCTTCAAAATATGCGTAATTTTTATATGATTTATCATAATCGTTTACCGGAGAAATGCCAGATGCCATCTGGCAAATTGATTGGCGGGCAAAAAAGTCAGAAGCTGTCTGACAAACCAGGCACGATAGAAAAAAGCTTATCCTCGAAATTTAGCCTTAGCTGGTCGCAATATATTTTTCTTATCGGGATTAAAGTTGATGAAGCGCGCAGTTTCTACGAAATAGAAGCAGTAAACAATAACTGGACTTTACCGGAGCTTACCCGTCAGTTCAATTCCGGGCTCTATGAGCGTTTGGCGCTAAGTCGGGATAAAGAAGGCGTACGAAAATTGGCAAAAGAAGGCCAGGTTATCGCGAAGCAGGAAGATTTACTTAAGGAGCCGTATGTATTGGAATTTCTCGGGCTTGATGAAAACGCTAAATATTCAGAATCTGATTTAGAATCAGCTATTATTGACAAACTTGAACATTTTCTTCTGGAGCTGGGTAAAGGGTTTTTATTTGAAGCGCGTCAAAAGCGATTTACTTTTGATGAGGATCATTTTTTTGTGGATCTGGTTTTTTATAACCGTTTGCTTAACTGTTATGTTCTTATTGATTTAAAAATCGGAAAATTAACCCATCAGAACTTGGGGCAGATGCAAATGTATGTTAATTATTTTGATCGGTATGTGAAAACTAAAGATGAAGGTTTAACTATCGGCATTATCCTTTGCAGTAAGAAGCGTGAAGCATTGGTTGAGATTACGCTTCCAAAAGATGCTAATATTCACGCGAAAGAATATCGGCTCTATCTGCCGTCAAAAGAAGAGTTAAGGCGTAAGTTGCTTGATTGGACCAGCGGGCAGGAGGCAGGCAATGAGGTTTAAAGCTAAATGAAAAACCTGGTAAAACAGACCTTAGAACATGATTTTGATTTACCACAGTATACAGATTTTATAAAAAACCTATTCAATGAGATCCAAATCCAGCCGCAGGAAATTAAAGTTCCTGACAACTCCCAGGAATTCATCAAAAAGATAACCTTCCTTTCCGATTTCTCTGATACCCAGAAAAAAACTATAGATATTTACGCGGTTGAGCTTGCCGGCGGCACAAAAGTAGAGCGCGCCCGCTCCTTCCAGCGCAATCTTATTTCAAAACTACTCAAAGATAATACTAAAGACGCCGGATTAGCGGCATTTTATTCCAAAGATAACCCTGACTGGCGGCTATCTTTCATTAAGCTTGACTATAAGCTGACTGACAAAGGAGTAAAAGTTGAAGTCGGCACTCCGCCTAAGCGGTACTCTTTCTTGGTAGGCAAGACAGAGCCTTCACATACTGCCCAGAAACAACTCTTGCCGATTCTTGAAGACCATAAAAACAATCCTCTGCTTTCAGACCTGGAAGAGGCTTTTAGCGTTGAGAGAGTAACCAGGGAATTCTACGAGCGCTATAAGAAACTTTTTGAAGACCTCTCCAAAGACCTGAAGAAAAACAAGGCTTTCCGGATTATTGCCGAAAAAGAAAACATTGATATTGATAATTTCGCTAAAAAGCTTCTCGGCCAGATAGTATTCTTGTATTTCCTGCAGAAAAAAGGCTGGTTAGGTGTGCCACAGGATAAAACTTGGGGGCAAGGCGATAAATTTTTCTTAAGAACTCTGTTTGATAAAGCAAAAGCCGGAAAGCAGGATTTTTATGACCATTATCTGGAGCATCTTTTCTATGATACCTTGAATAATCCCCGCCGGGATGAAGTGGACCCGGCATGCTCCCGTTATTTTGATTGTAAAATCCCTTTCTTAAACGGCGGTTTGTTTGAGCCCGATTATGATTGGAAGAATACTATTGTTTACCTGGGAAATGAAATTTTTGAGGAGATCATTGATACCTTTGATCTCTATAACTTCACCGTAAAAGAAGACGAGCCACTGGAAAAAGAAGTCGCGGTTGACCCGGAGATGTTAGGTAAAGTTTTTGAGAATCTCCTGCCGGAGAATATGCGTAAAGGCCGGGGCGCTTATTATACGCCCAGGGAAATCGTGCATTATATGTGCCAGGAAAGCCTGATCAATCATTTGAATACCGAGACCAGGATTGACGCCGAAAAAATAAGAAAGCTGATTGCTTTTAAAGATGAAGACTTGGTAAACGGCAATGGCTCGCGTAAGAAAACCCTGGGATTCTCTGATGATGAGACTCAAAGCCTTGACCGGGCCTTAGCGAATATTAAAGTGTGTGATCCGGCCTGCGGATCCGGAGCGTTCTTGGTCGGGATGCTTAATGAAATCGTCAGCGCCCGGCGCATCTTAGAGCCGCGTTCAGAATATAAGCTAAAGAAAGAAGCAATTCAAGAATGTATTTATGGCGTTGATATTGACCCAGGCGCGGTGGATATCGCGAAACTTCGCCTTTGGTTAAGCCTGGTAGTTGACTTTGAATTAAGGGATATTGAGCCTTTACCAAACCTGGATTATAAGATAATGTGCGGCAACAGCCTGCTTGAAGAGCTGATTGTTGGCGACGAATCAATCAAGCTTTTTGATGAGCGGCTTTTAAACCTCAAAGAACCTACAAGCAATCCTCCGCAAGACGCCAGGCAGGAAGAATTAAAGAAACAGCTCTGGGAAAAGCAGAAAGAATTGCTTGATTTGCATGCCAAGAATAAGCTTAGTATGTCCAGGAAAAAGGAGCTTGATTCCCAGATTTTAGCCATTAACAAAGAACTTAATCCCAAGGCGAAGAAAACAAAGCCTGAAGCGTATCATCCTGTTTTCTTTGTTGAACAGGCTGACGAATATTTTAAGCGGCTTCGAGAATTGCACAAACAGTTTTTCACCGAATACGACCCAATCAAAAAGAAAGAACGGCGTAAGCAGATTGAAGATATTGAGCTGGAGTTTATCAAGAGTTCAATCAAAGAAAAAGTGGATGAGTTTGACTCAAAAATCAATAATCTGAATATGCAGGATCCCGGAGATAGAAAGAAACAGGCGGTATTAATGAAAAAGAAGCTCGAGTATTCAGCCATCCCGGAACAAATACGAAACTCAAAGACCAGGCCGTATTTCTTATGGAAACTGAATTTTTTTGAGGTCTTTCAGGAAAAGGGCGGGTTTGATGTGGTCATTGCGAATCCACCGTACATAGGTTTTCAAGGTGTTGATAAAGTATACAAGCAAATATTGCAAAGGAATTTCCAATCTGCTGTTAAGAAATTCGATTTCTATATACCTTTTATCGAGAAGAGTTTTTATATCTTAAAAGAAAAGGGGTTTGCTATTTTTATTTGTCCAACAGCTTTTGCAAAGCGAGATTATGGAGACGGAATACGTTCCTTCCTTTTGCAAAACTCATCTTTAAGGGAGTTAATTGATTTTGAACATAGTCAAGTTTTTGATAAAGCCACTAATTATACAGGGATATTCTCCTTTTCCAGGTTCCAAGATTCATGCAATAAACTGAAACATAGAAAAGGTTTCAAAGCCCCAATTTCTTTAATAGACCAATCAGCCCTATCGTCAAAGACATGGATTTTCACAGATGAATATGCAGGGCAGATTATAAATAAAATTAAAAAAGACGCTGCTTCTTTGGGACAAATTACGAAAATCTCAGAAGGTGTAGTTACTGGTTTCAATGATTTATACCTATTAAACGAAAAATACATTGAAGAGAATAATTTTGAAAAAGATGCTTTTTGCCCTTGTTTACGCGGGAAAGAGATTGATAGGTATTTCTTAGCGAAGAATTCAGAGGTTTTATTTTATCCTTATGAAATGAGGGATAATAAGACAGTACTAATTGATAAATCTATTCTTGAGAAAAAAGCTCCGCAATATTATAAATTTCTTGAAAAGCATAAAATTAAAATTCTGGATAGGAAATATTTTGTTCAATCAAGTAAAAAATGGTATGAATTATGGAATCAAAGAACCCTGAGTAATTTTATTACAGAAAAAATAGTAACACCAGAGTTGTCTGATAGGAATCGTTTCGCATTGGCGAAGTCTAAAATTTTTTATGGCGATACGGTATGCGGAATTTTAATTCGAGATGAATTTAAAAATAATATTCACTTAAAATATCTTTTAGCATTACTAAACTCAGCTTTAATTGAATGGTTTTATAAGCAAACGACTGTTCCAAAAGCGGGTGGTTTTTTCATTTATAAAGTAATGTTCTTGAAAGATATCCCGATCAGAATTATCTCTCCTGAACAACAAAAATACTTTATTGATATTGTTGAGAAGATCTTGTCTGTTGCTAAGAGAGTAGATGATGCAAGAACTGTTACTAACCAAGCCAAAATTAAGGAATACGAGCGCCAGATCGACCTGATGGTTTATAAGCTTTATGGTCTTACGCCAGAGGAAGTTAAAATAGTGGAAAGTTTTCAAGAAAAGGAGAAGAAATGAGTTGGATGCAAAATATTCCGAAGTTATATGGCTTTGCAGATAAAAAACGCATGGGGCAGAATTTAAAACGGTCCGATTCGAAAAGTGTAGTGTTGACTATTATATGAAGAAAATTATAATCAATAATAAAGAGTATGTTTTTGATATTACACGAGGTACATATGAAGGATTGTCAACTAAGAGGCGGAAGCAGTATCGAGAAGACCTAAAGGATGAGTTAAAAAAGCAATTTAATGACAAAATCAACGATGTTGTAAAGAGGCTCTTTAAAATACAAGATTTATTGATTATTAAAAAATTACCTTGCCATGATTTAGTTTATGAGGCAAAGATGTTATATGTTGAAGGATATTTTTATGCCACTATTGCGTTGTGTGGAGTGGTAGGCGAAAATGTCGCACGGATGATTCTTAATGATTCAGAGATTACGATAAATAGGTCAAAGATAATCAAGGGCAAAACTATATTTGGCAGATTAGACTTCGTAGTCATTAATAAGATGCTTATAAATGCTAACTTGATTCAACAAGATTCGTATAAAAAATTGGAGAAAACCAGAAAATTACGCAATAAATATGTTCATGGTAACAAGTTTTTCAATAATGCAACTATTAAGAAAGACGCAGGGATTTTATTGAATCTTATTGTCACTACATTAAGGTCAGAATTTAAACCATAGGGGGCAAAATGCAGAATATAACTGTAAGAGCGTATAAAACTAATCAGGGGACGATGCCATTTTATATTTTTCTAATACCTTCGGGTGATCTATCGTATATTTCGTATGTTATCAGAAGAAGCGAAGATCAGAGAAAAGGGATTCAACGAATTGCTTCAACGGAACGGATATCGGAAATCGCGTCATTTATTAATGAGTCTAAAGATGTTATTTTCCCGAATAATTTAGTAATAAATTTCGATAAAGAAGTTATTTTTCGTCCCGATAGAGATAAGCTGGAAGAGGGAGAGTTAATTATTCCAAAGAAAAAGCATACAGCTCAAATAATAGATGGGCAGCATCGGCTTTTCGGGTTAGAGGCGGCTAAAAAAAATATTCCGATAATTGTAGTTGCGTTTTCCGGATTAGATTTAATACAAAGGGCAAAAATATTTCTGACTATAAATTCTAAGCAGAAAGGAATCAATACGTCTTTAATATACGACCTCTTTGGTATTACTCGAAGCGGCAAGAACGTAGAATTATTGGCTGTTGATATTGGGAAAACTCTTAACGCAGACGAGGATTCACCGTTTAAGGCAATGGTTAAATTGACAGATGCCAGAAAGAAAGAAAAAGAATCCTTATCTTTAGCAGCATTTGTTACTGCGTTGAAGAAAATTTTGCAAAATAAAGATATTCCTTTTTCTAATTTGGATTCCCAGCAACAGATTGTTGTGTTAAAGAATTACTTTCAGGCAATTAAAGAACTCTTCCAAAAACAATGGGGTATTCGCGGATATATTTTGACAAAAACTCTTGGTTTTAATGCATTAATGAAAACTTTTCCCAAAGTTCATTTGAGGTCTATTATGAAACAGGATTTGCTTTGCGATAGGGTTAATCAAGAAATTCGGTGTTGGAAAGATTTTGATTTCTCTGGAAGTGCATGGGAAGGAATTTCTGGAGAAGCAGGGGCTGCAAAGGTGGCGAGTGTTCTTGAGGGAATGTTGAGTAAATTGGGTTAAAAAATAACATATGACATTAGAGACAAAACCAGAGGCCGGAGAAATCAGGGAAACTAGGGAACACTTCGGGTTTTTAAAAAATGATAAGGTAGCGATAAATAGAAGCGGTCCATAGTTTTCCGTATATGCCGCTTAAAAAATATTGTAGGTTATAAAATAAATTAGAAAAGGTGTAAAAATGGAATATCCGCGTGGTTCAGAATGGAGAAGGTGGAATTTGCATGTTCATAATCCGGCTTCAGCTGGTTATAGTGGCACATATGACCAAGTAATTAGTCAGATTAAGAATAACGAAGCATCGATTATTGGCATAAATGATTATTTTACGATAGAGGGATATAAGGAAGTTGTGTCTCGTCTTGGAGATACTAGCGATAAAGTCATTTTGCCTGTAGTGGAGATGCGGGATTACATCAAGAAGAATCTAACTAATGTTGAAATTATCGATTTTGTAGCGCAGAACTGCTTTGATACTAAATATGCCGGAGAAATTTTGAAAGAGATGACTCTAGGGCAGGATTGATGTGAGGTATAAAAGGAGTGATAAAAAACGCGGATTTTACGTCGCCGATGACCATTGGGATGAAGAATTAGCGATGATTGTTTATCAAGGAGAAAAAATGGCATCTAATTCTTCCATAGAGTGGACAGAGTCAAGTTGGAATCCGGTTACTGGGTGTGCTAAGATTAGCCTGGGCTGTAAGAATTGCTATGTGGAACGTATGGCTAAGAGGCTTATGGCAATGGGACAACCAAACTATGCTAATGGATTTAAGCTTTCCATGCACGAGCATGTGTTGGAATTGCCTTTGAAGTGGAAGAAGCCCCAGACTGTTTTTGTGAATTCAATGAGCGACTTATTTCACAAGGATGTTCGGGAAAATTTTATCCAGAAGGTATTCGATATTATGAATCAGGCTCCGTGGCATACATTTCAGATATTGACCAAACGGGCGGATCGTTTGGCAGAAATTTCAGATCGGTTGTTATGGGGAAAGAATATATGGATGGGCGTGAGTGTTGAGAGCGCAGATTATAAATTTAGGATAGATTTGCTCCGTGAAACTAAAGCTCAGGTTAAATTTATTTCACTTGAGCCTTTAATTGACAGAGTTGGAAAGGTTAATTTAAAGAACATTGATTGGGCAATTGTGGGTGGTGAGTCCGGGCCGCGGGCAAGATATATGTCGCCTGAATGGGTTGCTGATCTTCGGGATCAATGTTTGTTTCAGAAAGTGCCGTTTTTCTTTAAACAATGGGGCGGTATTAATAAAAAGAAGGCAGGACGCTTGCTCGAAGGCCGCACATGGGACGAAATGCCGCAAGTTGAATTGGTAGGAGTTTGATCGAATGCAAATGAATCCGAAGTATTATTATGATAATTTCGTAAAACCGAACTATGACGAATTCTGTGCTGACGAGGGGAGTATACGGAAGTTCTATCTTAACAATTTGTCCACTAAAGAGGGGACTCTTTCATATTTCAACGATGTTCAGAGCACGGCGAATGCGTATAAATATCTATATACCAATTCGGGTATATAAGTTGTATGATTCGAAAGAAGAAACAAAGGTTATTGGAAGTTCTATCAAAGATTATACCAGGGGGGCGGCATGAATAAGAAAAGTCATTTAAAAAATCGGGAAAATATAATTTTTTTTGCATACCAGGGACAACTCAAAGAGGAGTCCGATAATAATGTCGATTCTATTCGTAAAGCCATAGAAGAATATAATAAATATCAAGGGCATTATCTTGCAAAATCATGGGAAGAATATCGTACAACCACGGCAATTAGCAAAGATGTATTAAATGCCATTGATCAATGTGAAGTTCTTGTTGCGGATTTGACATACTTTAATCACAATGTGCTTTTTGAGATGGGATATGCGATAGCAAAAGACAAAAAAATCTTAATTCTTCTCAATAAGCAAAATAAATTAGAAAACAATTTAGGTACATCAGAAAAAGTATATAGTAGTTTTGCACTTAGAGATATTAGGTATTCGCATTTTACAAATTATAAGCATATTCAAGAAGCATTACAGAAGAATCTTTTTGAGGGAGATTTACTTAATCGACTTATAAATGTTAAAAATATTGCACCTAAAAGTAACGATATTTTTTATGTTTTAAGCAAGGAGACGAATCAGGCTTCCTTAGACCTTACAAGTATGATTCAAGCATTCAAAGATGAAAAAAAACTTAAATTAATAAGTGACGATTCAACCGAAGTTAAGTTCCAGACATTAAAATGGTATTTACAAAATCTTCTACAAGCAAAAGTTGTTATTGTTCATTTTATTGGCGACAAAACAGAGAATTCGTTTATGGTAAATGCGCAGAATTCACTCTTTGCAGGATTGGCGTGTGGTCGTGGATGTGATGTGTTATTAGCTGCGCCGGCAAAATATAAAGCTCCTCTTGATTATAATGATATCTTGATACAATATACTTCTTCTGAGGAACTCGGTGTTGATGCTATAGATTGGCTCGGCGATAAATTTCAGCATGTTGTTGTAGAAAAGAAGGCAGAGAGAATAGAACCGGAACACGAAGTCAGTTTAATGAAATTAGGCATTGGTTGTGCTATTGCTGAAGGTGAAGAGCAAGAGTTATTAAGTTATTTTGTGTATACGGGTTCATATCAGGCTGCGTTGAATTACGATAAAACGATATTAATTGGTAGAAAAGGTAGCGGCAAGACAGCTATCTATATAAAACTTTTAAATGAATTGTCATCTGATTATAAGAATTATGTGGTTAAATTGCGACCTGAATCAGAAGAACTTTTAGAGGATGCACATTTAGCACAGCTTTATATTCCATCAAGGCAAAGTTTTTTCTCCGCTGTTTGGAAACTGGTTATTTTATCAAAATTAGCGAATACCATAAATGAAAGATTAAAAATCAAAGTGGAAGGTGTAGAATATAGCGATGCAGAAAAAGAAATAATCAATTTTGTTGAAAGGGAAAAAGGTATTATCCAACTAAATTTTTTTGGCATTGTGCGTATGATTAGTATTAAAGTTAGAAGCTCGGGAAAAATTGATAATCCGGATATAATGGAAACACTCTTTGAGGAGTACCTGTCTCCTTTAGCCAAAAGTTTAGAAAAATATTTTAGCTCCATTAAAGAAAAGTATTATAGAGTAATAATCCTGGCCGATAATCTTGATAAAACATGGGACACTAAGAATGACTTGAGTGTTCAGAGAGAGATGATATTTTCGTTATTTGAGATTGAAAATAAGATTAAAAATGAGCTAATACACGAACCTGCTTCAAAAATCGAGATAAAACAAATAGTTTTTCTAAGAGAAGACATTTTTGACCATATAAGGAAAAATGCCATAGAACCGGATAAATTGACTGCAATGTGTCATTTTATAAACTGGGAAGACTATCCTGCGCTTTTGCGTGATTTAATTGAAAACAGATTCGCGTATATCTTAAGCTTAAGAGATAAAATAGAAATTGAACAAAAAGCTTGGAAAGAATTTTTTGATTTCAAGGAAAAGGAACATCCGTATGAATTAATCCTTGAAATTATTACAAAACGCCCAAGGGATCTTATCTATTTTGTAGCTAAGCTGTTCGAATCAGCTATTAATAACGAACACGAAAAAGTGAATAAAATTGACTTAAAGTATGCAATTATTAACTACACCGAATTTTTAAACAATAATTTAATCGCAGAAACACGGGCAGAATTTCCCGAAATTGCCGATATCCTTGCGAAGCTACAAGAATATCATGGGCAGAAGATTGAATATGGTCAATTCACGAAAATCCTTTCTGAATTTAAATACGACCAGCCTCGGCAACAAGTATTGATTGAAACGCTTTTTGACAAGGGATATATGTTAGGGTATGACGATAAGACTGAGCAACCATTTAGTGAAATTAAAACTCTACACAAAAAGTTGAAAGAAAAGAATTTTTTTGTTTTTCCTAATAAAGTTTATCTCATTGCACACGCTAAATATTATCTTATTAAAAATAAATCTTTTTCTCCTTTTTAGGACAATTGAGTCCTATGGATAGAAGCACAGAAAAACATAGAACGGGCTGGGTTTTTGATGTTAGGGAAATAAGGAGGCTGACAAATGGAGGTCAAAATCGATATGAATCTGATAAGCACGCTCGCCGGTCTTATGTCAATCGCTTTGGGTGTTCTTGCAATCTGGCTGTCCGTTTACTTTTTTAATCAGTCCAAGAATGCAGAGAAACAGACTGCGGCGACTCTTGAAGGAATTAAGGCTCAAACGGAGATGCTAAAGGATATTACGAGCAAGCAAATGAATAGACTCATCAAGGGAGTAACGGATATGAGACCGAATGAAGAAATGATAACACAGCTCATATCGGTCATCAAGCTAATGCCGGACAGCCATGGATTGCAGCTGAAAGATATCCAAATAGAGCAGATTACGACGGAAACAGTAACAGCGTATATCGCTCTTTATTATTACTGCGGGCTGACCAATGTATCTTCTCAAGGATATCTCAACAGTAAAATCTGACGCTCGACGCTTTGGAGAGCATAAAGAATATCATCGATACGAGTTATAAAGACTTTGGGTTTATGCAAGGGATCTTAAGCGGAGTTCACAATGCTCGAATAACATCTAACGCCTTATACAGCCGCTACGTTGAAACAGAACAACAATGGAAGCCTCTTGTTAAAGACTCGAAATTCTGTTATGAAGACAGACAACAGGGATAAGCAAAGTAAGGAAATCGAAGGACACTTTAGATAACCCTATAAGATTGATTTTGAACGCGCGAGTATTTATTCCAAGTCTTCCTCTTGCCATGGCGCTTGCGGTTGCTTTGCGGGCGAATCTTATAGAAGTTACCAGTGTTAAGCAATCAACGGTTGGAAAGGCCGAGAAGATGGAGGCAATATACAACT
>Ga0209417_1006076_pt1 | contig 12729 bp, 7 predicted proteins | sample RifGroF2_FD_184002 | JGI IMG/M metagenome (GOLD analysis project Ga0209417, IMG submission 184002) | Groundwater microbial communities from Rifle, Colorado, USA - Groundwater F2 (SPAdes) (version 2) | ecosystem: Environmental > Aquatic > Deep subsurface > Groundwater | place: Rifle, Colorado... | reverse complement strand
TTGTTGATAATGAAAAACCTTATCATTTCCTCAATAACGACAAATTGGACGAAGCCGCGACAGCGGATCCCGATGTTTGTAAAGGAAGAGTTAGCCAAAAGCTCGGATGCGCTGTGTTTAACAATAGAAGCCGTTCAGAACTTAAATACAACGCAAGCGCTTCGTACGTTGTTTCAATTCACGCTGATGAATTATTGAATCAATCGCCAAACGCGCTTGTTGATCCTGTTAGTTGTACGCTTCCTGGAGGTGACGAATTTACATTGTCAGATGGAACAAAAGTGAATTTGTGTAAACAGAGATGTGAATATACAACAGAAAATGGCGATTCACTTGAAACAAGCATGAGTCAGAAAATAGCAAGCCCGAACAACACTTACTACGAACGTTCGTGTTTGACCGTTGAAGATTGTCCAACACTTGAAACAAAAAATGGAAAAGAAGTTAAGGCAAAAACATGTTCGACTGTTGATCTGGATTATAAACTTGAAAACGATTCAAATACTGTTTTGCGAGTCGTGCGCGATCGCAGTTGTTCGTCATGGCTCGCGTGTGATTCTTCACGCACAAGTTGGAATGAACAAAATAATAAGTATGAACGAATTTGTGATTCAGTAAATTTGTGTGTTGAAGGCGGAGCGCTAGGAAATGAATCAACTTGCACGAAATGGTCATCGCGTGATCCAAAGATTTTAACAGCGTATCAATACTCAAATCGCGACACAACTTGGAGTGGTTCGGATTTATCAGGCTACGCGATTCCAAACAAATTACCTGTCGAGCTTTACAATCAATTTAATATCAATCCGACAAAGGCTTGCGAGAAAAATGGCAATTTTCAATTGAACAAAGGTTTTCAAGTTGAATGTGATTCTGACAAAGATTGTGCGTTCGGATACTCTTGTGAAAACGCAGAGCCTGCATATCGTTTGGTGAACGATGCCGGGCCGTGCAAGGCTTCAGCGGAATTGGGAAGCGAGTGTCAAGTTGGTTTTTGTGAAGATAGTGGAAAAGAATGCGGAATAAGTACGGATTGCGGAAAAACAGCAAGTGGATCAGCTGACAATTGTGTGATCGGATCATGTCAGGCAACCGCGAAATCAGGCAACACAACAAATTGTGAGAAAGTAGATTGTTCGTGCGCTTTAAGTAATGATTGCAAAGTTGGATATGTTTGCGACGCTGTAACAAGTGTTTGTGTTGATCAACAACTCGGTGAGCAAAATTGTTACGCGGCCGCTGTCAATAATTGCGTTGATCCGCAAGTTTGCGTTCTAAACGCGACAACTGCGTTGGGTTCGTGTTTTAGTGGCCGATGTCTCACTTCGATAGTTGATAGCAACAATGATGGATTTGCTGATCCGCTGAAATCTGAAAATTATGTAACGCAATCTTGTCGTGGATATCCGGAAGTTGACTCGCCTTATTCACCGAATGTTGTTGAACAATGGGCAACAGCGAACGAAGATCAAGGCGTTCCAAAAGCTGGATTTAAACCAACGTCAGAAGCGGAGACAGAAACTTGGTCGCGTCCTTACACATATAAAACTGGCTATCAAGATTCCCAGATTTGCGCTCCGCAAGGAAATGGAAGATTCGCGAATTGCAATTGTAGTTATGATAAAGTCGAATACGCGGATGGAACAATCAATCGTTTTGAAGAAGTTGGTTCTTCCGCGCCTCTTCCAACCGGTTTTTGTTCAGGCGGAGTTTTTGACGGTCACATTTGTCAATCGAACGACGATTGCGCTGATCAAACAGCAAACCCGTTAAGTTCCGGAACATGTTTGAAGCAATCTCGCCGCGACACAATGTTTGGATGGGAAGGTTATTGCATTGAAAAAGATACATCCATTCAACTTTTCGCAAGCACTGAACCGAAAGACCAAGCGTGTTTGACTTGGCTTCCTGTTGATCAGCTATCTGGCGCGACTGACTTGTACGCGAAATATTTGAGCGCTGGTTTTGAACCGCAGGACACATATTTCTGCGGCGAAATCGGATTAGCGTATGATTTCACAACGAATGGATATCATTGCGCGGAAACAGACGGAGGAAACTGTGATGATTCCACCACAGTAGACGCATTTCAAGATGATGATCCTGACGAGGATACTTATTGTGCCCCAGGTTCATTTGCGATTATGGCAGGATGCGGAAACGCGTCACCTGATGAAGACACATGTACAGACTGGTGGGGAGATGATGATTATCCATATTTCTGCGTTCCAGAATTGTCTTATAAAAAAGATAATGATGAAGGGGATGGTCTTAAAATGAACAAAGGAGACAGATGTGAACTTCCAAAAGATGATGATGATGTCGTATATTCAGATTCTAAAGACGTAAATGGCAATACGATTTACTTCATGTATGCTTCAAAATGGTCAGAGTACAAAACTTCATACAACGATTGTATTGTAAGAGGAGTGTTTGATGATGAACCATTGTTTGATTACTATTTTGAATCAAAAGAATCACCGAACACATCAGGAATTTCACTCACACCATACGCGGCTTGTAAAAATATTCTTAAAGTCGGGCAACAAACTGCTGACAATGGAAACTACAACGCGGCTTGGACTGATCGAGTTTGGAAAGGATCGAATTATAAAATAGACGATCCTGGTAGTTTGACGATTTTGAATGGTGCCACAGAATCCAAAGCTTTTAGATATAGTTATGACACAGTCCCTGAAATTTTCGGCCAAGCGTTTGGATTAACCAAGAAACTTAATAAAGACACGTCGCCAGATCCTTATCCGCATCGCGCGTTTATGTGTCAAAACGGCGATAATCAAAAACTTGCCGATCCGATCGAAAGCAGTGCATGTCCTGACAATGATGATTATGAAGATTACGAAATTGTATCCGGAATTGGAGAGGCTCGACCGTATTATGGAGTCGAAGTCGTGGAACTAGTGAATATCGCACCTATCGTGACATGCATAAATGATGCAAGTTGTAATATCAATCTTGCTAATGATAAACCAGCCGATTGTGTATCAAAAATTTGTGAAGTTACAGGAGAAGACGATAAAGGCATAAATGACGATCTGTGTGATTCTACTCTTGGGAAAAAAGCGGCAGATATAGAAGAATGTAATCTTTTAACAGACCCTGTTAAAAAAGAAAAGTGTTTTGTTGGTATGTCGGAAATAGCGTGTGCTGAAGGTGGAGGAGTGTGTACTGGAACATGTGAAAGTGGAAATAAAAAGAATGGTTTAGCATGTACAAAGACATCTGACTGTGAAATATATTCATGCGTACAAAAATATGTTTCAGGTGAATATGTGAATAAATGCGTTGAATCTGGTCTTTCAGGAGTCGAATTGAATAATCTTGAGAGCGTTGAAGATATTAAAGGGTTAGTTAAATCGCGTGTGAAACAATTGTTTGCGCTTTCATATAATCTGTTGAAATTTACTGATGATGTAGAGAAGTATAGTGAGGCAAATTCGTTTGAACAGTTAGAAACAGTATCTACTGATCCAAATACTGTGTTCAAAACAGATCCATCTGCGAAAAGCTGGACTTGGGATGAGCGCGCAATAGAAGGAACTCCGCCGACAGTTGTTTCGCTTGGCGCGTGCGTTGGAACAAAGTGCAAAGAAGGAAAAGAAGGCGCATTCACTGTGAATGACCAAGATGAAGGAAACATTTTGGCAAAAGGCTCGAAGCGCGCGAACGTGAGCTTTTTCGCGTATGCTGATACAGACCAGATGCCGATTCGAAACATTGTAGTTGACTGGGGAGATGGGAAAGATATTACACCTGACGGTTTGCCGTGGCCGACAGATTCGCAAAGCGGATCAAACGCTGATGATAATTTCTATAAAAATCATCGCGGGTTAAATACGTCTGGAAATGAAATTTGTCGCAGTGACGCTGAAACCTTTGGTGAATCGCCAGAAGCGTGCTCAAGCGGGTACGTTGTGTTTAGCCATGATTATGCGTGTAGCCAGGCTGATTTGAAAAAACTTGAAACACGAACGTGTGAGTACACGACTGACGGACGCTTGAAAAATTCTCCATGTTTGAGCTCAACAAAAGAAGGAAAAGCCGCGTGCGTGTTTCAACCTCGCGTACATGTGAAAGACAATTGGGGCTGGTGCACAGGATTTTGTGATGCTGGAGCGGATGGGAAAGATGGATGCTATGAGGGAACAATACCGGAAGATGAGAATGACGAATGTCAGATAGACGTATGTCCGAGTGAAGGGGAAAACCAGTTTTGTCCTGATTTTTACGCTCCTAATTCAACAGTAAACCCTTGGGTTAACTACGATGGAACAATAATTGTTGAAGTGGAATAAGGTAGCCGCAGGCTTTAGCCTGCGTCGTAGTTGGAATAGGCGGGGTCCTTTGACCCCGCCTATTTTCCTTTCCCTCCCCTTACCAAGGGGGACGTATGCAAATTAAAAAATACCCGGTCACAGTATGTGAACCGGGCAGAGATCCTTGCTGTCATCCTGAACGAGCGTCAGGCGAGCGAAGGATCTACGATCCAGCTACTCGACGAGCGTGAGAATTACGTCTGCCTCATTGCCAGTGAGGATTGCTGTGACGTGATATGAGATTTGGCTGAGATCTGCCGAGACAGTACCCTTGTACTTGGCCTTTTCTGTCTGCCACTCGAACGAATCGCCGTGAACAGCTCCGATCACCGTACCCTTCCATTCGAGCAATATCTGTCCGTCCTTGACCCAGGTCTTCGTCAGACCCTCGATCTTTTCCTTCGTAGCGAAGTAGGTACCTTGTGGCGCCAGACCCCACTCGCCGTCTGTCCAGGTGACAGTCTGCTCTTCGTCAGAGCCCTTGACGTACTTGGACAGGAATAGAGCATCGGTCCGCTTGAATTCGATCGTCACAACCCCCTCGACCTCTGCCTCGCACGAGTTTGTTGCTGTGCAGGTGAGTGTGTCGAAGAAGTAGAAATCCCCAACGAAATCGTTCGGTGCCGTGGCGATCACGAGACCAGCCTTGAGCACGCCACTCGTCTCCTCGCCATTGACGTACCCGTCGCCTTCGGACGAGTTGATGTTGTCGCCTCCTGCGCCCTCGCAACCAGCAAGAGCAAACAAAGACGCGAACATCGCGATCACACAGATCGTGGCCATTTGAAAGAGCTTCATTTCCTCTCCTTTCAGCCCATTTCTTGGGCATCCTCATCATTATTTCATCACAAAACCCTGAATTTGTCAAGGTTTTTTTGCATTGGAGGAAAATTATGTTAATGTGTTATAGAAGAAACTTATGGTGAGTTTCTTGTAAACAAGTACCTTCAACATAAAGAGAGAAGATGAAAACCTGTGGAAAAACGATTCTGATTGTAACTCATCGACGTGGTTTTGAAGCCGATCCTGTGATAGACGAGTTGCGGCGACGTTGTGTAAGCATATTTCGGTTTAACAGCGATGCTGGTAGTGAAGCGTCACTTGCCTCTTTTTCTTCGGAAGATGAAGAAATTGTGTTCACATGCGACAATAAACGCATCGCTGGGTCAAGCATCGCAGTGGGGTGGTGTCAACAACTACCTCCATATCTTGGTCAAGCAGGAGGCGAGCGAGAATGCTTACAACGGGAAAACTTATTCGCACTGCAACTATCAACTTTGGATCTCTTGCGGGTGTCATGGTTCAATAAGCCACGACATGTGCTCTATGCCTCAAACAAGATCAACCAAATTGTTGCGGCTCGTGCGATTGGTTTGTGGGGTCAGGTCTTGAATTTTAGAGTTTGAGAAGATGAGATACATCGTAGACACTCCTGAAATCGGGTGATGGGGTAAATTGAGAGAAACATTTCTCTTAATCTCCCTATGGTCTACGAACCGTACCGTCGAGCCAAGTCTCGGCCACTCTTGTCACGTCACGACCGTTTGCGTGGTGCCGCCAAAGCGCTTGGACTCTCTGGAGATGCAAAAAAGCGTCTCGATTGGATCATCTACTTTGAAGGCAGAGGAAACGGAAGTGCCGCCCTCACCGCTCGATACTTTGGTATTGGGGTCTCCACCTTCCACAAGTGGCACACCCGATTCAACGAGGAGCATCTACAACGTCTGGAATCCAGGAGCCGTGCTCCGGTGAAACGTCGATCTCGTCAAGCGACCCCTCTCCAAGACCGGCGCACCATCGATCTGCGCAGACGCTATCCGTATTGGGGCAAGATGAAGCTCAAGGCCTTGTATGAATCCACGTATGGAGAGGAGATCTCCTCGTGGTGTATCCAGCGCATTATCGAGCACTACCGTCTTTACGCCAAGAAACGAAAGAGGAAGCTCGGGACAAGCCGGAAAACACAAGTGAAGAAACGTATCAGTGCGTGTGAGAAGAAGCCTGAGACAGGGTTCCTCTTGCATCTGGACACGATCGTTTTGCACCTCTGCGGCACCAAACGCTACATTCTCACCGCCATCGACGACCACTCCAAGATCGCCTTTGCCAGAATGTACACGTCCCACGCTTCATTGCCTGCCAGAGACTTCTTCGAGCGTCTGTTCCTTCTTTTTGATGAGCGAGTGGTCAATGTGCATACCGACAACGGCAGCGAGTTCCACAAGTATTTCGATCTGGCTCTGACGGAGCTCAACCTCCCGCACTACTGGAGTCGCTCACGAACACCCAAGGACAACCCCTCGAACGAACGTTTCAACAGGACACTCAAAGAAGAGTTTCTCTACTGGGGCAACTTTCATCCCGATCCTGACATTTTCAATCTCAAGCTTGGGGCATGGCTTGTCGAGTACAACGCTGTTCGTCCCCACCAGTCTCTCAACTACCGCACCCCCATTGATTTCGCACAGCAGACGCGTGGGTTGTCTATGATGTGGTTATCCAGTACATTTTATTGACATTGCCGTCATATTATGCTAAAATATACAATATAAAACATAAGTATCGTAAACTATATGTCAGAACCAATATCTAGAGTTGACACGGGGAGAGGGGGAGAATTTAAAGAAGGAACTGTGGTCGAAAGAAAAGATGAAGAAGGAAATGTTTTTGGTGTTTTAGAAACCCATTATGATAAAGCAGGGAGAGTCGCGAGAGAGTTAGAACGGCGTGACGACGGTGCATTGGTTGAAGAGAGAAAATACGAGTATGATTCCACTGGTCGTAAAATACAAGAGATCAGAGAGAATGACAAAGGAGAAGTGTTTGGTGCAACAGATTACACCTATGATGAAGCGGGGCGATTAAAAAAGAAACATTCCTGGATTGAAGTTTTTTCGCTTGATATTTATGAGGAAAATCCTGATACTTTCTATACTACTGAAGAATTTGTTTACGATGATGCTGGCAAGTTAATAGACACAAAAGTAGCACGTAGTGAAAACATAGCTGGTAGGGACGTCAAAAAGTGATGCGTGCGCAGCGATTTTTATATCAGTAGTTGTTTAAGGGACCGTCAACATGCGTTGACGGTCCCTGGTGTTTTCGGATGCGAGTTTGCTTAATATAGATAGCAGGCGTGGAAATAACCAATAACTCATAACAGAGTTTCCAACAAATACCCGCAAATTAATCAGCGCATATCCAAGATATTTTAAACCGTTCCCTGTCGCCTCGAGTCGTTCATAACTGTGAGCCAGCTTGCGATAAGTATCCTGCCAAGCAAAGACTCGTTCAATTTTAAATCGTTGTTTGTAAATTGGTTCGTTGAAATCTGCATACAACGAATGTATGGTATGGGGTCATATGGGGTCAGGTCTTGAATTTTAGAGTTTGTCATCATTGATGATTTTGCTAACCGTGGTGTAATGCAAATCAACACAGTCAGCAATTTCTTTTTGTGAATATCCGAGTTGTGTGTGTGCAATATAGATCAAGTCATTCCTTATTTTTTTATCCTTCAAACTTTCAGAATCAAAGAGATCTTCAAGAGATGGACGACCGACAAATCTCTGAATTTTAGGAATTTCCGTTCTCTTTTCCTTATTATTCTTTGTGTCACGCACCCAATCAATGAATTGTGGAAAACCAAGAACAATACCTTCCTTAACTTCATCAAATGGGCTATCTTTGCCAATACCATCAATGACAAATCGCTCATATTCTTTTTGAGCTTTTCCCTTTTTATCATTAAAAAAATTAAGAATCCATTCTATCGTAAGCCATGTGGGTTTTGTTCGTCTTCCAGCCGTTGGTAAATAACTACTCCATTCCCATTCATTTTGGTGCGTAACTTTCCCTGCTCTAACTGGATTTAGTACAATATATCGAGCAACTTCAAGAAGATAAGGATCTTTTTCGATCAGGAACGCCTTGTAACGACTTTGGAATAGATGTCCAACTGTTTTGTGAATGAAATTAAATTTCTGTGTATAAACTCCGTTGAGTTGTCTCATTCCTTTTGAAAGATTGCCGTCCGGTGTCTCAAGAAGCAGGTGGTAGTGATTGTCCATTAGACAATATGCATGACATAGCCAGTTGTAATGCTTAATCGTAGAGCAAAAATTTTGGAGAAAATTGTTTCGATCTGTATCGTTTAGAAAGATATTCTTTCGACCATCTCCACGAGTGGTAACGTGGTAGACAGCTCCTGGATATTCTATACGTAATGGTCGTGCCATATAAAACTATTGTAGCGATCAAAATTCTAAAATTCAAGACCTGACCCCAAGCAAGTATGCTAAAATTCAAGACCTGACCCCAAGCAAGTGTTGCACCTCCTCACCGCCATCGACGTCCACTCCAAGATCGCCTTTGCCAGAATGTAGAGATTCGATTTCAACGATGAACAATAATCCACTTGCGCCAATCGTGGTTTTCTTTTAGACTTATCGCCGTATGCAAACATGGAAAATTAAGAGAAAGTCAGTCAATAAATCAAAAAAACCTTGGGCAAGGCGAATTATTGGTGTGCTCATGATTATTTTAACATTTGTATTTGCAGGTTATGATTTTCCGCAGTTGTGGAATCAAGCTGTGCATGCAGTGAGTCTTGATGGCTTGAAACTTTCCGAAACACCATTTCGACTTGGTCTTGATCTTCAAGGTGGAACCCATCTTGTTTACGAGGCTGACATGACGCAGATTCCAGATTTGGAAAGAACGAACGCGCTTGAAGGTGTCAAAAACGTTATCGAGCGTCGTGTGAACGCGTTTGGAGTTTCAGAACCTGTTGTTCAAACAATAGCAACTGGCGGAACATACCGTTTGGTAATTGAGCTTGCTGGTATTCAAGATGTAACACAAGCGATCAATCAAATCGGTAAAACACCAGTTCTCGAATTTAAGGAGCCAGTAAAAGAGCCCGGACGTGCTTTAACAGATGATGAGCAATTACAATTGAAAGAAAAACAAACGCAAGATCGCGCAACAGCGAAAGCTGTTTTGGATCGAGCGATCGCTGGTGAAGATTTCGACAAACTTATTTCAGAAAACAGCAGAGTGCCGCTTGCAAAATCAACTATCGCGAATGTTACCGCAGACTCCGCGTATTCTGATTATTTTATTTTGACCAATCAAAAGAAATTAAAAGCAGGTCAGGTCTATGGCTCGCTTTTGGAAAATGAAGAAGGCATTAGCATCTTCCGAGTTGAAAACATTGGTGAAACAAAAGAGATGTTGCTTTCTCACACTCTTGTTTGTTACGAGGGAAAATCGCGATGTGAAAATCCAATTCCAGAAATCGAAGCGACAATCAAAATTCAAAATCTAAAAAAATCAGCGACGTCCGGAAATTTTGCGACTCTTGAAGGAGCTCAAGATCTTGGATGGGCAACACCTGATAAATACGTTGAAACTTTCGCGCTTACGGCTCTTTCAACTCCGGTTGGTGGAATTTCAGATGTTGTTGAATCCGAGTTTGGTTTTCACTTGATTTACAAACGCGACGAACGAACGGTTTCTGCTGTTACTGTTAAACGTATTTTGATGCCGTTCACGACCGAAGCAGATATTGTTCCAAGTTCACCTTGGAAAAACACGGCTCTTTCTGGTAAACAACTTAAACGGTCGTCTGTTCAATTCGATCAAAATAATGGCACACCAAATGTTTTGCTTGAGTTCAATGATGAAGGTTCTGATTTGTTTGGCAAGCTAACTGAAACTCATGTTGGTGAGCCGATCGCGATTTTTCTTGATGGGGGAATTATTTCCGCTCCAACAGTTCAACAAGCAATTTTTGGTGGTCAAGCAGTTATCACAGGAGATTTCACAGTTGATGAGGCACGTTTACTTGCTCAAGACTTGAACGCTGGAGCTTTGCCAGTTCCGATCAATTTGCTTTCACAGCAAACAGTCGGGCCAACGCTTGGATCTGTTTCTCTTGCAAAGAGTATCAATGCCGGGCTTATTGGATTGATTCTTGTTGGACTTTTTATGATTGCTTTCTATCGCTTGCCAGGAATCATTGCGACTCTCTCGCTTTTGTTTTTCGTGGTTATCAATCTTGCCGCGTATAGATTTTTTGATGTGACAATTACTCTTGCTGGAATTGCCGGATTTGTGCTTTCGATCGGTATGGCAGTTGATGCGAACGTTCTAATTTTTGAACGTTTGAAAGAGGAGCTTCGCTCTGGACGAGATTTTGCATCTGCGATTGACGAAGCTTTCACTCGCGCATGGACTTCAATTCGCGATGGAAATTTGACTACATTGATTGCCGCCGCGGTTTTGTATTGGTTTAGCTCAAGTTTTATTCGCGGTTTCGCGCTTACACTTGCGATCGGAGTTATCTTGAGCATGTTTAGCGCGATTATGGTAAGCCGCGTATATCTTAAAAATGTTCTCGCATGGAAGTGGGCGCGCAAATACTCATTCTTCTGCGTAAAAAAACCAAATGTATGAAGTTACACGTCATAAAAAATAAAAATTACTGGCTTTCATTTTCCGCTTTCCTTATTCTTGCAAGCATCGTTCTTGTGATTTATCCTGGTTTGAAGTACGGGGTAGATTTCACAGGTGGAAGTTTGATTGAAGTCGTTTTTGATCAACCGGTAAGCGTTGGCGCTTTGCGGCAAACGTTTGACGATGCCGGATACAAAGACGCGACAATTCAAACAACTGGTGAAAAAGGATATTTGATTCGCACGCAAGCTCTTTCAGAAGAAGAACATCAGTCGGTTTTGAATTCAACAAAAACAGCGCACGGAAATTTTATTGAAATGAGTTTTGAATCTGTTGGTCCGATAATTGGAAGTGAGCTTCGTCGCACAGCAACAATTGGCATTGTGTTGACACTTATTTTGATCGGGCTTTATGTTGCATGGGCGTTTCGAAAGGTTTCCGAACCGGTCGCCTCATGGAAGTATGCTTCAATTACAGTATTTACAGCTTTTCACGATGTGATTGTTATGCTTGGAGCATTCGCGCTTTTCGGAGCTTGGTTTGGTTGGGAAGTGGGCGCGGCAATTGTGGCCGCGGCTTTAACAGTTCTTGGTTATTCTATCAATGACACGATCGTTGTTTTTGATCGTACAAGAGAAAACCTCTTGCATCGCACGGGTGTTTCATTGTCAGAAACTGTTGAGGCGAGCATTGAACAAACACTTCTTCGATCGCTTAGCACGAGTTTGACAACTATTCTCGCTTTGGTCGCGATTTTTCTTTTCGGTGGTGATAGCACGCGTCCTTTCGCGCTTGCGTTAATAATTGGAATTACAGTTGGAGCATATTCATCTATATTTGTGGCAAGTCCTTTGTTGGTTGTTTGGGAGAAAATGAAGAGGAAGTAGCGGAGTAGCAAAGTAGAAGAGTAGCAGAGGGAAGTAGAAAATGCGTCTAAGAAACGCATTTTATTTTTCATTTCCTTTACTACTTTTCTGCTTTGCTACTTTTCTACTTCTATTTTTGATATACTGTTTTTGTTGGATTTATTTTCATGACTATATGGCCGTCTAGGTCTTCTTTGACCTCTGGGCCTTCAGTGTGAATATGCTATCTCTTTTTGCGATTCCGATAGTTCAACAAACAGTTCAAACTTCTACGGCTGTTCTACCGTTCTTTGAGCGTCCGATTGACGTTATTCTTTTTGATTTTTTAATTTGGTTTGGATGGATTCCAATTGCGATTACTCTTGGTTGGGGGTTTGTGATGATGTGGCAAAACTATCGTCAAGGCGAATGGTCAAAGACTTTGAAATTTGTTTTGCTAGCGATTGATGTTCCAACAATGACAGAACAAACGCCAAAAGCGTTGGAAAATTTATTTTCCGCTCTTTATGGAGCAAAGTCCACTCTGACATGGAAGGAAGTTTGGATGGTTGGGAAATATCACCCAAGTTTTTCTTTTGAAATTATTTCTGCTGAAGGATATATTCAATTTCTTGTTCGAACGCAAACGCGTTTTCGCGACATGATTGAAGCTGGTATTTATGCGCATTATCCAGACGCGGAAATTTCAGAGGTTGAGGATTATTCAACAAAATTTCCGAATGTTTTTCCAGATAATGAATATGAAATGTGGGGTGGGGAATTTAAACTTGCAAAAGAATCAATGTATCCAATTCGAACGTATATTGAATTTGAGGATAAAGTTACTGGCGAAATCAAAGATCCACTTGGACACACACTTGAATTACTGGCAAAGATGAGACCAGGAGAACATTTTTGGATTCAAATAATTATTCAGCCATCAGATAATAATTGGATTAAAAAAGGAATGGTACAACTCAATAAACTTTACGGAAAAACAGAACAAGCTAAAAAGAGCGCGATTGTTTCCTCAATTGAATCTGTTGTTTCATGGCCGATTGGTGTTATTGCAAATGCGACAGGAACTG
>Ga0209417_1006072_pt1 | contig 12739 bp, 15 predicted proteins | sample RifGroF2_FD_184002 | JGI IMG/M metagenome (GOLD analysis project Ga0209417, IMG submission 184002) | Groundwater microbial communities from Rifle, Colorado, USA - Groundwater F2 (SPAdes) (version 2) | ecosystem: Environmental > Aquatic > Deep subsurface > Groundwater | place: Rifle, Colorado... | reverse complement strand
GAGGGCGTGATCGGCGCATTGGTCGGCGTGTCGGTATTCGTCGTTGTCGTCGGCTGGGCGAGTGGACTCTACAAGCAATACCCGGTGTTCCCGGCGGCCATCGTCGCCGGCTGGTGGTGGGTCGGACTGGCCGTGATCGGCGATCTGTTCGAGTCACTGATCAAACGCCAGGCCGGCGTCAAGGATAGCGGGGCGCTGCTCCCCGGCCACGGCGGCCTGCTCGACCGCATCGACGCGCTGACTTCCACCTTGCCCTTCGCGGCCCTCGCCCTCATTCTGCAAAGGCTGGAATGAGCAAACTCACCCGTCTCACCGTACTCGGTTCCACCGGCAGCATCGGCAAGAGCACGCTGGACGTGGTCGCACGTCATCCCGACAGATACCGAATCATCGCGCTCACCGCGCAGCAGCAGGACGAGCTGCTGTTCGAACAATGCCAGCGTTTCCAGCCGCGCTTCGCAGTCCTGCTCGATGAAGCAGCCAGCGAACGTTTGCGCAAGCGCTTAGCCGCTGCCGGGCTGGAAGTCGAAGTTTTGTGCGGTGCTGCGGCCCTGGAGCGCGTATCGACGCTGCCTGAGGTGGATGCCGTGATGGCCGCCATCGTCGGTGCGGCGGGCATGCCGCCCACGCTGGCGGCGGCGCATGTGGGCAAGAAGATTTTGCTGGCCAACAAGGAGACGCTGGTGCTGGCCGGACACCTGTTCATGGAGGCGGTGCACCGCAGCGGCTCGGCGCTGCTGCCCATCGACAGCGAGCACAACGCCATCTTCCAGGCATTGCCGCGCAACTATGCGGGCGACATGAAGCAAAGCGGCGTGAGCAAAATCCTGCTCACCGCATCCGGCGGCCCGTTCCGCAACACTCCGCTTGAGCAATTGAAAGACGTGACGCCGGAACAGGCCTGTGCGCATCCCAACTGGAGCATGGGCCGCAAGATATCGGTCGATTCCGCCAGCATGATGAACAAGGGCCTGGAGGTGATCGAGGCGCACTGGCTGTTCAATGCCGCCGCCGACGATATCCAGGTGGTGGTGCATCCGCAGAGCGTGATCCATTCCATGGTGCAGTACGCGGACGGCTCGGTGCTGGCGCAGCTGGGTAATCCCGATATGCGCACACCCATCGCCTACGCGCTGGCCTATCCGGACCGTATCGACGCCGGCGTCGCGCCGCTCGACCTGTTCGCCATCGCCAAGCTCGATTTCGTCGCACCGGATTTCACGCGTTTCCCCTGTCTGTCGCTGGCCTATCAGGCCCTGCGAGCGGGCGGCACGACACCGGCGTTGCTGAACGCCGCTAACGAGGTCGCCGTGGCCGCTTTCCTCGACAGGCGCATCGCCTTCCTCGACATCCCGCGTCTGATCGAAGTGGTGCTGGGCAAAGTGGCGCGCAAGGAAGTTGACGAGTTGCATGACGTGCTGGATGCGGATGCGGCGGCACGCATCGCCGCGCAGGAGTGGATAGCGCGATGACCACCTTGCTCGCTTTCATCGTCGCCATCGTCGTGCTCGTGCTGTTCCACGAGCTGGGACACTATGCCGTGGCGCGCTACTTCGATGTGAAGGTGCTGCGTTTCTCCATCGGTTTCGGCCGGGTGCTCTACAGCAGACGCTTCGGCAACGGCGAGACTGAATGGGTGCTTTCGGCGATCCCGCTGGGCGGCTACGTCAAGATGCTGGACGAACACGAGGATACGGTGCCGGAGCAGGATCTGCCGCGCGCTTTCACGCGCAAGCCGGTGTTGCAGCGCATGGCCATCGTGGTCGCCGGCCCCATCGCCAACCTGTTGCTGGCGGTCGCATTGTATTTTGTTCTGTTCATCCACGGCGTGCCTGGCCTCAAGCCGGTGTTGGGCGAGATCATGCCGGATACGCCGGCGGCCAGCGCGGGGCTGAAGAGCAATCAGACCATCGTCAGCATCGACGGGCAGGCGACGCCGAGCTGGCAGGAGATACGCTGGGTGTTGATCGATCTGGTGCTGCAGCAAAAGTCCGCCCGGATCGAGCTGCGCACGCCGGAAGGCGAAGTGGAGTCCAAGATGCTTGAGATGGGTAGTCTGACGGCTGCCGACCTGGATGGCGATTTCCTGAAGAAGCTCGGTATGCAACCTTACCAGCCGCCGGTCTACCCCATCATCGGCAAGCTGCTGGAAGGCGGTGCGGCTGAACGCGCGGGTCTGCAGGTCAATGACCGCGTGCTGCTTGCCGACGGTCGGGAAGTGGCGTTGTGGGACGACTGGGTGAATGTGGTGCGCAGCCATCCCGGCAAGAAGCTGGATATCGAGGTTGAGCGCGCGGGCGCGCGGATGAAACTAAGTCTGACCCCCGAGGTTTTCGACGAGGGTGGCAAGACCGTGGGGCGCATCGGCGCCGGGGCCTATTTTGACAAGGCGGCTTATGAAGCGATGCTGACCGAGGTGAGCTACTCGCCGGTCGATGCCTTGCCGGAAGCGGTACGCAAGACATGGGAGACCTCGGTCTTCAGTCTGAAGATGATGGGCAAGATGGTGGTGGGCGAGGTGTCGCTGAAGAACCTCTCCGGCCCAATCACCATCGCCGACTATGCGGGGCAGTCCGCGCATATCGGGCTGGGGGCCTATATCGGTTTTGTCGCGCTGATCAGCATCAGTCTGGGCGTATTGAACCTGTTGCCCATCCCTTTATTGGACGGCGGTCATTTGCTGTATTATTCGGTCGAGTTGGTGAAGGGAAGCCCTGTTTCGGACGGCTGGTGGGAAGCGGGACAGAAAGTCGGCATCGCCCTGCTGGTCACCATGATGTTTTTTGCGCTGTACAACGATATAAATCGCCTGATCTCGGGTTGACACAATAATGAAATTGAAAAAACTGGCGGGTTTGATCCCGTTGTTGTTCTCCACCTCAGTCTGGGCCGTCGAGCCCTTCGTCATCAAGGATATCCGCGTCGAAGGCATCCAGCGTACCGAGCCCGGCACGGTGTTCAGCTATCTGCCAGTAAAGGTCGGTGACACGCTGGACGATGAGCGCGCGACAGCATCGTTGCATGCCCTGTTTGCCACCGGATTCTTCAAGGATGTGGAACTGAAGACAGACCAAGGCGTGCTGATCGTGATCGTCAAGGAACGCCCGACGGTGGCCAGCGTCGAGATCGACGGCGTGAAAGATTTCCCCAAGCAGCAACTGCTCGACAATCTCAAGTATGTCGGTCTGGCCGAAGGACGCATCTTCGACAAGTCCGCGCTGGAGAAATCCGAGAACGAACTCAAGCGCCAGTACATCGCGCGCGGCAAATACTCCGTCGTGGTCAAAGCTACAGTCAAGGAGCTCGAACGCAACCGCGTGGCAGTCAGCTTCAATGTGGAAGAGGGCGGCCCGTCCAAGATCCAGCGTATCAATATCGTCGGCAACCACGCCTACGACGAGGATGAACTGTTCGACAACATGAAGCTCACCACACCGGGCTGGTTCACCTGGTTCAGCAAGAACGACCAGTATTCGAAGACCAAGCTCTCCGCCGACATGGAGAGCCTGCGCACCTTCTACATGAATTCCGGCTACATGGATTTCAATATCGAATCGACTCAAGTATCGATCTCCCCGGACAAGAAAGACATCTTCATCACCCTGAACATCTCCGAAGGCGAGAAGTACACCGTCTCCGGCGTCAAGGTGGCCGGACCGCAGGCGGTGCTTTCGCATGCCGAGACGCGCAAGCTGATCGACATCAAGGAGGGCGACGTGTTCTCGCGCGACGCGCTTACCGAATCCACGCGCAAGATCGGCGAGCGTCTGGGTGAAGACGGATATGCCTTTGCCAACGTGAACGCGATCCCCGAAGTCGACAAGGTCAAGCACCAGGTCGCATTCACCTTCATGGTCGATCCGATGCAACGGGCTTATATCAGGCGCATCAATATCTCCGGCAACGACAAATCGCGCGACGAAGTCATCCGCCGCGAATTCCGCCAGATGGAAAGCGGCTGGTTCGCCACCTCCAAGATCAAGAAATCCAAGCAGCGCATCGACAGGCTTGGGTTCTTCGAGCAGGTGAATCTGGACACCTCGCAAGTGCCGGGAACCAACGATCAGCTGGACGTCAATCTGAATGTGACCGAGAAATCTACCGGCAACTTCCAGATCGGCGCGGGCTACGGCAGCGAAGGCGTGACCTTCAGTGGCGGCGTGACCCAGTCCAATCTGTTCGGCACGGGCAATTACCTGTCCACCCAGATCAACACCAGCAAGGTGAACGAGGTCTATTCGGTGTCGTACACCAACCCCTATTTCACCGACGATGGCATCAGCCGCGGTTTCGATTTTTACAAGCGCAAGACCAATACGACCAGCACCTATACCAGCCAGTACTATTCCGACACCCTTGGATTCGGCGTAAGGTTTGGTGTGCCGATCACCGACGACGAGACTTTCCAGTACGGCCTGTCTACCGAAAAAACGACGCTGACTTTGACCACTGCCAGTTCGCAGCGCTATATCGATTATGTGAACACTTGGGGGGGCACGACGAGCAACGTGCTGGGCACCATAGGCTGGACGCGCGATACGCGCGACAGCGCCATCTTCACCACCGACGGTACGGTGCAGCGTTCCTATCTTGAGGTCGGTTTGCCCGTGTCCTCGCAGCGTTACTATAAATGGACGTACCAGCACGAGTGGTTCTACCCGCTCAGCCGCAATACGACTCTGATGCTGAACGGCGATCTGGGCGTGGCACACGGTTACGGTGGCAGGCCGTTGCCGATCTTCAAGAACTTCTATGCGGGCGGTGTCGGATCGGTTCGCGGTTACGACAGCTACTCGCTCGGTCCCCGGGATGCCAGCAACAACGCGCTGGGGGGTAGCCAGAAGGTGGTTGGCAACGCCGAATTGCTGTTCCCCATGCCGGGCATGGATAAGGAGAAATCGGTGCGTTTGAGCGTATTCCTTGACGGCGGTACGGTATTCGGCGCAGCCGGTGATGTTCCGGGTTCGACCGGAATGCGCTATTCTACCGGCTTCGGGCTGACCTGGTTCTCGCCTGCTGGACCGATCCGCCTGAGTTGGGCAAAGCCGCTGAACCAGCAATCGCAGGACAAGACGCAGAACATGCAGTTCACCCTGGGTACGATGTTCTGATCTGTTAAGGAGCTCTGGATGAAGACGTTAATTTATGCGTGTCTGATGTTCGCCGCCTGTATCGCTCAGGCGGGCGCGGATAGTTTCCGCATCGGGATCGTGGATACAGAACGTATCCTGCGTGAATCCGAGCAGGCGGTCCGTGCCGAGAAGAAGATCGAGAAGGAATTCGCCGCGCGCGACCAGGAGATCAAGAAGCAGATCAAGCAGGGCAAGGACCTGCAGGCAGCGCTGGAAAAAGAGGGCTCCAACATGTCCGACTCGGTGCGCCGCTTCAAGGAGCGCGAGCTGGCCAACCTCAACCTCAACCTGCAGACCATGCAGCGCGAGTTCCGCGAAGACCTGAACCTGCGCAAGAACGAAGAGCTTGCCGTGGTGCTGGCCCATGCCGACAAGGCGATCCGGGCCATCGCCGAGAGCGAGGAATACGATGTCATCCTGCAGGAAGCGGTGTACCGCAATCCCAAGGTCGATATCACCGACAAGGTGCTGAAGTATCTCTCCAACGAGCCTTCGGAAAAATCCGAGAAGTAATTTGAGAGAAACATTCTGATGGATCGTACAGCCTACCGACTGGCAGACATCGTAGCGCGTTTCGGCGGGCAGGTGATGGGAGACGCCGAAACCCTGATCCGGCAGATCGGCACGCTGGAAAAAGCCGGAGCAGGGCAGATTGCCTTTCTCGCCAACGCCAAATACCGCAAGCAACTCGACGGCAGCCGGGCATCAGCCGTGATCCTGTCCAAAGCGGATGCAGATGCCACCGTTCTCCCGCGCATCGTCTGCGACAATCCCTATTCGTACTTCGCCAAGCTCTCTGCTTTCCTCAATCCCTTGCGCGACTACGTGCCCGGCATCCATCCTTCCGCCGTCGTCGGCAAGGGCGCGCAGATCTCGCCGCAGGCTCACATCGGTCCGCAGGTGACGATCGGTGAGGGTGCTGTCATCGGCGCCGGAACCGTGGTGATGGCCGGATGCGTCATCGGCGACAACACCACGCTCGGCGAAAGTACACGCCTGTATCCGCGCGTTACCGTCTATCACGACTGCGTCATCGGCAACCACGTCATCCTGCATTCCGGCGTAGTCATCGGTTCCGACGGTTTTGGCATGGCCTGGGAGGATGGCCGCTGGCTGAAGATCCCGCAGATCGGCCGCGTGCTGATCGGCGACCATGTCGAGGTCGGCGCCAATACCACCATAGACCGCGGCGCGCTGGACGATACCGTGATCGAGGAAGACGTGAAGCTGGACAACCAGATCCAGGTCGCGCACAACGTGCATATCGGCGCGCACACCGCCATCGCCGGATGCGTGGGCATCGCGGGCAGCACCACCATCGGCAAGTACTGCCGTATCGGCGGCAGCGCGGGCATTCTGGGACATCTGAACATCGCTGACGGGGGGGAGATATCTTCCTTCACGCTGGTCAGCAAATCGATCCGCGAAAAAGGCGTTTACAGCGGCATCTATCCGTTCAGCGACAAGGAAACATGGCTGAAGAGCGCTGCGCACTTGCGTCATCTGGACGACATGTTCGCGCGCATCAGACAATTGGAAAAAGAGATCGAATCATTAAAGGGAGAAAAAGTATGAGTACCGCAATGGACATCCATGAGGTGTTGGAGCATCTGCCGCACCGTTATCCATTCCTGTTGATAGACCGCGTACTCGAAGTGGTGCCTAACGAACGCATCGTGGCACTGAAGAACGTGTCCATGAACGAGCCGTTCTTCCCCGGCCACTATCCGCACCATCCGGTGATGCCCGGCGTACTGGTCATCGAGGCGATGGCACAGGCAGCCGCCATCCTGTCGTTCAAGACCATGGGCACTTTGCCCAGCGACGACTCGGTGTATTACTTCGTCGGCATCGACAACGCACGCTTCAAGCGCCCGGTCGGCCCCGGCGATCAACTGATATTCAAAGTGTCCATCGCCATGAACAAACGCGGCATGTGGAAGTTCAAAGGCGTCGCCGAAGTGGACGGGCAGGTCGCCGCCGAAGCCGAACTGATCTGTACCCTGAAGACGAAATAATGGACACACTGCGTCACCCGACCGCGCTCATCCACCCGAACGCCAAACTGGCCGACGACGTATCGGTCGGCCCGTATTCCATCATCGGAGAGAATGTGGAGATCGGCGCCGGTTCGGTCGTTGGTCCGCATGTCGTCATCGACGGTCACACCAGTATCGGCAAGAACAACCGCTTCTTCCAGTTCAGTTCCATCGGTGAGGTTCCGCAGGACAAGAAGTACAAGGGAGAGCCGACCAAACTCATCATCGGCGACAACAACACCATCCGCGAGAGCTGCACCCTCAATCTCGGCACGGTGCAGGACGGCGGCATCACCTCCATCGGCAGCGACAACTGGATCATGGCCTACGTGCATGTCGCACATGACTGCCACATCGGTGACCACAACGTCATCGCCAATTCGGTGCAGTTTGCCGGCCATGTGATCGTTGGCGACCATACTTTGATCGGCGGCATGAGCGGCATCCACCAGTTCGTGCGCATCGGCGACTATGCCATGATCGGTTTCCAGACGCGTCTGTCGCAAGATCTGCCGCCATTCGTCACCGCAGTCGGCAACCCGGCCGAGGCCAAGGGAGCGCACCAGGAAGGTCCTCGCCGCGCCGGATATTCGGAAGCGCGACTGGACATGATCAAGAAGATGTACCGCACCCTGTACCGCGCCGGCAGCAGCTTCGAAACAGCGAAGCAGGAGATCGCGGCGATGCGCGGACAGGCAGCCGACGCCGATGTCGACATCGATAATATGATGAACTTCCTGAACAACGCCACCCGCGGCATCGTGCGCTGACAAACCATGAACCAGAACGTCAAAACCATCGCCCTCGTCGCCGGTGAAGCCTCCGGCGACCTGCTTGGCAGTCTGTTGATGGAAGCCATCAAGCAGGCTGTGCCGAATGTGCGCTTCATCGGTATCGGCGGCCCCAAGATGCAGGCTGTCGGCATGGAGGTGCTGTTCCCGATGGAGAAACTGGCCGTCAACGGCTACATCGAGGTGCTGCGCCATTACCGCGAACTGGTCGGCATCCGCCGCAGCCTGCGCAACCGTTTCATCGCCGAGCCGCCGGACATGTTCATCGGCATCGACGCGCCAGATTTCAACCTCGATCTGGAGATGGCGCTCAAGCAGCGCGGCATCCCGGCTGTGCACTACGTCAGCCCCTCCATCTGGGCCTGGCGCGGCGAGCGCATCCACAAGATCAAACAGGCGGTGTCGCATATCCTCGCGCTGTTCCCGTTCGAAGCGCCGCTGTACCAGCAGGCCGATGTGCCCGTGACTTACGTAGGGCATCCGCTCGCAGATATACTGCCGGAGCAACCGAATCGCGAAGAGATGCGCGAGCAGATGCGCATCCTGCCGAGGAATGCCAAGATATTTGCCTTGCTGCCCGGTAGCCGTCAGGGCGAAGTGCGTCGCCTCGCTAGGACCTACGTCGAGACCGCAAAACTCATCCTGCAGAAACTGCCCGAGGCACAGTTCCTCGTACCACTCGCCAGCCGCGAGACGCGCACCATCTTCGAGAACGAGATATGGCGCCAGGAAGCCCAGCAACTGCCCATCACGCTACTGTTCGGCCATGCACACGACGCCATGATCGCGGCCGACGGCGTGCTGGTCGCCTCCGGCACGGCCACCCTGGAAGCTGCACTGCTCAAGCGTCCCATGGTCATCACCTACAAACTCTCGCCGCTGACCTACTGGATCGCCAAGCGCAAGCAATACCTGCCGTATGTCGGTCTGCCCAACATCCTCGCCGGCAAGTTCGTGGTGCCGGAGATCTTGCAGGACGACGCCACGCCGGAGAACCTTGCGCAGGCGCTGCTCAATCTGGTCAACAACAAGCACGCAGTGGCCGCATTGGAAGAGACCTTCACCACGATGCACCAGACCTTGCGCCAGGACACCGCGCAGAAAGCGGCTGCGGCCATCCTGCCTTACCTGGCATGAGTTCCATCCTGCTCATTTGCGGCGTCGATGAAGCAGGGCGCGGCCCGCTGGCCGGGCCAGTCAGCGCCGCCGCCGTCATCCTCGACGACGCTTACCACATCGCGGGTCTGGCCGATTCCAAGAAACTCTCCGAGAAGCAGCGCGATGCACTTGCCCCGATCATTCGAGAACGTGCCTTGGCCTGGTCTGTGGCATTCGCTGAGGTGGAGGAGATCGACCGGCTCAACATTTTGCAAGCGACCCTGCTGGCGATGAAGCGCGCTGTGGAAGGATTGAGTCTGCAGCCGCAGCAGGTGCTAGTGGACGGCTTGTATTGTCCGCAGACCGGCATCCCCAGCCAGGCCATCGTCAAGGGCGACAGCAAGGTCGCCGCCATCTCCGCCGCCTCCATCCTCGCCAAGACCGCGCGCGACGAACTCATGTACAAGCTGCACGCGCAATATCCGCAATACGGCTTCGACGGTCACAAGGGTTATCCCACTGCCGCGCATATCGCCGCGTTGCGCGAGCACGGCGTCTCCGCCGTGCATAGACGCAGTTTCAGGCCGGTACGCGAACTTTTACCCTGACGGCGTGAATGTTAAATCCGGGGACTTTTCGGTTATCCTCCTGTCTCGCCGACATTCTCCGAGAGCTCCGACCATGACCCTCTTCAAACTCATCCATCTGATATCCGCACTCATCTGGGTCGGCGGCATGTTCTTCGCCTACATGGTGTTGCGTCCCGCCGCCGTCGACGTGCTGCAACCACCCGAGCGCCTGCGCCTGTGGGACAACGTCTTCCATCGCTTCTTCAACTGGGTATGGGGTGCGGTCGGACTGATCCTCGTCACCGGCTTCTACATGATCTACCAGTACGGCGGCATGGCGCATACGCCAAGCTTCGTCCACATCATGTTGTTGCTAGGGCTGGTGATGACGGGTATCTATGTCTATGTCTTCTTCGCCTGCTACGTGCCGTTCAGCCTTCATGTCGCCAAGGAGCAGTGGAAAGACGCGGGTGAGATACTTGGCAAGATTCGCAAACTGGTCGGCCTCAACCTCTCGATTGGGCTAATCACCATCGCGGTCGCGGTCATCGGCGTGGCTGGCGGCTTCGCGCGCTAGGGAAGAACTACTTGAACATTTGAAAGGAACTCATTGATGAGCAAGAAGAACCTACTCAGCATCGCAGCATTCGCCGCACTTGGACTGATCGTCGGCTATGCCTACTTCGGCAAATGGGGCGGAGATTATGTCAGCCTGAAGACCTTGTTCTCGTTCGGCGGCAACAGTATCCAGAACGCCTTCCGTTCGATCTCGGGCATCGAAGAGATGCGCAACAATATTTTGCTCAGCGGGGTCGCGGGGGCGATAGTCGGGGCTTTGCTGACTTTCAAACTGAAGAAATAAGCTTACTCACCCAGTTGCATCCTGCGCACGTAATGGCAGGTGTAACCATGCGGATGTTTGACCAGATATTTCTGGTGATACTCCTCGGCACGCCAGAAGTTTCCGAACGGCACGACCTCCGTGACCACCTTCGCTTTCCAGTCGCCTGACGCATCCACCGTCTTGATGACTTCCTCGGCAGTACTTTTCTGTTCCTCGTTCAGATAGAAGATCGCCGAGCGGTACTGCGTGCCGACATCGTTGCCCTGCTGGTTCCTGGTGGTGGGGTTGTGCATGCGGAAGAACTCGAACAGCAGATGGCGGTAGGTGAGTTTCTTCGGGTCGAACACGATTTTCAACGACTCGGCATGGCCGCTGCCGCCGGTCTTCACGATCTCGTAGGTCGCGTTCGGCGTAATGCCGCCGGTATAACCCACCTCGGTCTCCAGTACGCCGGGGATCTTGTGCACCAGGTCTTCCATACCCCAGAAACAGCCGCCGGAGAGGTAGGCAGTTTGCTTGGTGTCGTTCATGGCAACTCCTTTCGGTTGTGCGTTGCTGCTCATAGCCAGAAGCGAAAAAAGCAGGAAGATCGCAACGCGGCACATATTAGCGGCGCTCCTTTTTCATCGCCTGCGCAGCCTCGCGCTTCGATTCCCGTTCCTTCTCAGTGGCACGTTTATCATGCTCCTTCTTACCCTTCGCCAGCCCGATCTCCAGCTTCACCCGCCCGCCTTTGTAGTGCATGTCGAGCGGCATGATGGTGTAGCCCGCCCGTTGCACTTTGCCGATAAGTTTGTCGATCTCATTTTTGTGCAGCAGCAGTTTGCGGGTGCGGACGGGGTCGGGGACGATGTGGGTGGAGGCGTTCAGTAGCGGGCTGATGTGGGAGCCGAACAAATATAGCGCGCCGTCCTTGATGGTGACGTAGGCTTCCTTGAGCTGTGCGCGTCCGGCGCGGATGGCTTTGACTTCCCAGCCTTCCAGCATGATGCCGGCTTCATGTTTTTCTTCAATGAAGTACTCGTGATACGCCTTTTTGTTCTGGATGATGCTCATTTGGGTGAGTTTTGCGGTTGGTTGCGATATTCTACCAGCCTTTGATTGACGGGCTTGGTTTGCGATGGCTTTGGTAGAGAAGACGGTGCTGGTAGCACACACGGCGGAGCAGATGTTCAACCTGGTGGACAGGGTGGAGGAGTACCCGCAGTTCCTGCCCTGGTGCGGCGGGGCGATGGTCAACGACATGCAGGGAACGACCATGCATGCCACGGTGCATATCGATTTTCACCATATCAAGCAGCATTTCAGCACGGAAAACACCCGTACGCCGCCGCACCAGATCGATATCGCCCTCAAGGACGGTCCGTTCAGGCAACTGGATGGCCACTGGCGATTCATCCCCTTGAGCGACGAAGCCTGTAAAATAGAGTTTCGGCTGCATTACGAGTTCTCCAGCAAGCTGCTGGAGAAGCTGGTGGGGCCGGTGTTCAGCCATATCACCAACACTTTTGTGGATGCTTTCATCCTCCAGGCAGACAAGATATACAAGAAAACATGAGCGACATGATAGCCATCGAAGTTGTCTACGCACTTCCCGACAAGCAGACTCTGCTCACGCAGCAGGTCGCCGCCGGCACGACCGCACTGGATGCCATCCAGTCTTGCGGCATCCTCAACAAACATCCCGAGATCGACATCGCGACCAGCAAGCTGGGCATCTTCGGCAAGCTGACCAAGGCCGACGCCGTGCTGCGCGACAAGGACCGCATCGAAATCTATCGCCCGTTGATCGCCGACCCCAAGGAGGTGCGCCGCAAGCGCGCCGAAGAGGGCAAGGTCATGAAGAAGGGCGGCGGCGACCTCTGATGCTCGATTACGATTTGCATTGCCATTCCCGTGTATCCGACGGAACACTGACGCCTACCGAACTGGTGGCGCGTGCCGCCGAGCGCGGGGTGAAAGTGCTCGGGCTGACCGATCACGACGACATGGCAGGTCTGGCCGAGGCGGCACAGGCTGCCGCACAACACGGCATTGAACTTATCAACGGTGTCGAGATATCCGTCACCTGGCGCAGGTTCACCGTGCATATCGTCGGTCTGCATATCGATCCGACCTGTCCCGCGCTGGTGGAAGGACTGCGCAGCATCCGCCGCGGACGCATGCACCGTGCCGAGCTGATGGCGGAATCGCTGGCGCGCAGCGGTATCGGCGGCGTGCTGGACGGCGCGTTGCGCTACGCATCCAACCCCGAGATGATAGGCCG
>Ga0209417_1006070_pt1 | contig 12744 bp, 5 predicted proteins | sample RifGroF2_FD_184002 | JGI IMG/M metagenome (GOLD analysis project Ga0209417, IMG submission 184002) | Groundwater microbial communities from Rifle, Colorado, USA - Groundwater F2 (SPAdes) (version 2) | ecosystem: Environmental > Aquatic > Deep subsurface > Groundwater | place: Rifle, Colorado... | reverse complement strand
GCAGGTTCGTAATTTTCAGGGTGTGCGTTTAGTATGTCCGAAAAACTGAATGAGCGTAACGCCCCGGGACTGCATTGCCTTTTTTGTCAGACTAAACGCACAAAAAATAGCCAGTTTTATACCATAAGAAGAAAAATTCACCCTTCTTTTATCCGTTTGTCAAACTAAACGCACTCCTTTTCAGAGGTTACGTGCGTTTAACCTGACAAACGTGCGTTTACTTTTTCAATTGACCAAAAAGATATTTTTGAAAAAACATCTTCCTGTTTTAACTTGTTTCTTTTTCTTTTTTTCGTATCATGCCGCCGTATAACAGTACGTGAATTGTATCCTAATAATATCCTAACTATCAGTGGCTTGCAGATGAATTACGCCCGGTTACATTTGTAGCAATTCGAAATTAATACTCAGAAAAAAAAAGAAAAAACAATAAACGGAAAAGAGTAAATATGGAGGGCTGTTATGGAAAGAAAAAGATGATATCGCCAATGGAAAAGGAGGACGGAATTTTAAGAAGGAATAATAAATTCGGAAGAACAAGTGGAATTTTAATATGGAGAAAAATAATGTCGAAAAGGAATAAAGGGATTACTCTTATAATGTGCCTGCTGTTTTCGGGCCTGATTGCGGCGGGGGAAGAAGTGAGGACAATAAAACTTAACGAAGACAGAGACCAGAAATACAAGGGATCAAAAGTTTACGAACTCAAACATGTCAGATGCGATGATATAACCCCGTTTATATTGGGCGCGGTCAAGCGTTACAACCCGCAGGGGGACGTGCAACGCCTGAATTACAAACCCAGTGGTAAACAGTATATCGTGGTAAGTACGGGCGTTGACATGATACCGTACATAGATGATATGGTCGCGAAACTTGACAAGCCCTGTGACAAAAAAGATAAAAACGGCTCCATAATTTATGGGGACGGAATTTACAGGTTCACCTATAAACCAATATACAGGGCATCTGCAAGCATGAACACCATGATACAGGACCTCAGGAGTGACGGTACCATGTATTTTGATTATCCGACAAATCTTTTCTATTGGAAAGATTCAAAATCGGATGGCGAAACCCTCATGACATGGTTGAAAGCCATAGACCGTCCCGTCCCTCAGATGCAGTTGACACTGAAAGTCTATGACATAAATGAAAATGACTTCATGGAACTCGGCATAGATTATCTCGCATGGAAAAACGGTCCCGGCGCGACGCTTTTCGGCGCGGGCTTCAGTGCCTTGAGTTTCAGTTCAGGAGACAATGTTTCCTCAATAAGCAACGCTCTTAATCTCGCCGGCAGCGGGCCCCTCTCAAGCGCGCTCGGCGGTTTCATGGTCGCTCCTCAGTTTGACGCAACATTCCTGCGGATGCTGAACCAGAAAGGCAAGGCAAAAGTTTTTACATCCGGTTCCATAACACTGGTCAATGATTACGAAAGCCACGATCCAGGCAATGATAATTTCAGCGGGGCGAAATACAAGTTGCGTTTCACTCCCAGTTATCAGAATATCTACAAGGATTCAAATATGAACGCCAGTGTGGATACCTCTTCCCTGGACTTTTATTTCTATATCAGAAAACCTGTCATAAGTTTTACGGAGGATATGGTCTGGAAGCATGACACCGAGAAAGACAAGGACGCCAAAGCGGCACAAATAACTTTCGGGTGGGTCATGAGGGTTGAGGACATGGTCGAACAAACTACCACTAACGGGCAGCCTGTCATAAACCAGCAGAATTTCAGGGCATGGCTCACCCTTGGCACGGGCACTGAAAAACTCATAGGCGTTTATGCCAAAGACCATAACGTCAATCAGAACATCAGCGTTCCATTCCTCGGTGAAATCCCCGGCCTGAAATATCTTTTCGGCACAAGCGTCAATTCCAAAACCCAGTCAAAGGTTTTCATCACGGTTACGGCGACTCCCGTAAACACCGGAACGGACATACCGCAGTGGGCAGGCAAAATCATAAGCACCGCTGAATTCGCCAATAATAAAGACGGAATTAAAGATAAAATCGAAACAGAAAAGAAGAACTAAATTGAAAGGAAACTCTTTATCATGAAAATATCTCATGCAATAATAAGCGCGCTTATGGGAATTGCGCCGTTCACTGTGATGGCGGACCCTTATACCCCTACAGCCGTGCCAAGTCAGGTACAGACTCATTTGAGACTGAACATCAAAGACGATACCAAAGAAGTGAAATTCATAAACACAAACAATGACCCGTGGATATTTACGAAGGTATATGCGCTGAAACATGCGGACCCTTACGAATTGCGTCCTTATGTCAGGTCCGCCGTCCAGTCTTACAGAGTTACTCCGGCAAACCCGACGCACATAGATAACGGTACTCCAAACTCTTCCGCGGGCCCCGGCGCGGCTAAAGTCGAAGCCATAAAATATATGGACGGCGCGGGCTTCCTGATTGTTTCAGCCGAACAGTTCAGATTCGGAAAACAGCCTAACGGCGCCATGGGAATCGATGAGCTGATTGAAAAACTCGACCAGCCCAATGCCTCTTCATCCAGCGGACACAAGAATTACCTGTATTTTCCTCGCTATATTGACGCGAGTTCTCTCAGGAGCATACTCCTCAATGTAGGCGTATCGACAACAGCCAACGACCCCTACGAATTGGACCAGGGCAAAGACAGGCTCAGGGCTGATCCCGATCTTAACGCCATATTCTTCTATACCCCGGCGTATTCCGTAAAAACCATAGAAGAGCTTCTTAAAGTCTATGACGTGCCGACTGCGGAAGCGTTGATAAAATACACCATCTACGAGCTGGATTATGAGAATGACGGCAAAATCGGCGCTGATTTCCAGGCATGGAAAAACGGCCCCGGTTCTGATCTCTTCGCTATCGGCGGCAGATGGACCGACGGCTGGGATATTGCCAATATGCAGCCTGCGACAAGGTCTTATATCGGCGACTCCCATACCGAATATATTAACTTCAGTCCCAAATGGAACACCAAATATCTGGATTTCCTCGTATCAAGAGGCAAGGCCAATGTGATAACTTCAGGTTCTCTCTCTTTGCTGAACAATACTGAAGGCGCTATCACAAGTACAAGCAGACTTGCCGCGATACAGAACGGTTCCAAAATAGCGAGCAATGTTTCGGCAAACCTCTATATAAGGTTAACTGACGCGAAGTGGGATAACGGCACTGCTTTGCCGGCCTCCCTTGCCGACGCTTATGGTAACGCCCAGTACGGCAGATACAGAATAAACGGCGCTATGGATGAAAACGGGGACACAATCAAAATCCTCACCGGCGCAGGTGCCGCCGTCAATGCCACCATTGACTTTATGGTAACCAAAACGACAATAGGTTCGGAAACCTATTATTACATGGAACTGGAGGAGGATGCGGATGCCTATTTCTGGGTAGAGGCGCAGAACGCCAATATCGGAAAATCAACTAAAGCGTACAATGTCAAGGTTGAACGCGCCACATCCGTTACGCCGGCCTCCGGAGGCAGTACCCTCATGATACTCAACTGGGCAGACCAGACAAACTGGTCCACTGACCGTTCCTACACTGTGGCCAAGGATGTTCAGAGAGACTCCGCCATAAATTCCTACGGGTTCAACATGACCCTCAAGCCGGTAGTCTGCGGCAGGGCTTCCACGATTGATGTTTATATGTCGAATACCAATCTCATCGGTTTCAAAAATACCGGGTATCCCAGAACTTCAAAAACTGAAGTCAGCACTAAAGTAACGCTGGATAATTCCGGTAAGAAGTTCGTTATAGGCGGACTGGACAAGGAACAGGTTATCAAGAGCGTCGCCAAGGTCCCGTACCTTGGCGACATACCGGGACTTGGATGGATACTTGGTACCGAAGGCGAAGTTCGCAAAAAATCAAAATTAGTAGCTGTGATTGAAAGCGTACCGGTAAAACCCGATACGCCTCTCGCTCCTGAATTGTCCGCTGAAATAAAGGCGGCCAGCGATAAAATCGAAAATTCCGGCATCAAGGCCTGGGGCGGTATCATTGATGAAAATGATTACGGCTATGACCAGTTTATTTTCGATGAAGACAAAAAGTCTTTTGACCCTCTCCCTTAAGTCCCTATCCCTTCCTTGGGAAACTCCGCGTCATCCAGGCGCGGAGTTTCTTTATTTTTTGCCGGATGCTTTGAAAATTTCGGGTTTTGAGGCATATTTAGAGATAAGTTAATCGTACAGGAAATTGTTATTCGGGGAACGGATTTGACGAAGCAAATCCCTCCACGCTAAGGGTATGTCAATGTATAATTGTGGAGGGTTGCGCTTCGTCGCAACCGTCTTAAAATCCCGGCAAAGCCGGATAAATCCTAACGGAGGCTTTTGCATAATGAAATATCCTTCACTGAAGAGTTCGGACATAAACAGAAGATATGAAGACGCGGCGGCGTTGTACAACAACTGGGAAATTGATGTTGACAAAGCGCTGAAAAAACTTGACGGCATAAATCTTTCCCTTCACTGCTGGCAGGGGGACGACGTCGGAGGCTTTGAGGTGAAAAAAGGCGCTCCGGGCGGCGGTATTATGGCGACCGGGGCTTTCCCGGGCAAGGCCAGGTGCGCGGATGAATTGAGAAATGATTTGGAGAAGGCGTTTACACTTATTCCCGGCAAAAAACGCCTTAACCTGCATGCGATATATCTTGAGTCGGACGGTAAGTTTGTGGAACGTGATGAAATAGGCGCGGAGCATTTCGCCGGATGGATTGACTGGGCGATTTCCGAAAAAGTAAAGCTTGATTTCAATCCTACTTTCTTTGCGCATCCCAAGGCGGAATCCGGTTTTACTCTTTCCAATGCCGATAAATCCATTCGCAAATTCTGGATAGATCATGGCATAAAATGCCGTAAGATAGCCGCGGAATTTGCAAAAAAACTCAAGGATACCTGCGTAATTAATTTCTGGGTTCCGGACGGCCTGAAAGATTATCCTGCGGACAGGTGGTCTCCGCGTGAAAGACTGGCAGAGTCTCTGGATGAAATTTTCAAAACAGACCTTCATGGAATAAAAGACGCTGTTGAGGGAAAACTTTTCGGGCTCGGCAGTGAGGAATATGTTGTCGGCAGCAATGAATTTTACATGGCTTATGCCATCAGCAGAAAAAAATTGCCATGCCTTGACATGGGGCATTATCATCCCACCGAGACGGTACATGATAAGCTTTCCGCGCTGCTGACGTTTATTCCCGAACTGCTTCTTCATGTAAGCAGGCCGATGCGCTGGGATTCCGACCATGTAGTGATAATGAACGACGACCTCCTGAACCTTGCCCGTGAGCTTGTCAGAGGCAACGCTCTTGACAAGGTATTTCTTGCCACGGATTTCTTTGACGGCAGCATCAACAGGCTTGGAGCATGGACTATCGGCGCAAGAAGCTTCAAAAAAGCTCTTCTCTACGCCATGCTTGAGCCCGTGCCGCTACTGAAAAAACTTGAAAAAGACGGTTGCGGCGCCGAAAAGCTTGCCATTATGGAAGAGTTCAAGGGCATGCCGTTCGGCGCGATATGGGATTTTTACTGCATGAAATCTGATGTTCCAGTCGGCGCTTCATGGCTTAACTTCATGTGCGACTATGAAAAGAGCGTTCTGAGCAAACGTTCCTGATTTAGACGCTTCCACACATTCTGTGTATGGCTACAAGGCAGTATATTATCTCTGGATAGAGTTTTTCAGAGGGACAGCTTTTCAGAAACTCGTCGATGGTTGAGATTATTTTTCTCTTCTCATCATCGGTCTTTTTTAGAAGCATATCGATGAGTTCTCTGTTCCCTGTGCGGTTTTCGCTGTAGCTTTCGAGAAGCTTCTTGAAGGCCGGGTCCAGCTGGTTTGCGTTCAGGTGTTCTATATAGTCAAGGATATAAGCGATTCCTTCATTCCTGTCCTTCTGGTAAATCCTCAGAAATTTATAAAAGTTATCGGCAATGCCGGAGAGTTCCGATATGCTGTATATTATCTCATAACGGACGCGTTCGGGAAGCGTTGTGACAATGGCTTTGCGCAATAGGAGAGTGAGTGCGGCGGGATCGCCTATTTCAGCGAGGGCCGCGGCGCCATGGACTACAAGCCTGGGATTTTCAGCCTCACTGAATATTTTTTCTATCCGTTCAATGCAGGATTTTTCCTTGAGCTGAACAAGTGCGAGCATACATCTGCCTTTGAAATAGTTGTCCTGGGAATCCAGTCCTTTCAGCAGGAGCGGAACGGCTTCTTTTATGCCGCGTTCTCCCGCTATCTGCGCGGCGGTCGGGGCGGTGGCGTATTCACCGTATTTGAGTTCTTCCAGAATTGCGTCCCTGGCATTCTTTCCGAAATCTATCTGGCGAAGCGCCTGAAGCGCTCTTACGCGCAAAACCAGTTTAGGTGAATCCAAATATGAGAGAAGCGCTTTTTCCGAAAGTTGAGAGCCTATGTCTTCAAGCTTCTCGATGTTTTCGAGTTCTTCAGCGGGATTGCGGATATTTTCATTCCGATTGAGAAAGTAAAGTGCCTGTATATCGCGCGGTGCGAAAACAAGGCTCAGGACTTTGCCTATGCGCCAGTCTTCAATCGGCTCCAGCCTGCAAACGAAGAATAGCATCACAAACATGATGATGAGTACCGCCGCAAAATAAATCCTGTACATGTCAAGGGGAGCGAGATTCAGACAGTGCAGGTATCTGATAAGACTGCTGCTGATGACAGTACCGGCGATACCGGCGCATACTCCGGCGACCAGAGATATGAAAAGTATTGTGCCGACTCTCTCTTTCTCCGGCACTGATATGAGAAAATAATGAAGCAGCGTCATGTACGTTCCCGAATTGCACATTCCGCCGAGAATGAAAAGGAATATGGCGTATGTCCAGAAAAATTTGACGGGCGCGCAAATCCAGCAGAACGCGAGAAGCAGCATACAGCAGAAATATATTATGATAAGCGGCCGCGGCCCGGCTTCTTCCGAGAGCACTCCGCTTATTGACGCTATAATTATTCCTCCAGCCAACTGCACCACAGCGAAGACCAGGGCATTGTAATCGGATATCCCGTAGCCTTCCTTTATTGCCATCATGGATATGGGAATCATGAACATTATCCCGGAATTGCAGCAGCAGTACGCGAAAAGCATCTTGCGGTATTTCGGTACCCTCAGAGTAGTGAGAAATGTTTCCTTTATAGATTTGCACGCCGATATGCGGGGCATTTCCGTTTCGTCGATTCTAAAGACGAAAAATGTCGAGATGAAGCCTGATATCGCCCCTGTGAAAATTATCCACTGATAGGTCGAAAGAGATTGGGTAAAATGCATTACAAGGATGATAAGGCACATGGTAATCATGCAGGCGAAATTCGCGAACTGGGATATTCTGGATGAAAATTTGCCCCTGTTCCCTGGGCTCGTTATTTCTCCTACAAGCGGAGAATAAGCGACCGTTCCGGATGATTTGAATGAGAAAAAACCGAATATGCCTATCACCAGCGCGTATATTCCTGCCCGGTTTGAAATATACATTGTAAAGAGCGGGGCCGAAGCTGTCAGCAGTGCCGAGAGGTTTCTTAAAATCCACGATATGCCGAACGCTCCAGCCGCGCCGTAACGGGCCGTCAGGAATTTGCCGAAAAGCATGAAGACATTGCACCAGAAATTGAAGGACGCGAGTATTGCCACCACATAGTCGGGGCATCCCGATTTCAGTGAATAAAGGATAAGTATATTGTCGGCAAGGCAGGTGAATGATACCCCGTTTATGAGAGAAAAAAACAGAAAACGGTTACGTCCCGCCACCTGCTGGGACAATGTCAATTTACCTTTAACAATCATTTACTAAAATATTTCTGCCGGATTTTTCCGGCATTTCATAAAGGCATTATCAGTTCAGGGCCTTTATCATGTCCTCCGTCCGTTCGAGTTTTTTGATCATTTCCTCAAGATGTGCTTTAGCCTCTTCAACTACGTTGGGAGGGGCTTTCGCGAGGAATTTTTCATTGCCGAGTTTAGCTTTTGATGCCGCTATCCAGCCGAGAAGTTCTTTCTTCTGCTTTGTCAGTTTTTCAAGTTCCGCTTTCACATCAATAATTCCCTCAAGCGGCAGATAGACGGTCCCGGCTTTTACGAGCATTGAGGGGGCGGGGCCTTTTTCCTGGTTGATGGGTTCAAGGGAAACCGTTACGCTTTCCGCGTTCAGAAGCCTGCGCAGGCAGTTTATTTCAGAAAGCAGAAACTCCATGGTTTTTTCATCCGCGGCCTTTACATAGTATGAAATTTTGCGGGCGGGCGGAATCTCACAGGACGAGCGCAGATTGCGCCCGGCCCTGACAAGTTCGAATTTAGCGTCCACCAAAGCAAGCAGGCCCTCTTCAGTTTTTAAAGAGGGAAGAGGGCAGGGATATTTTTCAAACATTATAGTTTCGCCGTCTTTTAGGAAACCCATCTGGTGGGCGAGTTCTTCCGTTATGAAAGGCATGAACGGATGAAGCAGGCGCAAGAGTTTGAATAGTACGAAATCCAGTACGAGAAGCGCCTGTTTTTTCTCTTCGCCTCCCATTGAAAGCCTTATTTTGGAGGCTTCAATGAACCAGTCGCAGAAGGAACTCCAGACAAGTTCATAAGTCTCATGCACCGCAAGGTGAAAACGGAATTCTTCAAGCGAACTGTTTACAAGGTCAACGGTTTTGTCGAGCCGTGAAATCATCCACTGTTCGTCCGGCGTGAGTCTGGAAATATCCATGCCGTTCAAGTCGCGGTAGCCTTCGCTGAGTTCCCCCTGCATCATGCGGAAACGGCATGCGTTCCAGAGTTTGTTCGCGAAGTTGCGGCCTATTTCACATTTATCGTTGCTGTAGAATATGTCCATTCCGACGGGGGCTATGTAAATTATGGAAAAACGCAGGGCGTCTGTGCCGTATGTTTTCATGACATCGAGAGGGTCGGGGGAATTGCCCAGGGATTTGCTGAGTTTGCGTCCTTTTTCATCCCTTATTATGCTGGTGAAATAGACATTGCGGAAAGGCAGTTTTCCTTTGAACTCATATCCTGCCATAATCATTCTGGCGACCCAGAAGAATATTATGTCCGGTCCCGTAACAAGGTCATCAGTCGGATAGAAATATTCCTGTATGTCAGTCGTTTCGGGCCAGCCCATAATTGAGAAAGGCCAAAGCCATGAACTGAACCATGTATCAAGAACATCTTCGTCCTGCCTCCAGGTACCGCTTGCGGAAGGAGCTTCCATGCCTACATATATTTCGCCGCTTGCGTCATTGTACCATGCGGGTATTCGGTGTCCCCACCATATCTGGCGGCTTATGCACCAGTCTTTTATATTTTCCATCCAGTGGAAATATGTTTTAGTCCAGCGTTCAGGATAAAATTTTATTTTACCTTCTTTTACCGCTTCTATGGCCGGCTTGGCAAGCTCCTGCATTTTGACGAACCACTGTTCGCTTATCATTGGTTCGCAGGGGACGTCGCCGCGTTCTGAATATCCTACGCTGTGAACGATTTCCTCAATTTTAACAAGCAGTCCGGCTTCTTCCATTTTCTCAAGGACCTTTTTCCTGCACGCGAAACGGTCGAGCCCTTCGAATTCCGCTCCCGCTTTTGCGTTCATGCTGGCGTCGGGATTGAGTATGTTTATGAATTCGAGTTTATGGCGTTGTCCGACTTCAAAGTCATTGGGATCATGAGCAGGAGTGATTTTGACGCATCCTGTGCCTTTTTCGGGGTCGGCGTGTTCATCGGCTATGACGGGTATTTTTCTCCCGGTGAGGGGCAGGTCAACGGTGCGGCCTATGAATTTTTTATAGCGTTCATCATTGGGGTGAACGGCTACAGCCGTATCTCCGAGCATTGTCTCAGGACGTGTCGTCGCTATTTCAAGCCAGCCGTTGCCGTCGCTCATGGGGTATTTGAAATGATAGAACCTGCCTTTTATTTCCTTGTATATGACTTCCTCGTCCGAGAGGGCTGTTTTGGAAACCGGGCACCAGTTTATCATACGGCGGCCGCGGTATATGTATCCTTTTTCATAAAGCCTGACGAAGACTTCCTTGACAGCCTGATTGAGGCCTTCATCCATGGTGAAGCGTTCTTTTTCCCAGTCGCAGGAAGTTCCGAGTTTGCGCAGTTGACGGATTATAGTGCGCCCGTATTCCTCTCTCCATTGCCATACGCGCCGGATGAATTCTTCGCGTCCGAGCTCTTCGCGCCCGGTATTTTCTTTTTCGCGGAGGAATTTTTCGACTCTGCTTTCAGTGGCTATTCCGGCATGGTCTGTGCCGGGGAACCAGCAGACTTCGCGTCCCTGCATCCTGCGCCATCTGATGAGGATATCCTGCAATGTGTTATTGAGAACATGTCCCATAGTGAGTATGCCTGTGACGTTAGGAGGAGGAATAACTATGGAATAAGGCTTTTTGTTTTTATCAGGTTTTCCTTTAAAACAGCCGTTTCCTTCCCAGAACGGATACCACTTATCTTCGACTGCCGACGGTTCATAGGCTTTCGGCATTTCATTACTGCTCATATCATCAGCTCCCAATCTTTAATGTAAAAACTCTTAATCTAGCATAAAAAGCACTTTTTTCCAAGCATTGATAAAACTTAATTACGGTGTTGGCAGAGGCGTAGTGGCGGAGGGTATTCGGGTGATTTTCAGGATTTCCCCATCGCGGCGGAATGCGCGTTCCAGGCGTTCGAATATATCTGTTTCAGCGTGGTGCTTGATGCAGTTCATATCGCCTACGATATGCATTTCGCGGCGGCATCTTGTATGGGCCACGTTTATCCGGTTCGGATTTTCTATGAAGCCTATTCCGTCTTCTTTATTGCTTCGGACATAGCAGATAATGACCACATCGCTTTCGCCTCCCTGAAAACTGTCCACTGTCGCGATTCGGCTGAACGCAAAGTTCTGCCATTGTTCTTCTGAAATGTTTTTTTCATAGAGGCGGAGTTTCATCTGGGCAAATGTGAGGATTTCGCGCAGGAGGCTGACCTGTTTGCGGTATGGCGCTATGATGGATATTTCCTCCAGCGGATATTTCTCGGCGGCCTGATAAAAAATTTCCGCGCATATTAAGGCTTCCGTCTTATTTGCGAGCCCCGGCTTTTTTCCATCAAAACAGAGCTGTTCCGTCCGCATGAATTCAGGGAGGCCGGAAGTCGAATAAAGGCGCATTGTGGATGGCGGGTAACGGCGTTCCCTTTCATGATACGGCAGGCTGTAGTAATCAGCTTTATAACTGGTTTTGACACAGGCATCGTAAAACAATGTTGACGCAAATCTCAGAAGTCTCGGGTTTTGACAACGGTATGAATGACGGAGCATTATTACCGGGACCCCGCGTTCTTCCGCCATGTACTGGAGGGCGCTGTTTCCGACCAGATTGTGCAAATGTTCAGGGACAGCTTTAAATTTTTCCTTGAGCTTGCACTGTACGGCATGGGGCAGGGGAAAGGGCGGGAGTTGCTGGTGATCTCCGAAGAGGACGACCCTTTTTCCGAAATTTGAACAGAGGATGAATTCTTCAATATTGGACATTCCTGCTTCATCAAAAACAATGACATCGTATCTGCCGTTGCGTTTCATGTCGTCTGTTACAATCTGGTCTTTAAGGAGGCCTACATTTGTTCCGGCGTAAATGCCGCCGGTGAATTTTCTTCTGGCCTGCACGAAGCGGTCAATGGCGTTCTTGTTTCCGACCCATGATTTTTTTGCCACATCGGGAGCTATGCTTTGAACTGTGCTGCCGAAACGCAGGACTGGCATATCGGAGAGACGGCGGCAGATATTGTCAACTGCGGTATTTGACGGTGCAGCGGTCAGGATGCGCAATCCCTGTTTGCAGAGTTGGCGCAGGAGATGTTCCAGCACAAAAGTTTTTCCTGTTCCGGGAGGCCCCTGTACGAGAACGACGGGATTGCCGGAATTCATTGCCGCGTTCAGTGCCCTTATCTGGGACTTGTCCATATTGGGCGCGGGAGCGCGGTTTGAGTGTGCGGATGGATTGAATGAAAAAGGTTTCAGGCCCAGTATGAATTTCAGGGCCGGAGAGAGTTTGTCGTCTTCCATGTTTCTGAACATACTGTGAACGGCCTCTATGCCGCTGGCGAGAAATTCGCTCGGGCTTTTCGGGAGATTGGCATACATGGATTTGAAATCTTTTTTAATAGACATCGGCACATCACAGCGAAGGCGCCCGTAAAGCATTTTGCCCTCGAAAATATCAACCATGAATGTGCCGGACGCTGTCTTGTTTCCCCGCCAGCGCACATGGAGCAGATCTCCCTGCCGCAGAGGCGCGTCAGGATTGATATGGAGCTTTAAGGTTGTCTCCCGGTATTCCACATTGCCTACTATCTGAGCGCTTCCGAAAGTGAGTATGAATTCTTTTTCGTTATCCGCTCTGAGCTTGCACATCGAGCTCAAAAAATTAAGGTTGCTGATAATATTCCAGCGTGTTTTGTCAGGGATATCCGCGGCGGGGCAGGTAATTTCCTCATCTTCGTCATCTGTTCCCGATGCATAAGTTCCATCAAGGCCGAGACTGAGCTGTCCGCTGAGTTCATCAGAAGCCATATCAGCGGAAGCCGTTTTTATAAGCTCCCTGACATCAGAAAGTGAAAGTTTTTTTATCATGCCTGCTATTTCTGGATTGTGATCGGGGGCCGCGTCGTCAATTTTTCCTGTAAGTTCCTTTTTGGTGAGCTTCAGCATTTCGCGCCCATCCCCG